>Ga0114967_10005027_pt1 | contig 10539 bp, 7 predicted proteins | sample M_130628_MF_Meta_FD_92639 | JGI IMG/M metagenome (GOLD analysis project Ga0114967, IMG submission 92639) | Freshwater microbial communities from Lake Montjoie, Canada to study carbon cycling - M_130628_MF_MetaG | ecosystem: Environmental > Aquatic > Freshwater > Lake | place: Lake Montjoie... | reverse complement strand
GTTAACGCGTGCCTTCAGGAAATCCGTACTCGTCGCAACGAGGCCATGGCAGACCTGCGGCGTCAGGATATTTTGATCAACGAGGCAGACCGTAAGGCTCGCGCAGCAGATCAAATTCAAAAGACCGAAGAGGGTTGGCGCGCAGACTTTACCAAGCCCTTCGCCGGCGGACCGCTGGCTGTGGGGTTTGACGCTTACTTTGGCATCGCCGCTTCGCTAGACATGGTGCCCTACACTTTCCTCGAAAACGATCACGTCACACAGGTTCCCACACTCGAAAAGTCCTTCCCCATGATGGCGGGTCGTGAAAAGAAAGGTGGCAATACTCGGCTAGGTCCGGCCGCTGCCGACTTCGAAGCGGAAAACGTCCTTCCAGAGCTGACCAAGCGCGCTGTCGGCTACATCAAATCCCGCGCGCAGGACGCCAAAAATGGAAAACCCTTTTTCCTCTACATGCCGCTGAATTCGCCGCACACGCCCATCGTCCCTTCCGCAGAATGGCGCGGCAAAAGTGGCATAAACCCGTACGCCGATTTCGTGATGCAGACCGACGCCACCCTCGGCGCCATCCTCGACGCCTTGCAGGAAGCCGGCCTCAACGACAACACCGTCGTGGTGATGACGAGCGACAACGGTTGCTCGCCCCAAGCGGACTTCGCCGAACTCGCGGCGCACGGGCACAATCCGAACTTCACCTTTCGCGGTGCCAAGGCGGACGTTTTCGATGGCGGGCATCATATCCCCTTCCTCGTTCGCTGGCCGGGCCATATTCCCGCCGGCAGCGCTTATACGGAAATGGTTTGCCAAAATGACTGGTTTGCCACCGTGGCGGCTATCCTAGAGCAACCACTGCCCAAACACGCCGCAGAGGACAGCATCAGCCTCCTCCCCGCCCTCACCGCACAAACCGTCGCCCCCCTTCGCAAGACGCTGGTGCACCATTCCGCAAACGGCACATTTGCCATCAGGCAAGGACTTTGGAAATTGATCTTGGCGCCCGATTCCGGCGGCTGGAGCGAGCCCAAACCAAACACCGCCGCCGCAAAAGCGCTCGCCCCCGTCCAACTCTACCACATGCGCGACGACGGCTCTGAACTGCGCAACCAACAGGCCGAACACCCCGAAATCGTCACGCGAATGACCAAGGAACTGCTCCAGGAAATCGCGAATGGTAGCACCCGAAGCGCAGAAGGCCTTTGAGCAAATTCAACGGGCGTCCCCCAAGAACGTCTTTACAAGGCCTAAACGTGGATCAATCCCTCGCAGCTTAAAGATTCACCGTCATCTCTTTTATCTGTTTAGTTGCAATGCCCAACGGACGATCCAGCGGGATCCCGACACAGGTAAGCAGCGTGGTGAGCAGGTCGCCTTGATTGCCTTTGACTCCAGCCAAAAAACGTCCGCTCTGAATAGAACCACCTCCCCTGCCCGCTATAATAAAAGGCAGGTTCTCCCGTGAGTGCTTGTTTCCGTCCTCGAGGCCGGAGCCCCACATCATGATGCAGTTGTCGAGAAGGGTACCGTCGCCTTCCCTGAGGCTGTGCATCTTCTTCACCATGTACGCGAATTGGGCGATGTTGAAAGCGGTAATGGCGGCGACTTTGTCACGCTTATCAGCTTGATTGTTGTGATGCGTCTGAGAGTGATGCTCGTCCTTGAACCCCAGTTCTGGATAGGAAACGCCGTTGGGTGTGGAACCAATGTAGGTACTGACTCGCGTCGTGTCGGTTTGGAAAGCCAGCACATTGAGATCACACATGACCTGCATGTATTCACTACGTTTGTCACCCACAGGAATCTTAATCTCAATGGGCGGCGAATCTGATGCGTTACGCTTGCTGGCGCTCACTCCGGCCTTCTCTAAAGCCGCCTCTTTCTGCCGATACTCCATAGCCGCAATGCGACGTTCCACAGAACGCACGCTATCCAAATATTCGTCGAGTTTGTGTTGGTCGTCCTGAGGCAACCTGCGACGAAGTTCCTTTGCCCCGCCAAGCACCAAATCCAGCATTTGCCGGTCTAACGGATCCACCTGAGCTGGACGCCCAGATTCGTCGCCCTTCCCAAAGAGTCGATTCAACACATTGCGTGGATTTGTCTCCGCAGGAACTGCCTGCGTGGCAGAACGAAAGCTGCAGTGCGAATAATACCCTTCATTCAACCCCTCCTGATTCTCCTTGTGCGTCTGCGGCATCGTTGCCAACTCCAAGGAAGGCAGAGAGGTAAGACCGCCCACAAAGTTTGCCGCGATCTGATCCGCGGAGATCGAAATGTTAATTTGTTTGCGTCGATTCGGGTCTGGGAGCGCCGCGGTAAGCCAAGTGGACAACTCAAGCGCGTGCGGTGCGCCATTGAACGGAGCAATCGGAACGCCCGAAATCCCTTTCATCAGCAAACACTCTTGCAACACCGGCCTCAGCGCTTCCAAAGCCGGTGGCGGCGCCGACAAAAAGCTGTCCTCTGTTGCCGGCCAAAATTGATCCATAATGACCCCGTGCGGCATATACATGAAACCAAGACGAACCGGCGGTTTCACTGCCTTCATCTTCCCTGAATCCGCCCAACCCATGGTCTCCAAAAGAGGAAGGGCGAGCGAGGCCCCGATGCCCTTGAGACAGGCGCGACGACTGAGTCGAAAGTTATTTACCATTGGACGCGGTGGTGACGGGTTCCCTGATACGCTGATTCATGAAAGGATAACTGCCGACGACCTCAGAGATTAGCGTCTGAATGCGGTAGTCTCCTTTGGCGAGGTTTTCCATGAGGTGATCCACCACGATTTCGTCGTAGCCTTCGAGTTGCCTGCACAAAGCGTAGGCCAGCAGCTTCTCCGTCAGGTTTCGTGCAAGCTCCGCCTTTCGCGCGGCGATAATTGCCTTAAGCTCACGCGGAGAGGAAAAACGCTTCCCGCCCGGAAGCTCACCCGCTGCATCGATGACTCCGCCCGAATCATCCCGCTCACGCCAGCGCCCAATCGCATCAAAGTTTTCCAAACCAAACCCTATAGGGTCGAGAATCTTGTGACAATTGGCGCAGGCCGCGTTTGTGCGATGCAATTCCGTACGCTGCCGCAAAGTCAAATCTGCGACCGTCTTTTTGTCCTGTTTTTCCAAAGCAGGAACATTCGGCGGCGCGGGCGGGACGTGTTCTCCCAGCACTTGCTCTAGCACCCACACACCGCGTTTCACGGCACTCGTCCGGTTGGGAAATGAGGTCACCGCCAGAACTCCCGGCATGCCCAAAATTCCCCCGCGATTCGCATCCGTGAGCTTCACTTTGCGCATTTCGGGCCCAGTGACGGCATTTTCCAAACCATAAAGCGGGGCGAGGGTCCCGTTCAGGAAGGTGTAATCGCTGTCTACAAAACTGACGACGCTTCGGTTTTCGCGCACGATGCTTTCAAAAAACAGCCTCGCCTCGTTGTACATTGCCGCGCGCATCTCGCCGCTCATGACGGGGAATTTTGCAGTGTCGAAGGTTTTGGTCTCCAGAGTATCGAGTCCAAGCCACTGCGCGCCAAAACCATCGAACAACGCTCGAGAACGCTTATCCTCCAGTAGACGCCTGACTTGCGCCCCGAGAGTCTCCGGTTCGTGGAGTTTCCCCTGCTCTGCCAGAGCCGCCAACTCGGCGTCGGGCATCGTGGACCAAAGTAAGTACGACAAACGGCAAGCAAGCTGATAATCATCCAGCGGCACGATTTCGATTCCAACCTCAACCTCCTTAGCAGGCGTAATAAAAAGGAACTGCGGAGAAATGAGCGCCGCCTTGAGCATCAAGCGAAGTGCCTCTGAATAACCAAGTTTACGCGCGCTCGCCAAATCGAACACGCTCAGCAGCACCTCCAACTCTGCATCAGTAGGCGGACGACGATAAGCGTCTCGGGCAAGCGAGACAGCGACCTTTCGCGCTGCTGTACGCGCATCCGTTCCCGGTGATGGCGGCTCTCCAAAAAGGCGCTTCTGGATGTCAGTGGGCGGCGCATCCTTAGGCGCCAGAATCTTATCTAACACCTCATTCGCAATCCCAAGATATTGCTCGGATTGAAGCGACGACAAAGTATTCAGATAACCTTCCCCAAACACTTCATCTGGCAACCGATTCGCAATTGCCGGATCGACGCCGAAAAGATCATGCAGTGTGTTGCCGTACTCCACCTTTGTGAGACGACGCATTACGAAGGGACCGGGATCTTTGGGGCTAAGGTACTTAATCTTACCTATCCAATTGGCAAACTTTTCGCGCTCTTCCTCCGTCGGTTGATTCTTCGCATCATCCGGTGGCATATCATGAGCCTTCACATTAAGAAGACCCTGCTTCCAACGTTTGCTGGACATCATGTCTCCAGGCTTTTTAAGCGCGGCCAGATAATTGATTCCACCCTTCCTCTTTTTCTCCCCGTGACACTCCGCGCAATAGGTTTTTACAAACGGAGTCACTTCATCACGAAAAGACTTTACCGCATCTGCCTGAAGCGCAGCCAAATCTAAGCCTTCTGCTGAATCAGCCTTCAACGAAGTAGCCAGCAACACCAAACAGCCAAAAACGCTGAGAGCAACCATTACGCGGCTAAAAATTCTTTGCTTCATCATGCGTGTTACTTACAGGCGCGGATTGACCTCTGATTATAATTTGTTCTGCCTGAAATCCTGAGAGGAGATCCCACTCTAAAATCAAGATTTGAAACGATACCAGTTCGTGTGCGAGGCATCGAGTCGTTTCACACAGCCGCCCCCGGACTGGATGGATTGTTTAAAAGTGCAACGACTTCGGGTTTGACTCGACAACCAAGAGCGGTCGTTGAGAATGGAGTTGGATTGGCACTCGTAGCTCAACTGGATAGAGCGCTGCCCTCCGAAGGCAGAGGTTATGGGTTCGACCCCCGTCGAGTGCACCAATTTTAAGACACTTCAAACCAACGGTTTACAGAAGAAAACGAGGCCAAAAACTAAGGCTTCGAAACGGCTTATAAACATCCGTTCTTTGTCGTTTTTAGGCATTTTTCCTGTTTCTATTGGCAATCTATTGGCAGTAAATTTTCCGCGCTCAAATACATCTTCGCTAATGTATTACACAAAATTTAGACGCTGATTGTATGCTTTGCTTTTTCGCGATCATGGAGCAAATTGCCAATAGTTGCCAATTAGAAGCGCAAGCTTCTCTGCGATAACTACTTAAAATTTCAGATTTTGGGCGCAACCTCAGGTCTACGCCAAAGTACGTGGAGGGCACTTTAATTTGAGGGTTGAAGCAGGTTGTTGATTCCCGAGGGAACATGCGCTCCCCCTCGCCTCGCTGGCACCTGAAGCGGATTCACAGGGCATTGATCCGGCCACAGGTGGGCTACTGAAACCAATTGCGCGGCTCTGCTTCGCAAATGCGGGCTTCGAACGTAAACCTGGCAAAAAAAAATCAATCCAAATTGATTCATGCAATCAATTTACATTGAAAATCTAGCGTCTTCTCCCAAGAAATAATTTTCTTAAATCACTATGCTTTATGGGTTTAAGTTAATTAATTAATCTGGCCCAGTTATGGCGTTATCAACGCGCTCGCAAGCCTCTCAACAGCTCAATAAGAGCCCGCGAGAGAAACAGCCTTGCACCAAAATTCTGAAAGCTATGAATTCACAAATCTTCACGGACTCACAAGTTGACACAGAATGCGAGTTGGCTCTTTTGCGAGCCATAACCGTGGCTCAGGCCATTCTCTACTTCTCCTCCCCGATGTCTTCGTGGAAAGACGAGCCGCAACCACCTCATAAACCTGGCCCAGGGGCCGTTAATTTGGCCATTGATCGATTCCCCCAAATTTGTGAAACCAATTTAAATTGCTTCCATGAAGGCGGCAAACGAGCTGCCTAGTGTCGGTCCAAAAGCTTCGGGTAGATATTAAATTTGATAAAACTATAGTCCACTCAAGATGAGCGTCACCCCTACTCATGAACAAACCGCCATTGCTGCCACTTCACTTGCCGCCGGCGAAATCATGCTGGTGAATGCTTATGCAGGCACAGGTAAGACGGAAACCCTTCGTTTGATAGCTGAAGCAAACTCCGATAAGCGCTTGGTGTATCTGAGCTTTAATAAACAGACAGCTGTTAAAGCGAAGAGGCGGTTTCCAAAAAACACGGATTGCCGCACTATCCACAGCCTAGCTTTTAAAAATACGGGGGCCCGTTACAAAGATAAATTGGGAACGCCTTCCCCTCGAGACGTGGTAAAGAGGTTCGGCATCTCCCACTCCTATCTTGCGGTTCTGGCCATAGAAGTTGTTACGGCCTACTGTCACTCCACAGACCGATACATCGAAGAGCACCACCTGGAACCTCGACTGCGGAAAAAATACCCAGATGTCCTAACTCTCGCAAAAAAAGTTTGGATAGAAATGCAGGACATAGATTCGCGCCTGTGCATGTCGCACGATGGCTATCTCAAGCTATGGAGCCTGAACTGCCCTCGAATTTCTGCTGATATTATCATGCTAGACGAAGCTCAGGACACCAATCCCGTCACATTAAAGATCCTCCTTGATCAAAGGGAAAACGGGAACAGCAGCCTAGTTTTTGTGGGAGATAGTCACCAGTCGATTTATTCATGGCGCCGGGCGATTAACGCCATGGATGAGGTTCGAGAGCAGGCGGACTATGAGTTTCCGCTCACTATCAGCTTCCGATTTAATCAGACGATCGCGAGTGGCGCTTCATTGATCTTGAACCACTACAAGGGTGATTCCGTGCAATTAATAGGCAATGGCCCATCAAAGTCTGATCTGCCACCAGCTGCCGTTATCGGCCGGGGCAATGCCTCCCTATTAGAGAGAGCTATTCCCGTCGTTGAATCAGGAGGGACAGTTCATTTTGCCGGGACCGTCGCAGCTGACGACTGGGATCCATATTATCTTTACGAACTCCAAAGTCCGCTTGACCTGATTCATTTACAAAACAATCGACCGGAAGAAATCCAGAGCGCCCAAATTCGGGCTTTTGGTAGTTTTCAAGAGGTCGTTGATCAGGTTCGCGGGGATGGCCAGGGCGCGGGAGTTGACAAGGAACTGGAAAAACATTTGAGACTAGTCACTCAGTATGGGAATCGGCTCCCCAACTTAATTGACCTGCTACGCCGGCGTTCCCGCAGCCCCGAGGCTGCCAGTATTTCGCTATCAACTGCCCACAGAGCAAAGGGCCTTGAATGGCGAAAAGTTGAAATGCTGGATGATTTTGCAACCCTTCGTGACACCAATGAAGGTGAGACTTTTGACGCCGTTTATCTTGAGGAGATCAACCTAATCTATGTCGCAATGACGAGGGCCTCGGAATACGTCAAATACTCAAACGACTTAGAGACTTGGATTGCGAGACACGTCCCAAACTAGACATGCAAGGATTCCTTTCGTACCGAACGAATTAAATGAATAGCCTCGACCGATCACCAGCATTTACCCGACGACGCGCTTCCACTGACCCTGCACCCAACTAACTTGAAAAACCTCATTTTCAGTAACCTGCCACGCGTCGACAAAGTCGAGCTCTGAAGAGTCCGGCTTATACTTCTCGAGACACTCCTTCCACAAGGCATTGTCTAAAATCACGGCATCATTTGTTCCTAGTCCATTATCGAATCCGTGATGAAACATTACTCCAACTCGGTTTGTGAGTAGATATCTGCCATGCATGTTGTCCTCGCCCTCCCTCCACCTTATGAAGGTTAGCTTCGGGATATTGGCCAAATCCCAGTAAGTTCGCTGCTGATTCAAACGCTCCCGAAATTCCTCAGCCGTCCATTCGCTGGTATTTGTAGAAGAGGAATTAAGATGATATTCAACCTTAACCAGCCCGACTCCTCGTTTTGCTTTCCGCAGCAATGCTCGGAAAGGATCACTGTATCTCGGGATTGGGCGGAACCACTGATCCACGAATGTAATCTCGGCAGAATACTCTAACAAGGGACCCACAACTTCAATCAAACCTTCCTGACACTTATCAAACCGTCTCCCCCTTGGGACGCACCATGGAGAATTGTCGTTTGTAATCGATTCGGATTCGATTACCGGGGGCGGCATGTTTGTGGCCGTTGTGATAATACCACTCAGCGATTTTTTTTGATGGGCGGACCAAGCGGCGTCCACCCATTTTCCTTCAAATTGACAATTTTGTTCGCTGCCTATGACTCTACTTTTTAGTGATTTAAGCTTCTCCTGAATCCTCAATTTATTCTTAGGCGTTTCAGAAGAGCATGATGCCCAGACTAACTCTCCCCACGTCTTTCGTGTTGGTATGCCTACAATCAAACGACCGTGGCTATAACCGCATTGATCCCAGAAAAAGCGGAAATCTTTCCAGTTATTAAGAACCTCCGGGTCTATGGCGAATTCGTGAACCATATTCTTTAGAAAAGTTCTGCCGCTCGTTCTTCAAAAAATCCCCGTGGCCATTGGCGGGAGAAGTCACCGTCATTAGTGACTGGTAGTTCTGTAATTTCTAGACCGCGCTCGGTCGCCGCAATGTATAAGACAGAAAGGTGCTCCGGCTTTAGTCTGGGACCGTCAGGGGGCAGGCTTTCTTCAGTGTTTTCTCGTATCCGCCGAAGAAGCCTGAGCATCAAATGCTCACTGTGAGTCTCGAGGAGCATGACCCTCTCTTGATCCATTTCGATAGCCTGTTTTGCCAATAAATCAGCTGTCCTGCACTGGATAGCTGGATGCACATGGAGCTCCGGTTGCTCGACACATAAAACGCTGTAGCCTGGTGCCATTGCTCCAATGACACATGGGAGAAGTTGGGAGATCCCTACCCCAATGTCGACCGGCGCGACATCTACGCCGGTCGAATTTTCGATTAACCGAAGTTTCGTCTCTTTCGTAACTCTGACCATATCAGAGTCTGGAATGCTCTCCAGATCGTCTAGTTCTCTGGCAGAAAACCGTTTGGCCAAGTCGATGGCAGCCCCTAATTTAGTCGTAAGCGGCACATGATAATACGTATGCCAGTCCAGAGTATACCCCAATCCAAGTTCATCCACCTGACGCTGATCAAACCAAGAAGGACATTCTGAGTTCATGTGGAGCAAGTCCCAAGCGGCGGAACCGTCCGCCCACCGTTCATTCTTCGATGAGCGAACGCGCGCAAAATTTCGATGCGGAATGGTTCTAATCGGCCCAAGATAGCGCACCCTCTGCAATTCTTTTAAAACCAACTCTCCCGCTCCGACAAAGACGCGGCTTAGTAGCTGTCTGGGTTGGTGTTCCTCATCAAATTGATACCAAGAATCCAGATCGTCATCTAAAGTCTTGAGAACTTCTTCGGGAATGTTGAACCGAGGGAGCACTTTCCCATCAACTTCATAACACGGGACAGCTTCCATTTCGGAGAATGCTTTTCCGAACACTGGAACAACATGACTGCCTATAACATAGCATGGCATCGCCGGGATATTTGCCGGTGCATCTGCGCTACTAACATCGAAGCCCGAAAAGAGCGGATGTCTGTAATTTATAAACAAATAGGAAAGCTCCGTTGGGTTAGCTGAAATACTGCCTGCGTTTATTCCGTCCACCTCGACGTCGTACCGTGTTATCCAAGGCTTGTTAGTGTCACCATGCCAAGCGACTTCAACTGAAACGCCAACGGTCTTCAGATCCCTCGTCCGGCTCCTGTCCAATTGATAAGGTGAGCTCTCCTCACGGTGATGGGTGGCCTGCACCGGATACTCAGGCAAACCGTCATCACTGACAGAAATTGTGACACCTATACGTATCTTTCGAGTTAGATCGTGACGGTTAACAAACTGCTTAAAACCGCCGAGATCAATGGACTCGCCCGAAGCGGAAAGCTGGTCTGCGTCTGCATTCCCAAATTCAAGCAGTTCTCTTAGATACAACATCCCCTGCAGGATCGTGCTCTTTCCGGCACTGTTACCACCGAACAGGAGTGTAATCGGGCGGATGGGCACCTCCACGCATGCGCCCACGCCCTTGAAATTCTCCAGGACTATTTTTGTAATTGGCATCTAGCGGCGTAGTTCGTTGTTACAAGGTACAGAGATAGGCGCGGATTTTTTCACGGTTGCCCATGAGCGTGTCTATGCCGCTGGTTAGCTCGAGAACTCGCTTGATGGATGGCTGCGGCGACTGGTGTGTCTCCAGAATCACGAGGCGGTCATGATAATCTTGTCCAACACCTCGAACATATTCGCGGAGTTCCTTATCCAGCTTTACATTTTGCCAAAATGGCCGTCTTCGTAATTCGTAGAGCATGTTTTTCAAGCTCGCCAGCCACTGCTCACGAACATCAATACCCTTGTCCGGAGGCAACGGACCGATGACCACCCTCAGCTCTTTTGGTGCAGGTTGGTTCACTGCCAAAAGTTTCGCCTCGAAGAGCTCAAGGAACAGACTCATTCGTTCTGGTCTGCTCATACCATATTTATCCTGATTGGTCATCCTTGTAGTAGCATTCTGAGCGAAAGACGTAATCAAAGAGTCTATCTGCTGCTGGTGTTGCTAATCAGTCCCAGGCAGAATCTCTAAGCGTTGAATATT
>Ga0114967_10005026_pt1 | contig 10542 bp, 10 predicted proteins | sample M_130628_MF_Meta_FD_92639 | JGI IMG/M metagenome (GOLD analysis project Ga0114967, IMG submission 92639) | Freshwater microbial communities from Lake Montjoie, Canada to study carbon cycling - M_130628_MF_MetaG | ecosystem: Environmental > Aquatic > Freshwater > Lake | place: Lake Montjoie... | reverse complement strand
TTCTGGACGGATGGTAATGATGTTTCCCCAGCGCTCTAATTTTTTTCCACCACCTGCATCCAACAATTCATAGTCTTCCCATGATTTTGAATAGGTACGAAGATTTTCAGACATTTTATAGAATTAAGTCGACGATTAATTAACGCATTTTTGGTGTTTTCTTTCTTCCGCCCATCATTTGAGCCATGCGCATTTGATTCTTAGACGGCGTAACTTGTAATTGTGACTGCATCATTTTTATTTGATCACGCATCATGCCATTTTTATCTAATTTTTTTGCTTCAGCCAAAAGAGCTACAGCCTCTGATTTTCTTCCTGTTTGCGCGCAAATTCCTGAAAGATGCATTCTAGCTACAGCATTATCTTCTGCCGTTCTTAAACCCAATTCCATGGCTTTTCTCAGTAAGCTTTCACTTTTCACGAAGCCCAATTCTTGTGCACCCATAACAGCTTTCAAAAATAAAATATAGGCGTGTTGCTTACGCGGTAGAAATTCTGGGTGTGATATACGATCAACATATTTTTTTGCTTTGTCTGTATTTCCAACCCTCATTTGATTTAAAGCTAAAATCATATTTTCATTTCTAAAAAATGAAGCAATTATTAAGGCGGTAATAAAAATAAATGAAATTCCCCAGCCCCAATGTCCTGAAGCGAATAAATAAATATTAAATCCTAATGAAATCAACGCTAATGCAATTCTTACTATAAAACCAATCATATTTTTAAGTTATCTTATTTAAAAAAAGTTATTATTCAATCGTCGCAATGCATTTAAGTTCAATCGTTATTGGAGTTGGAAGTGAACTAATTTCAACGGTCGTCCTACAAGGCAAGTTATCTTTGAAATAGTCAGCATAAATGCGATTATACGTTTGAAAATCACGTTTCATATTTACTAAAAAGACCGTAACATCTACTAATTGTTCCCAACTTGAACCAGATTCTTCTAAAATAATCCGAACATTGTCAAATACACTTTTGCACTGAGCTTCAAAGTCAAAACTTATGAAATTCCCATTTTTATCTAATTCCAATCCTGGAACAACAGAATCCGTAGCATCTGATCCCGCAATTCTTGGTCCAACTCCTGAAAGAAACAGCAGATTTCCAACTCTTCGTGCATGAGGATAGTGCCCAACTGGTTTTGGCGCTTTATTTGTCGATATGCGTTCGTTTTCTGACATTTTACTGTTTCTGCAAATATAATAGAAACTAAGTGATTTTTTAATACAATTAAATGATGAAACGCATTTTCAGTTAGTTTTATCTTGATTGCAAAGTTATTTGTATTTATCTTCGTACGGATGAATGATGTTTTAAAAAGTCTGGAAATTTCTATAGTTGTACCCTTATATAACGAAGAAAAAAATATTCGCTTGATGTATGACCGCTTAGTTTCATCCATTTTGAAAATAACTTCGAACTTTGAAATCATTTATGTGAATGACGGAAGTAACGACAATTCGTTTTTGGAATTGGTGAAGCTTTCAAATGAAGATGAGCGGGTTAAATACATCAACTTTAGTCGAAATTTTGGACACCAAATAGCTGTTACTGCGGGTTTAGATTACTCAAAAGGCGCTGCCGTAGTGATTATTGATGGTGATTTACAAGATCCACCTGAAGTTATACCAGAAATGTATGCCAAGCACAAAGAAGGTTTTGAAGTGGTTTACGGTCAACGTTTAAAACGAAAAGGAGATAATTTTTTCAAAAAAATTACAGCGAAATATTTTTACCGAATTCTAAAGAAAATAACTAGCATTAATATTCCTTTAGATACTGGAGATTTCCGTTTGATTGATCGAAAAATTGTCAATGATTTGAAAAATATGCCCGAACAAAATAAGTTTTTGCGTGGTCAAATTGCTTGGTTGGGATACCGTCAGACAAGTGTGTTTTTCGAACGCGATGAACGTAAATTTGGTGAAACGGGCTATCCTTTTTCTAAAATGTTGAAGTTTGCATTAGACGGTATTACAGGTTTTTCAGATGTTCCCTTACAATTCGTAACCAAAACAGGGATTTTCATTTCATTTATTTCATTTTTGGTAATTCTTTATGCGATATTCTCGCATTTCATTTTAGAGAGAACGATTACTGGCTGGACATCTTTAATCATAAGTTCTATGTTTATCGGCGGCGTTCAATTAATTTCTGTTGGGATAATTGGCGAGTATATTAGTAGAATAAATAAAAATGTACAAAACCGTCCGCTATATATAGTTAGCGAAACAAATATTGAAGCTAATAATAAATGATTTTTGCTAATTTATTTACTAAAAAAAACTCGGGAATTATTCTTGTTTTCTCGCTGTTTAGTATAATCTTCGCTTCTATCACTTTTGTAAATCATTACAACTTTCGAACGTATGGTTGGGATCTAGGAATTAATCACAATACTATTTACGATTATGCACATTTTCGTTGGAACGATTGCATGGTAATGCAACCATCTTTCACAAATGTTTTATCTGACCACTTTTCGCTTTATCCTCTTTTAGTTTCTCCTTTTTATTGGATTTTTGGAACTTGGACCATGTTGTTGTTTCAATTTTTAGCAATACTTTTTGGTGGCTTTGGCATCTACCGTTATGTTCAAGAGCTCACTAAAAACAATACAATTTCGATCATTGCTGTGGCTCATTTCTTTTCCTTTTATGGAATTTATTCAGCATTAAGTTTTGATTATCACGATAATGTTGTAGCTACCATGTTTGTACCCTGGTTTCTTCTTTATTTTGGCAAGAAAAACTGGAAAAAAACTATTTTATTTTTCGTTTTAATTCTAATTGCAAAAGAAAACATGGCTTTGTGGGCGGTATTTTTAGGTTTTGGTTTGGCTTTTAAATCTCTTGTTCAAAAAGATAGAAAAACAGCATTAATTGGCAGTTGTGTGTAATACAATAAACCCATGGGAAAAATAGAAACATATATAAAATACATAGTTTTAGCAGCGCTGATTTATATGCCCATTTTTGGACATTTAGATACACTTCCCATTCGGATTTGGGATGAAGCACGGTTAGCTATTAACGCATATGAGATGCTCAATAATGGGGATTTTATCGTTACACATTTTGATGGAAACCCCGATATGTGGAATACGAAGCCTCCTTTGCTTATTTGGTTTCAGGTCCTTTTTATGAAAATAATAGGAGTAAATGAATTAGCTGTTCGTTTACCTTCTGCCATTACTGCTTTTTTCACTTGTATTGTATTGCTCATTTTTTCTCACAGATATCTCAAAAATTCTTGGTTTGGTTTCATAGCTGTACTTATATTAATTACTTCTCACGGGTACATTAATTTACACGCTACAAGAACTGGAGATTATGATGCTTTTCTTACCTTATTTACGACACTAAGTGGATTGCTTTTTTTTTCCTACTGTGAAAAACAAAACTACAGGCATTTGTATCTGTTTTTCCTATTTACTGCATTAGCCGTACTCACTAAGAGTGTTACAGGTTTGTTGTTTTTACCAGCTATGTTAATATACAGTATCGTTCGGAAACAGTTGATCCCATTACTAAAAAACAAGCACTTTTACATAGGATTACTTTCTTTTTCGGTAATAGTAGTTGGCTATTATTTAATACGAGAGGCTTATAACCCAGGATACATAGCAGCTGTGAAAGAAAATGAATTAGGGGGTAGGTATTTAGATGTTATTGAAAATCATCAGTCAGGATTTTGGTATTACTACAACAATTTCATAGATTTTCAGATTTCCGTTTGGCATCTATTAATACCCTGTGGTTTAGTTACTGGCTTTGTTATTAAAAACAAAAAGATTAACAGGATAACGTTGTTTTCTTTTTTGATGATTATTACGTTCTTTTTAGTGATTTCTACTGCTCAAACGAAACTAGAATGGTATGACGTTCCGCTCTACCCTTTCTTAGCAATATTAATTGCCATTTTTATTTTTTTTGTATTTGATTTATTACAAAATATCAAGTGGATAAATCAAAAGCATACCATTAATGTTACACCTTTTCTTTTTCTTTTTCTCATTGGAATTATACCTTATCAAAAGATTTTAGATAAAACCTACAAACCCAAAGAATATAGCTGGGATAAAGACTTCTATGAAATTGGTTATTTCTTAAAAGATGCTGTTAAGGAAAAATACGATCTTAACAACCAATATCTGCTTTACGATGGGTATAACGCACAGAACCTGTTTTACTTAAATATACTGAATGATAAAGGGACTCAAATTTCGTTTAAGGATTGGAAAAATTTAAGCTCTTCGGATATTGCTATTGCCTATCAAAATCATGTGAAGCAATATTTAGTTGAACACTATAATAATAAAGTAATTCAAATTAAAGGAAATGTAGTAACGTATAAGATATATGGAAGAAAAGAATAAATATATAGATATGGGTAAGTTTAAACCACAATAATCCGGAGGAAGCCGAAAATCCATTAAAGAGTAGGTAACAATTTAAAACTAAATAATATGAAAAAGTTCGTTTCTGAAAACTGGTACAAAATGATGATTGGTACATCACTATTAATGGCATCATTCGGATTTATGGTGCATTCTGTTTCACCGGACTCATTTCCCCTTTTTTATCAACCCAATATCCGTTTTTAGCTAATTTTAAAAGCGCAGTGTCGTCTTCATTATCACTGTAGGCAGAAACAATTTCAAATCCCGGGATTGCTTGCTTTAATCGGACTAATTTTTCTTTTCCCCTGCAGTTTTTCAACAGACTGTATTTATTATTTTTAACCATCAGTTGGGTTCCAATAACAGCATCAATTCCCAGCGTCAAACAAAAATCTTTAATAAATAATTCAGGCGATGCGGATACAACAACTATGTGAACACCATTCTTTTTAAGTTCCGTTATTTCGTTAAGTAAATGTTCCCTAACAAATGCCCGTTTTTGTTCCCAAAACAAAGTCAGTAAATCTTCTATTTGTTTAGCGTCATTATTATTTAGGAAAGCAATAAATTTAGATTTGAATTTGGTAGTTGATATCAATCCAAGTTGATTAATGAACCAATAGGCAACTTGAACTAAAAAGTAATAAGATTTTAAAGGCATTTTGCGGTAATAAAACCAACAAAAATCTTTCGTTGCATCCCCTTGAAATAAGGTACCATCAAAGTCAAATACGGCAATTCTTTCTATGTTATCAAACATATATTATCCCCATTAAATACAGAATCCAACAACATATAGTTCCTTGTAAAAATCGATCTTTAAATAACAGTGTAGTTGGATCCCCTTCGCCTTCATGTAACCCTTGATCACTAATTTGAATAAATCGGATTATCCCCATCAATACAAACATCGAGCTATACATTATCCAATCCGTTCCTAGCGCTTTTTCAACTCCAGGGTCTATTGAGTACAACAAGTATGCGGTTATCGTTATGGTTGCAGCGATATATATAAGGGTACTTAAAAATCCAACGGTGTAAGCTGACAATGCAGCACGGTGCTTTACCGCATTCCCTTGCATCTGAATGATTTCAGACTTTCTTTTTACAACAACCATCAGGAATGCAAGGAAAAAGGTAATTACTAAAATCCAATGGGACGGGGGGACAAAAATAATTGCACATCCTGCAAGCACACGAAGCACAAAATTGATAGATACAATAAAAAGCTCAATCAAGGGAAGTGTTTTTAACCAAAATGAATAAAGCAAGTTTAACATTAAATACGTCAGAACAATTGCTAAAAATTCCAGTGGGAGATTAGCAATAAAAATAACTGAAAAGGAGAGAATAAGTAAGCCTATACCAATAATGAATGCTTGTCGTTTAGAAACCTGACCTGACGCGATTGGTCTATTTTTTTTTCGAGGGTGTAAAGTATCTTCTTCGGCATCTTTTATATCATTGACAATGTAAACAAAGGAACTAATTAGAGAAAATACTAAAGCGCCAAGTAAAACAGAGGAAACATTATCCCACTGCATTAATCGCAAAGAGAAAATTACTGGCAAGAATAGAAACCCATTTTTCACCCAACTTTTGACTCTAAGTAAATGGGCCCCTATTTTCATTTCATCTCTTTGTTATATTTCCAACCGCTAAATACATCTCCGTTAAATTTAGAGAATACACTATTGCTATCAATTTCATATTCTGGAGTAATTTCGAATTGCTTAAGTTTTAACTCAAATGACTTCATCCAACCGGCTTGTACCTTTATATGAGAATTGCGCATTGGCTCCAATACTGAAATTAATGCAGTATTTTTTTCGGAAACATATTTCCAGTTTTGGAATATCGCAATACTCGAATTCAAAATAAATAAACCTGTAAAAATCAATGATGTAATTCTAACCCAATTCCTCTGGTCTTGAATTAATACTAGTAAAATGATCCCAACTACAAAAAGGAGTTGGGGTGCATACCTTAAGTTCCAAAATTCAGGCTGGATGGCTAAAGAAGCAAGGATACCAAAAAATAGCATATATAATTCTAGCGATCTTTTTTGAAGAAAAAATATAAGAACAAGAGGAATGAAAAACACCAATAATTCACCCTCAAAAGGGCCAAAAGGACTCATGGTTAAGGGTTGATGATTTTTGAAGTATGGGATAGATTCCAAGATTAAAACCTTGTTAAATAGCGGTTTTCTTAGTGAGGAGTGTTCGTGACTAGTGTAAATTGGAATAGAGCCATGGGCGGAAACGAACTTATCAAATCGATTTCGAAAGAAAAAGTCGGCTGGATATTGAACTTCCGAAATTGACTTTCCTTCATTGTTTGGCCCCATAATTGGAAAGAAGGGATGTCCTTTAGAAATAGTATTCCTAACATAAGTTGGGAATCCAACCACGATTACACCAAGAATTACTGTTACACTAAATTGAATGAATGTTTTTTTAATACGTGTTTTAAAACGGATAATTACCCATAATCCGCCCATAATTAAAAAGACAAGCGCATAGATTAGCCCTGTAAATTTTATGTTAGCTAGCACTGCAAACGCTATGCAGAACAGCCAAATAGACTTGGTATTGAAATAAACTAATTCCAAAAGAAATAGTAAGAAAATGCCAAGAAGACTATATAACATACCGTCTACATAAAAACTTAAGGCCTGACCCAGTGAAATAGTGCTTCCTCCGATTAAAAGCACTATGAGAATTGAGTTAACCCAGGACAACGAAAACCGATTTCGAAGGAAATCCAGGAGCAATAACTGAAAGGCCAACAGGTAAATGATTTGAACGGCTTTCCCTGCCTCGATATTCCCTAATAATTGATAAAGTGTCGCCTGAATTACCCAAGGGGCTTTAGGATAGTGATTTACATAGTTTGCATTTAAACCAGATACCATTTGATCGGAAATAGCTGAGTCCCAAATTGGATTCCATCCGTCAGCAAGAAACATAATAGCATCTTGATGATACCATTGTCCGTCAAAAGAGCAATCATAAAATTCAACTGAAACAATTAGCGCTGTTCCAACAATAAGTAAGCCTAGTAAAAACCAACTTCCCATTTTTAATTTTAAAGGTAAGACCACACGATAAGTAATACCCACAGCTAATAAAATAGAAAGAATAAAAACCCATCCACCCAATGGCAACCCTACAAAAAATAAAAGATTTGCTAATACAAATACTATACTTGGTATAAGAAATAAAAAAAGACCAGTTGCGTATAGCTGTTTTTGATTAGTATACATAATATTCCAAAATTAATAGAAATTAGCATCACATTAATATTAAAAGAGGCATAAATTTGATTAAATTGGAATAAATTTGCCTAATATGCGTTATTTTTACATGAGGTTGCTTTGTCTGTTTCTCTTGTTCCTTTTTGTTTCAGTTCTTTCTCATGCCCAAATTAGTACAGGGACTTGGCGCTTTCATTCTGCAACAAGCAAAGCAATAGCAATTGCAGCATCAGAATCAACAGTGTTTACAGCTTTTGAAAACGGCTTGTTTGAATATGACATAGCTTCAAAAGAAAAGAAATTATGGACCTCTGTCAATGGGCTTTCAGACATTGAAATTTCGACACTTTTTTTTTATGCTGAAACAAATCAATTGTATATCGGATATAAGAATGGGAATATTGATGTTCTAAAAGAAGGAGAGATTTATAACATTCCTGCTTTAAAATTAGCTTCGATTCCCTATTCAAAAAAAATTAATTCCTTCAGGAGAAATGGTGATTTTATTCTAGCAGCGACTGATTTTTCTATTGTAAAAATTAATGATGTAAAAAAAGAAATTAAAGATACGTACTACCCAACAGATGGTTTAGAAAAAATAGTGGATGTTGCCTTAAAAGCAGATACACTTTTTGCTCTTACTCCTTCAAAATTACTATATGCAATTTATACTAATCCCGCCTTGCCGGATCCTGCTCAATGGACTACCGACATACGATTGCCGCAAATTTCTACAAATTTTTATGCAGGATTAGAGAATTTTAATACTATTTTCTTTGTCCTTTTTAAAACACCATCGTATGGTTCTGATACGCTTTATCGTTTAACAAGCAATGGTAAAGAAGTCTTTGCACCTTCGCCGTTTTCACTTGAAATTAATTCTATTTCGACAAGTGACACTTATTTACATGTAAATAAAGAAGGTGGGATTTCACTTTTCAATGCCAATTTGCTCCAAACAGCAGGATACAGTGCCTCAAATTTCAACCAATGGTTTTCAGTTGCAAATTCAGTTTTAAATTCCACAGGTTTATGGTCAGCAGATAAAAATGTTGGACTCATGTACTTTCCGAATGAATTTAATTTTCAGATAATTGGAATAAATGGTACGAAAAATCAAGCTTTTTACTCCATGGATTCAGAAGGTGGAAAAGTGGCTATCGCCTCTGGTGGCTTAGCTGGACCCGTCCCTTTATTTTCTAAAAATGGCATACATTTTTTTGAGGATGAGGAGTGGAGTAATATTAACATAGAGCAAGTTCCAAGTTGGCAAAATCAAAATATCTGGGATTTTTTAGATGTTTCGATTAACCCAAAAAATACAGATAAAGTTGCCGTTTGCACCTATTCTGAATTTCCCTTGTCGGTGCTTGATAATGGAGCTATTCAAAATTACAATCCCTCAAATTCTACTTTAGAAGTTACAACATTAGGCAATAATTGGTCACTTGTTTCTGATGTTTGTTATGATGGCAGTGGAAATTTATGGGCTTTGAATGGCTACACGCTAAAACCTCTTAATGTAATGGATAACAATGGTGTTTGGTATAACTATGATGTCGGTACTGCTGCTCGAAATAAGTTTACCAAAAAAATGATTGTAGATTTTGATGGAAATATTTGGTTTGCGACAAGTAGTGACGGGATGTTTGGTTATTCTACAAACAATTCCCTTGCAGACCCTTCAGATGATGCATACATTAATTTAAGGACTGGTGTTTTTTCAGGTGATCTTCCTTCTCAAAATGTCACTGCTTTGGCCGCAGATTTTGATGGGGAAATATGGATTGGCACAGATGCAGGTTTTGCAATACTTTACAACGCAAATTCAGCATTTACAGCAGTCGCAGGGGAATATGACGCACAGCGCATAAAAGTAGAATTTGAGGGAAATGTTGAATATCTTCTTGGAAATACCCACATTACAGATATTGAAGTCGATGGTGGTAATCGGAAGTGGATGGCTACAGCTTCTGCTGGTATTTTATTACTTTCCCAAGACGGATCTGAAATTTTGGAGCAGCATACCACAAAAAATTCACCCTTGATCTCAGATAATATTCTTGATTTAAAATTGGATCAAACTACAGGAGAATTATTTATTATTACAGACAAGGGCTTGGTTTCTTATCGAACAAATGCAACATATGAAGACCCCGAATACGCTACAACAAAAGTTTTTCCTAATCCAGTGCGACCAAATTATGCCGGAGTAGTAACAATTCAAGGTATCCGTTACAATTCAGATGTGAAAGTTACAGATGTTGCAGGAAATTTAGTCTACAAAACTACCTCAAATGGAGGCACTGCAACTTGGGATGTTAAAACCTTAGGAGGAGATGCAGTTGCAAGCGGTGTTTACATTATTTGGACTGCCACAAATGAAGGAAAAGACGAAAAAGTTGCTAAAGTCTTGGTTATCCGTTAAACTTGCTCAGAATAATAATCGTTGGCGATAAAATAGTCGAGCATTGACTGCTTCATGAGGTGCTGCTGTTCTCGGTGCTCCAAAGGTGGAAGTGTTTTTAAGAGTTTAAAGTGTGGCCATGATTCTTCATCTCTCCCCTCAAATTCATAGTAACCATAAGGTTCTAAAAGTGTACAAATTGCAATGTGAAATAAGTCTGTTTTCTCTTGTTTAGAAAAATTTTTATAGCCCAAGCCTAATTCATTTACGCCAATAAGAAAGAGCATAGCTTGCAGGTCCATTCCCTCACCAAAGGTGATTTCAAGATGGGTTTTTAATTTTTGAAAACGCAATTCTATGTCATGATCCATGGTGCAAAGGTACATCAAATGTCTTGAAAGGACTTTGTTATTTTACTTGAAATCTAAGTTCCTTGTTCATTTGCAATCGGTACTTTGTTTCTTTAAC
>Ga0114967_10005024_pt1 | contig 10543 bp, 7 predicted proteins | sample M_130628_MF_Meta_FD_92639 | JGI IMG/M metagenome (GOLD analysis project Ga0114967, IMG submission 92639) | Freshwater microbial communities from Lake Montjoie, Canada to study carbon cycling - M_130628_MF_MetaG | ecosystem: Environmental > Aquatic > Freshwater > Lake | place: Lake Montjoie... | reverse complement strand
ACGGGCGAAGTCCTGCCCGAGGTTAGGACATCCCAACACGCCGGCGACGACCTTCCCGCGTTCGATGAGGGCCAGCGAGATTGCATATTGGCCCCCGCGGAGAAATCCTTTGGTGCCGTCGACCGGGTCCAGCGTCCAGTAGGACTCGGCGCTGGCATCGTGATTGCCGAAATCAATCGCGTCATGCACGCGGCTTTCGCTGATCTCCGGCCAGATATCACGCACTGCACGGGTCACCGCGGTATTCATCGCGTCGCCGCTGGTTTCCCGCAATTCGCGGGCAGACTCCTCACCGACTAAATCGAAGCTGCCTAGTCCCGCATGAAGTCGCAGGCAAACCACCGCCTGGGCGGCGAAGTCAGCCACGGTCACGGGGCTCAAATCCTCTTTCGTGAGCGTTGTAATGGCGGCGAGTTCGCGTTGTACGGTGCGCGCAACACGACAGGCTTCGGCAACCGCGAGGAGGGCTGTGGAAAGAGTAGGGGAGAGGCGCATTGGCGTTTAAGGTCTCATTCGGGGAGGGTGCCACCTTACGGCCTGCGCGCGGGCTATCGCAATCAGGAACACTGGCGGTGAGTCTGCGAGGCGCCTTGGCTATACTCGCGGCTGGCCAGCGTCTTTGGGCCAGCTTCAGCACACAGGGGATGCTTCATGTCGAATGAAACCGTTTATCCAGTCTCGGCCGCTGCGCTGGCCCGCACCCACTTAACCCGGGCGCAATACGAAGAACGCTATCGCCAGTCACTGGCCGACCCGGATGGTTTCTGGGCCGCGCAAGCTCAGGAGTTTGTGTCGTGGTTCCGCCCTTGGGAGCGGGTCGCCAACTGGGATTTCACCGAGGCAACTATCCGCTGGTTCGAAGGTGCGGAGCTGAATGTCGCCTACAACTGCGTCGACCGTCATCTCGAAAGCCGCGCCGATCAGGTGGCGATTCTGTGGGAAGGCGATAACCCCGCCGACAGCCGCAAGGTCACCTATCGGGAGTTGCATGACGCGATTAGCCGCTTCGGGAACGCGCTGAAGACGCGGGGCGTGAAAAAAGGCGACCGGGTATCGATTTACATGCCCATGATCCCGGAGGCCACCGTCGCGATGCTGGCCTGCGCCCGGATCGGCGCCGTGCATTCGGTGGTCTTTGGTGGTTTCTCGCCGGAAGCGCTGAAAGACCGAATTCTCGATTCAGATTGTCAGGTTGTGATCACCGCCGACGAAGGCTTGCGCGGTGGACGTCCCGTGCCGCTGAAGGCCAATACCGACCGCGCGCTCGCCCATTGCCCGAATGTGCACACGGTGTTTGTGGTGAAGCGCACAGGCGGCGCGATCGATTGGAGCGAGGGCCGTGACGTGTGGTACGAGCAGGCCGTCGCGGCGGCGAGCGCGGATTGCCCGCCCGAAAGTGTGGATGCGGAGCATCCGCTTTTCATCCTCTACACCTCGGGTTCTACGGGGAAACCAAAAGGCGTGCTGCATACCAGCGGCGGCTATCTCACCTTCGCGGCGATGACCCACAAGTACGTTTTTGATTATCGCGATGGCGATATTTATTGGTGTACGGCCGATGTGGGCTGGGTCACCGGTCACACCTATATCGTCTACGGTCCGCTGGCGAACGGGGCGACGACGCTCATGTTTGAGGGCATCCCCACCTGGCCCGACAGCGGGCGGTTCTGGGAAGTCATCGATAAGCATCAGGTCAATACTTTCTACACCGCGCCTACCGCCATTCGTGCCCTGATGGGGCAGGGCGATGAGCCGGTTAAACGCCATTCCCGTGCCTCGCTACGCTTGCTCGGATCGGTGGGGGAGCCGATCAATCCGGAAGCCTGGGAATGGTATTACCGCGTGGTCGGCGATGAACGCTGTCCGGTGGTGGACACCTGGTGGCAGACCGAAACGGGCGGCGTTCTCATCACGCCGCTGCCCGGTGCGAGAGCGCTGAAGCCAGGCTCCGCCACGCTGCCGTTTTTTGGGGTGGAGCCCGCGCTGCTGGATGAAAAAGGCAATGAACTGCACGGCGTGGCAGAGGGGGCGTTGGTCATCAAGCGCTCTTGGCCCGGTCAGATGCGCACCGTTTACGGCGACCACGAGCGCTTCAAGGACACCTATTTCAAAATGTTCCCGGGCACCTACTTCACCGGCGACGGCGCCCGCCGGGATGCCGACGGCTACTACTGGATCACCGGCCGCATCGACGACGTGATTAACGTTTCCGGGCACCGGCTCGGCACTGCCGAAATTGAAAGCGCGCTCGTGCTCCATCGTCACGTGGCCGAAGCCGCCGTGGTGGGCTATCCCCATGACCTCAAAGGCCAGGGGATTTACGCCTATGTCACGCTCAATCAGGGCGTTGAAGCCAGCGATGCCCTGCGTCGCGAGCTCGTTGAGCATGTGCGGCGGGAAATCAGCGCGATCGCCTCGCCTGATGTTATTCAATGGGCGCCAGGTCTGCCCAAAACGCGCTCCGGCAAAATCATGCGGCGGATCCTTCGCAAGATTGCGGCCAATGAAATCGATGCACTCGGCGACACGAGCACGCTTGCCGATCCCGCAGTCGTCGATGATTTGTTATTAAACCGGGCTGTTCGGTAGCGCCACAGCGGGAGGAAGCAAGGTGGGCGAAGCGATGTCATGGGAGGCCCTGCAATCAGCCTTTCTGGAGCAGTTGCTGAGGTTTGCGCGTGATGCCTCGGGGGCTGCGGCAAGCAGCCATTTCGCGTCATTGGGAGGCTTTGGGGCGCGCGAAGATGCGGGCGACGAGGGCGGTGAACCGGGCCCCTGGGCATCTTTTCGCCTGTTCGCGGAGACACTGGCAGGCTACGGTGAGTGGCTTAAATCGAGTCGGCAGCGGCCCGTGCCGGTGGCGGCCGCGCTCGACCGAATGCTAGGCGATGTCCTTAACGGATTGGAGGCGGCGCTGAGCGCGCGCGAGGCTTTGCAAGCAACCGCCTGGCCCGAATTAACGATGTGGCCTGCGTTCGGGCTACTGCGCGAGTGGCAGAAGCTCGGCGGCGAACTGGCACAAGCCATGGCGGCAGAACGCAAAGCGACCGACAAGCTGCAGAAGCTACAGTGGCTTGCGCTGATCGACGGCATCAAGCGACTCCGCGCCAGTTTGAACGACGAGCAATCAGAAGCCCGCATTGATTCCTTGCAGGCACTCTATGACCACTTCATTGCTTGTGTGGAGGACGCCTATCAGGACAGCTTACGGACCGATGCTTTTGTTGTTGCGTTTGGCGAGCGTGCTAACGCAGGCCTCAGGGTACGCGAGGCCTTTCGCGCGCTGGGCTGCAAGGCCTTGCCCGTGTTGGGATTGCCCAGCGCCGCCGACTTGACCGAGATCGGTCGCCGCTTGGCCGCGCTAGAGCTCAGCGCGGCACCGCCAAGCGCCGTGCTTCCCGTCGTTGACAAACAGACCGCTGCGCTGGTGAAAAGCCCTGTAAAAAGTCCCCGGCGCGCAGCCAAAAAAAGCCCATCGACGACGAAGTTACCCCAAGTCATACAGACCACTCCAAAGGCGGCAGCCGCGGCCCGGACTGTGGCCAAAAAACTCAGCTTTGACATTGGCACCATCTCTGCCGGTCGGCGGCCGAAAACCTGACCATGGCCAAGCTGGAACTCACCTGGGAGCAAATTGCGCACGAACTTGCGCAGTGGGAAAAGAAACTCGCCCAAGGCGTTCAAACGCTCCGGAGCTTGGGTAATCCGGCGCCGGGCGGAACTCCCCGCAGACTGGTTTTTCAGTGTGGGAAGGCGCGGCTGTTTCACTACGAACCGGAGAGTCCGACAGTTCAGGCGGTGCCGACCTTGCTGGTTTATGCGCTGGTAAACCGCGCATCGATGGCGGACCTTGAACCCCGCCGCTCATTAGTTCGCAGCCTGCTAGCTCGTGGCGTAGATCTGTTTTTAATCGAATGGGCGGACCCCGTGGGGCTAGACGCGGAGCGGGGACTGAATGACTACCTCAATCACGATCTGGCTGGCTGCGTGAGTTTTCTGCAAACGCTGGCAGGGCCTATCAATCTGATGGGGATCTGTCAGGGCGGCACTTTCGCATTGAGCTATGCGGCCATGTATCCGGCGCAAGTTAGAAACTTGATTACCACGGTAACGCCGGTTGACTTCCACACGCCAGACGATGTCCTGAGCCGACTTCTACGCGGAGTCGACCTTGAACTGCTTGGGCAACAGAACTTGTCTGGTGACGCGCTAAATACGCTATTTTTGGCCTTGCGGCCCTATCGGCTGATCCACCAGAAATACCTTAATCTCGTATCGCAAATGGATGACCCGGATGCGTTGGCGACGTTTCTCAAAATGGAGCAGTGGATCTTCGATAGCCCGGATCTGGCCGGGCGTGCCTTACACGAGTTTGCGCAGAGCTGTTATCGGGAGAATGCGCTCGCGATGGGTAGCTTGCGAATTGGTGAGCGGATTGTTGATCTGACAAAAATTACGATGCCGGTCTTGAATATTTATGCCCGTGATGACCATCTTGTGCCGCCAGCGGCCTCGCGGGCGCTCGGGGCGCTAGTGGCCACTGATGACTATCACGCCGTTGAAGTGCCAGGCGGACATATCGGGATCTATGTCGGAGGGTCGGCGCGCCAGAAGGTCGCGGAGACCGTCAGCACTTGGCTGGCGGCGAGAATTTAACCCTAACGCTGAGCTGAGATAAAAAGCTCCCCCGAAGACCGGCCCGGAGGCCGGTCGACGAGGGTAGAGGGGAGGTCAAACATCAAACGAGAGAGATCAGAACCAAGAACTACTAAAATCAGGCGGCTTTGCGGTTCGTCGCGGGCTTCGCCGCTACCGCTTCAGCCTGCGCACTAAAAGTCTGGGAACCTTTTTCCAACCAGACCTTGTATTCGTCGCGCGAACTCGCAAGGAGGTCAGCTGTTTCCCGCACGGTCGCTACGAACTTCGCGCTGTATTCGCTAGCCAGCTTGCTCTGGACCGACATAAGTTCAGGTAATGCCTTGGATTCACCAAAACTGGAGACCCACTTGTTGGAGGTTTCAAAGGCGCAGGCTACGAGGTCGACCTGCTTCTTGGTGAGTTGCTCAACGAGCTTCAGGTTGATGGCTTCGAGCGCCTTACCGGACTCCGTTGCTGACTTTATTACCGAGTCCCACTGGGCCATAACGTGTTCCATGCTTCGCTCCTGTCTCCGAGTAAGTATTAACTAGAGCCGCTGATTGCTGCCAAGCAGCATTGGTGCGTTGCAGCATATGAGCCGGTTCAAAGCATGTCAACCGCTTTTTCAAAAAATTTTCCAAGCCTTGCAGGCAGGACAGTAAATTTGATGCAGGGCAGTCGCGTTACAACATTCCGGGCACTGATTTCTTCAAATCCACGGTCGTCTTGGGTAGAGTGCCCGCTCATTTTTCCCACCCCAATTTTCAACCCGCGCTAGCGCACATGGTGAAACCCGTTCGTTGGCGCGTAACGGAGTAATTTTGATGACGACAAATCCGGCATTGGCCTCGTGGGTGGAGGAGGTCGCGGCGTTGACGCTTCCTGCCCGAATCCACTGGTGCGACGGATCGGACCTTGAGATTGAGCAACTTACCGATGAAATGTTGGCGGACGGGACCCTGCTGCGACTCAACGAGGAGACTCATCCCAACTGCTTTTTGCATCGCTCAAATCCAAACGATGTGGCCCGCGTTGAGCATCTAACACTGGTATGTACCACTGACCAGCAAGACGCGGGCTCCAACAATCATTGGATGTCGCCCGCCGAAGGGCATCAGAAGATGGGCGCGCTTTATGCCGGATGCATGAGCGGCCGCACGATGTATGTCATTCCCTATTTAATGGGGCCCTATGGTTCACCCTATGCACGCGCCGGCGTTGAAGTCACCGACAGCCCTTACGTGGTCGCGAATATGCGGATCATGGCGAGAATTGGCAGCCGCGCACTCGCCCACATCGAGGCGGGAAATTCGTTCATCAAGGGCCTGCATTCAATCGGTGACCTCAATCCTGAGCGTCGCTTCATCATGCATTTTCCCGAAGAGTTGCTGATTAAGAGTTTCGGCTCGGGATACGGTGGGAACGCGTTGCTGGGCAAGAAATGTCACGCCCTGCGCATCGCAAGCTGGCAGGCTCGGACTGAGGGCTGGCTGGCCGAACATATGCTCATTCTGGGGATCCAGAATCCTGCTGGCGAGATAACTTACGTGGCGGCGGCATTTCCATCCGCCTGCGGCAAGACGAATCTCGCGATGCTGGTGCCACCAGAGGCCTATGCGGGTTGGAAAGTGTGGACCGTGGGCGATGACATTGCCTGGCTGCATCCTGGAGAAGACGGCCACCTCTGGGCCATCAATCCTGAAGCCGGATTTTTTGGCGTTGCCCCTGGCACCAGCATGAAAACTAACCCCAACTGCATGCAAACGCTGGGTCGCAATACCATCTACACCAACGTGGGGCTCACACCCGATGGGCAGCCCTGGTGGGAAGGAATCGATGGCGAGAAGCCGGAGGGCTTGCTGGACTGGCAAGGGCGTCCACATGATTCGTCCAACGGGCCGGTCGCACACCCGAATGCCCGCTTTACCGTAACCGCCGCACAATGTCCCAGCTATTCGTCGGAGGCGAATGCGCCTTCTGGCGTGCCGATCTCGGCAATCATCTTCGGGGGGCGCCGTTCAACTGTGGCGCCTCTTGTGCTCGAGTCTTTGGACTGGACGCATGGGGTTTTCACCGGCGCCGCCGTTGCCTCTGAAACCACTGCGGCCGCAGTGGGGCAGGTCGGCCAAGTCCGCCGCGACCCAATGGCGATGAAGCCATTTTGCGGCTACAACTTCGGTGACTATTGGGCGCACTGGCTTAGCTTCAGCGAACGGTGCGCGAACCTGCCAAAAATCTTCCACGTGAACTGGTTTCGGAAAGATGCAGACGGGCGCTACATGTGGCCAGGCTATGGCGACAATATGCGCGTCCTCAAGTGGATAACCGAGCGCTGCGCCGGGGTTGCTGATGCGGTAACGACGCCGGTAGGGTTGATGCCAAATCACGCGGATATCGATTTGACCGGGCTGGCCCTAACAGCACAAACGCTGGACGCGCTGCTCGCCATTGACACCGCGGTCTGGTCGAAAGAGGTGGACGATATCCAAACTTTCTTCGAAGGCTTCGGCGACAGGTTGCCCGAGGGTTTAAAAGATCAGGTTGGGCGATTGCGGGAGGCCGTCCGCAGCGGGGGGTGAACCCGAGACACCGCTAACCGCAAGCTGCGCGGCGCTGGACACGCCGCGCGCCGAGCGCTGGGGCTCAGTCGTCGAGCGGAGGTTCTTCTCTGGCGGCTGAGGCTTGCGGTTTCATCAAGCCGCTCGATTTCATCAGCGTTTCTTGCATCCGTTGCCACATTTCGACATTGCGCTTTGCGGCATCGGCGAACATGCCGGAGATCGGGTTGGTATGCATCGCCGATGTCAGTTGTTCCTGCAGCCGCTTCTGTTGCTCGTAGAGCATGCCGACGCTTGACTGCATGAAATCCCCGGCCAGCGAACGCGCTGAGTTGCCGTAAAAACCAATCAGCTGCTGCAAGGCATCTGTCGAGAAAATAGGATCCCCGGTCTCCTCCTGCTCAATAATGATCTGCAACAGGATGTTACGGGTGATGTCTTCCCCCGTTTTCTTGTCGATGACGCAGAAGGGAGTTTCCTCCAGCACCAACTTCCGTACATCGTTCAAGGTGACGTACTTGCTTTCGTTGGTGTCGTAGAGTCGCCGATTAGGATATTTCTTGATGACACGCTTGCCGGCGGCGTTCTCAGTCATTCACTGCAGCTCCTTATGCTTGGCTCTGGGTCAATTTCTCGAACCCTGAAGAAGCGCGATTTCGCTGAAACCGGACTCCCGAATGAAAAACTGCAAGCTTGCGTTGGCACGCTCGCGCTGTTCGATTTCGTTAGGCAACCCTGAGCACGCCAAGTTTGCCGCGACGCCGAAACTGAGGGGTAATCTAAGTGCCCATGCCGGCTAATGCAACCTTGACGCCCCACAACAGAGCGTCGCGCATTTTTTAAAGATGGATCATCCGGTTGTCGGTTCCCAGCGCTGCCTCATGCATGCCCTCGGCGAGCGTCGGATGCGCGTGGACGGTGCGCGCAATATCTTCAGCCGACGCACTGAAGGACATCGCCATGACGGCCTCCGCGATTAACTCTGAGGCCTGAGGTCCGAGGATATGCACGCCCAAGACCTCGTCGGTCTCTTGTGCGCTAATGATTTTGATGAAGCCATCGGTCTCTCCCATCGCACGGGCGCGACCGCTGGCCATGAAAGGGAAGCGTCCTACGCGGTAGCCGGTCCCAGCAGCCTTCAAGGCCTGCTCTGTCGCGCCCGCCCAAGCAATTTCGGGCCAGGTGTAAATCACCCATGGGATATGCGCGTGATCGATATGAGGTTTCTGTCCGGCGATGAACTCTGCTACGGCGATACCCTCTTCCGACGCCTTATGCGCCAGCATGGGGCCGCGCGTAACGTCTCCGATGGCGTAGACACCGGGCAAATTCGTGCGGCACTCGCCGTCGGTTTTCACAAATCCGCGTTCATCAAGCGCGAGGCCAACTTCCTGTGCGCCTAGGCCCTGAGTGTTCGGCACGCGGCCCACGGCAACGATTAACTTGTCGACTGTTACCTGCTCTGTTTTCGCGCCGGACTCAACGGTAACCACCACCCCTTCGGTGGTGGATTCAACGGCCTTTACTTTTGAATCCAGAAGAATTTTCAGGCCCTGCTTGGTCAGCAGCTTAAAGGCCTCGGTTGAGATGTCATTGTCGGCAGCGGCCAGAAACTCGGGCATGGCCTCGAAGACCACCACATCAGCGCCCAAACGTCGCCAAACACTGCCTAATTCCAGGCCAATGACGCCGGCGCCGATGACGCCCAGACGTGCCGGCACCGAGCTGAAACAAAGCGCCCCGGTGGAGTCGACGATGTTCTGTTGGTCCACCGGCGCGGGTGGAATTTTGGCGGGGACCGACCCTGTGGCGATGACAATGTGCTTGGCCCGTAAAACCTCGGTTTGCGCACCAGTGCCATCCAGTACGCTGACTTCCTGTGCGGATTTAAGCGCTCCTTGACCTTGGACCCAGGTCACACCGTTCTTTTTGAACAGTGAGGCAATGCCCTGAGTGAGCGTTTGGACAATCTTTTCCTTCCGCTTTTGCATGACACCGACGTCGAAAGACACCTCGCCTGTGACGATGCCATGCTCCTTGGCGTGTTTGCGCAGGTGCTCGTAGTGGTGCGAGGAGTCCAGTAGCGCTTTGGAGGGAATGCAGCCGACGTTCAGGCAGGTGCCCCCTAACGCAGGCTTGCCAGCCGGATTGAGCCAAGACTCAACGCAGGCCGTTTTTAATCCCAATTGAGCGCACCGGATGGCTGCCACATAGCCGCCAGGACCTGCGCCGACCACCACAACGTCGTAATCAGACATCTATGACACCTCAAACCTGAAGGAGCATGCGGCTGGGGTCTTCCAGCATTTGTTTAATCGTATCGAGGCATTGAACGGCTTCCCGTCCATCGATGATCCGGTGGTCGTAGGACATCGCCAGATACATCATTGGGCGAATCACAATCGCGCCTTTTTCAACCACGGGTCGGTCCTGAATTTTGTGCATGCCCAGAATGGCGCTCTGCGGAGGATTCAGGATTGGGGTAGATACCAGCGAGCCAAAAATCCCGCCGTTACTGATGGTAAACGTGCCGCCAGAGAGTTCCTCAATGGTCAGCTTCCCGTCGCGTGCGCGCTCACCAAACTCGCGAATTTGCAGTTCAATTTCCGCAAAGGAGAGCGCCTCTGCGTTGCGGAGAATCGGAACGACCAAACCACGCTCGGAACTGACCGCAACACCGAGGTCAAAATACGGGTGGTAGACGATGTCGTCACCGTCGATGAAGGCATTCACGACCGGGAATTTTTTAAGGGCTTCTACGGCCGCCCGGACGAAGAATGACATAAAGCCCATCTTAACGCCGTGGCGCTTCTCGAAATCATCCTTGTAGCGGTTACGTAACTCCATGACAGGTTGCATGTTGACTTCATTGAACGTCGTTAAAATCGCCGCTTTTTGTTGGGCCTGAAGCAGGCGCTCTGCGGTTCGCTTTCGCAAGCGCGTCATAGGAACGCGTTGGTCGCCGCGCGGGTCGTTTGCTGAGACGCTGACAGTCGGCGCCGGCGCGGTTTTCGCTGGCGGGGCGGTGGGCGTACCACTGGCGGACAAGGCATCGGCCTTTGTGATCCGCCCATCTTTACCAGAGCCCGCCACGGCCGCCGGGTCCACCCCTTTCTCGCCCAGAATTTTTTTCGCGGCCGGCCCCATTTTGGTAGGTTCTGCGGTGGGCGCCATCGGGGCAATGGGTTCGACTGCGGCGGGCGAAGTAGCGACGCCCGCTGCGGCGGTATCGATGATGGCCAGAATATCTTCGGTCAACACAACTTCGCCGGTCTGCTTTCTAATCTCAACCAACACGCCGGCCTCTGGGGCCGCCACCTCAAGCGTGACCTTGTCTGTTTCAAGGT
>Ga0114967_10005021_pt1 | contig 10546 bp, 7 predicted proteins | sample M_130628_MF_Meta_FD_92639 | JGI IMG/M metagenome (GOLD analysis project Ga0114967, IMG submission 92639) | Freshwater microbial communities from Lake Montjoie, Canada to study carbon cycling - M_130628_MF_MetaG | ecosystem: Environmental > Aquatic > Freshwater > Lake | place: Lake Montjoie... | reverse complement strand
TAAATGCCCTTGAGTTACAAGAGAAAAAAATTGAAGAAATTATTATTATAGTCAATGGTGCAGGAGCAGCTGCAATGGCTTGCATTGAGCTATATGAAGCACTAGGTGCTAAAAGAGAAAATGTTTGGATGTTCGATTCCAAAGGGTTGATTAATAAAGAAAGAACTGACCTAGATGAGCGAAAAAAACGATTCGCTGTTGATAGACCTAACATGTCTCTTGAAGAAGCATTTAAAGACGTTGATGTATTCATAGGGTTGAGTAAAGGCAATGTAGTTAGCAAAGAGATGGTGAAGAAAATGGCCCCGCGTGCTATCGTATTTGCCATGGCAAATCCTGATCCAGAAATCACGTGGGAAGAGGCTACTTCAGTACGTGAAGACATCATCATGGCAACCGGTAGATCCGACTATCCTAATCAAGTAAATAATGTACTAGGGTTTCCATATATATTTCGAGGCGCATTGGATGTAAGAGCTACAACAATAAATGAAGCTATGAAATTGGCTGCAGTGAAGGCATTGGCAGAACTCGCAAAGACTCCAGTTCCTGAAATCGTAACCATGGCATACAATGAAGCAAATATTTCATTTGGCCCTCACTACATCATACCAAAACCACTTGACCCAAGACTCATCAGCGCCATTTCGCCTGCAGTGGCGAAGGCAGCAATGGAAAGTGGCGTAGCACAAAAGCCTATACTAGATTTTGATGCGTATGTCATTGAGCTAAACAAACGACTTGGCATTGACAATCAATTGGTCAGAGCATTAGGTAGCAAGGCACGTAAAAATCCGAAAAGAGTCGTTTTTGCCGATGCAGAAAACATCAAGGTTTTAAAAGCTGCACAAATAGCCGGAGATGAAGGACTTGCTATTCCAATCTTATTGGGCGACGAGAAAGTCATCAAAGAACTTGCTGAGCAGAATGGCGTCTATATTGATGATCTAACAATCATCAATCCGAAGAGCGATGACATGAAAGAAAAGAGACAAGCCTATGGAGAAATTTACTTTGAGAAAAGGCAACGTAGAGGGGTCAATAAATATGAAGTAAATAAAAAAATGAAGGACCGAAATCACTTTGGGTGTATGATGGTTGAAACCGGCGATGCAGACGCCATGATTTCAGGGTTAAGCCGAAACTACCCCGACACAATTCGTCCGGCGATTCAAATCATAGGAACAGAAGATGGTGTAAGTAAAATTGCTGGCATGTATATTATGTTAACGAAGAAGGGACCACTTTTCCTTGCCGACACTACGGTTAACTTCAATCCAACTTCAGAAGAATTAGCAGACATCACTTTGCTTGTAGCTAAACAAGTTAAAGCATTGGGCATAACACCTCGAATTGCCATGCTTAGCTATTCAAATTTTGGAAGTAGTGAAACACCAGAGGCCATTACAGTCAGGAATGCAAGATCAATAGTTAAAAAAAGAAATCCCTCGTTGATTGTAGATGGAGAGATGCAAGGTATTGTTGCATTCAACAAAGATATTCTCCGAGACAACTATCCATTTTCTGAATTAGTGCACAACGGAGATGTTAACACACTGATATTTCCGAACTTAAGTGCCGGAAATATTGCCTACAATTTGTTACAGGAAGTTGGCGAAGCCGATGCAATAGGGCCAATATTACTTGGGCTTAAAAAACCTGTCCATGTTCTACAGCTAGGCTCTTCCGTTAGAAGTATTTTAAATATGGTGATGATTGCCGTAATTGACGCTCAATCAAAAATGCAGAAGGCATAACAAACTAGATCATGTTAAATAGAAGAAAGTTTTACTAATTTCACATACAATACGCTTAAGATGAACATCTTTACGAGGTTAGGAGAATTTTTGCTGATGCTGAAAGGCATGTTTACGAAACCAGAAAATTGGAGAATATACTGGAAGGAACTAATGCATCAGTGTGTTGAACTAGGCATTGGTTCACTAGGGATAGTCTCAATAGTTGCATTATTTATTGGCGCAGTATGCACCTTACAAACGTCCTATCAATTCGTTTCCCCTATCATTTCAAAATCAGTCATTGCCCAAATTGTACGGGACAGTGTAATACTTGAATTTGCGCCAACAATTACCAGCATTGTATTGGCAGGGGTAGTAGGCAGTAAAGTGTCAAGTGAATTAGGCAACATGCGAGTGAGTGAACAAATTGATGCGTTAGAAATAATGGGGATCAATACGAAAGCATATTTAATACTCCCAAAAATTTTAGCTGCTTTGATCATGATTCCACTTCTCGTTGTTATCGCGATGGTATTGGGAATTTGGGGAGGAAGAATCATAGGAGATATCACAAATATATTACCCCATGAGATTTATGACAAGGGGTTATTTGAATCTTTTGTACCATATAACGTAACCTTCGCATTAACTAAGGCGTACACCTTCGCTTTCATCATAACAGCCATTCCAGCCTATTATGGTTATAATGTAAAAGGAGGTGCACTTGAGATTGGAAGAGCAAGTACTACCGCGGTGGTAACAAGTTGTATCATGATTTTGCTTGCAGATTATATTCTAGCAGCAGTGTTATTATAAAAGATTAACATGATTTCAATAAAAGATATTCAAAAAGGTTTTTCAGGAAAATCAGTAATCGAAGGTGTATCATCAGAATTCGAAACGGGTAAGTGTAACCTTATTATAGGATCAAGCGGAAGCGGTAAAACGGTTTTGATGAAATGCTTGGTTGGACTTATCACTCCAGATTCAGGTGAGATTGCATATGATGGTGAGAATTTCTCCATTATGACTGCTGATCAAAAGAAAGTGATGCGAAGAAAAATAGGCATGCTATTTCAAGGGGCTGCTTTATTTGACAGCTTGACGGTAGAGAAGAATATATTTTTCCCTTTAGATATGTTTAGCAATGCAACGAAAGGAGAAAAACAAAAAAGAGTAGATGAAGTATTGGATAGAGTAAATCTCAATGGCGCCAATAAAAAATTCCCTGCTGAAATCAGTGGTGGAATGAAAAAGCGAGTTGGTATTGCTCGTGCAATAGTATTAAACCCAAAATACCTCTTGTGTGATGAGCCAAACTCTGGTTTAGACCCACAAACATCCTTGGTGATTGATAAATTAATTAAGGAAATCACTACAGACTTTAACATCACTACAGTTATTAATACACACGATATGAATAGTGTTATGGAAATTGGCGATCGCATCATGTACATGTATCAAGGTAAAAAGGAATGGGAAGGAACAAACAAGGAAATCATATTCAGTAAAAGCGAAAAACTCAACAGCTTTATATTTGCTTCCGAATTCTTAAAGGATGCTAAGGACATGAGGATGCTTGAAATTAGTGGTAAAATTGATGACAAGCGTGATATGGATGAAATGCTTAGAAGCTAGTCTCTTCATGCAAATGGCAATCAAATTCGTTTCCACTTCCCGCCCAATCATAAAAAGAATTTTTATACTATTCCCTATTGCCTCCTAACCTCTTTTGATTAACTTCGCACCACAAAAATACATCGCACTATGTCAGTCCTTGTTAATTCATCTTCAAAAATCATAGTTCAGGGATTTACCGGAACTGAAGGTACCTTTCACGCAACCCAAATGATTGAATACGGGACACAAGTTGTTGGAGGTGTTACACCCGGAAAAGGTGGAACTACCCATCTCGATAAACCTGTTTTTAATACAGTTGCAGATGCGGTAAAAAATACTGGAGCAGACGTAAGCATCATTTTTGTACCTCCGGCTTTTGCTGGAGACGCCATCATGGAAGCTGCTGAGGCAGGAATTGGTCTAGTGGTTTGTATCACGGAAGGCATTCCAGTTCAAGATATGGTTAAAGTAAAAAACTATCTTCAGGGCAAGAAAACAAGGTTAATTGGACCGAATTGTCCTGGCGTAATTACAGCCGGTGAATGCAAGGTTGGGATCATGCCTGGTTTCATTTTCAAACAAGGTGAAATTGGTATTGTATCAAAATCGGGCACCCTAACCTATGAAGCAGCTGATCAAATTGTAAAAGCAGGCATGGGAATAACTACGGCAATAGGTATAGGCGGAGATCCGATTATCGGGACACCAACTCGCGATGCGGTTGAATTGCTTATGAATGATCCAAATACAAAAGGGATTGTTATGATAGGAGAAATTGGTGGTGGAATGGAAGCAGAAGCTGCACGTTGGATTAAAGAACATGGCACCAAACCAGTAGTAGGATTCATTGCAGGCCAAACTGCTCCTCCCGGGAGAAGAATGGGGCATGCAGGTGCTATTGTTGGCGGTGCAGATGATACCGCAGAAGCAAAAATGAAGATTATGCGCGAATGCGGAATATTAGTAGTTGACAGTCCAGCAGACATTGGCAAAACCATGGCAATGGCGATGGCTTCAAAATAATTCAGGTAAAAAAACTACAAAAAAGACCAACATAGTTGGTCTTTTTTTATGGACAAATAAGCAGAAAATAGTACTTGCACAGCAGTTCCTTATCAAATGCTTTTTTTACATTTGATAAACATTAAAGCGATTATTTGAATGAAGAAAGACACTGTATATTATATCCCGTATAAGTTTCGTAAGGTGGAAAACATGCATATTGTTTTATGGCTCATTAAGGATGCTTGCTGGGCGCTTAACCTCAGAATCCCTGGTATGCTTATGATTATACCAACGATGAGCGTAGCGATACTTATTACATACCAAACTAGAAAAATAACTAGCGAATTCTTTCACAATTTAGCAGTTGACATTTGGATACTCGCAAACTGCACATGGATGGCAGGAGAGTTTTTTCATTTGGAAGAAAACCTTATAGGACCATATGGATTAAGGCAATTTTCACTTATCCCCTTCTCTATTGGACTCCTGATTTTAGGTTATTACTACTTGATTTTAAAGAATAAGCCTGGCTTTCAAGAAAAGATAATGCAACAAACCGATGAGGTAATAAAATCAAAAGAGTTTGAAACTAGCGAATCAGAACAAGGGTGATCTTGCCTATTTAATGCCATGCTTGAACTATCTTTGTAGCCCTTAAAATAGTATATCCAACAATATAGAGTTATATGTTTAGATCACATACATGCGGAGAATTGAGGCTACAGGATGCAGGAAAACAAGTTACATTAGCCGGCTGGGTTCAAACAGTTCGGAAATTTGGAGCAATAACATTCGTGGATTTACGCGACCGTTACGGCATTACACAGCTTGTATTTAATGAACACCTAAACAACCAATTAGGGGAACAACCACTAGGAAGAGAATTTGTTTTGCAAATAAAAGGTACTGTAAAAGAAAGAAGCAACAAGAATACAGTCATTGACACAGGAGAAATCGAAATCGATATTACTGAGTTTACCATCTTAAATAAATCAGCCGTTCCACCATTTACCATCCAAGATGATACGGATGGCGGTGATGATATAAGAATGAAATATCGCTTTCTTGATTTAAGACGGAATGCCGTTAAAAAGAATTTAGAGCTTCGGTATGCTGTTAATCGATCTGCCAGAAACTATCTACATGAAAATCATTTCATGGATATCGAGACTCCTTTCCTTATTAAATCTACACCGGAAGGAGCTAGGGATTTTGTTGTGCCTTCGCGCATGAATCAAGGGCAATTTTATGCATTACCACAATCGCCACAGACATTCAAGCAATTGTTGATGGTGAGTGGATATGATAGATACTATCAAATCGTTAAATGCTTTCGAGATGAAGATTTAAGGGCAGACAGACAGCCGGAATTTACCCAGATCGATTGTGAGATGTCTTTTGTTGAACAAGAAGACATTTTAAATATGTTCGAAGAACTCATCAAACGCATTTTCTTCGATGTAAAGGGAATTCAATACACTGATGAAGTTGAACGAATGAGCTGGGAAAATGCGATGTGGCACTATGGAAATGACAAACCCGATATTCGTTTTGGCATGAAAATATGCACACTCAAAAAACCAATATCAGTTTTCACAGAAAAAGAAGACAACGCTGCTCTCATTGCTGATGCAGGTTTTGTAGTATTCGATAGTGTAGAAACCGTACTTGCCATAGCCGTACCAGGTGGCTCAGCCTACACAAGAAAACAACTAGATGAGTTAACCGAGTGGGTTAAACGACCTCAAATTGGAATGAAGGGCCTTGCCTATATACGATACAATGAAGATGGATCACTTAAGAGTAGTATCGATAAGTTCTATTCCGAAGACCGCTTGAAACTCATTACTGATGCTGCAGGTGCCACTGAGGGTGAAATTGTCATGATTCTGGCCGGCACTGAAGAAAGGACAAGAAAAGCTAGTTCTGAACTTCGTTTAGAATTGGGTGAACAACTTGGACTAAGGAAGAAAGACGAGTTCAAACTCTTGTGGGTACTAGACTTCCCCTTATTTGAATACAGTGAAGATGATAATCGTTGGGTGGCACGTCATCATCCGTTCACATCACCGAAGCCGGATCAGATAAAAACTATGATTGAAAACAATCCAGTCATTGAAGATGCCAGTAATTATCTTTCCCACCCATATGCACAAATAAAAGCAAATGCATATGATATGGTTTTGAACGGAAATGAAATTGGTGGAGGATCAATTCGAATTTATCAACGAGAACTTCAAGAGAAAATGTTTGCTGCACTTGGAATGTCCGAAGAAGAGTCAGTCCATAAATTTGGTTTCTTACTTGGCGCCTTTGAGTACGGGGCACCACCACATGGTGGTATTGCATTTGGATTCGACAGGCTTTGTTCAATATTAGGTGGCAGCGAAAGTATACGCGACTTCATTGCATTTCCTAAAAATAATTCAGGCAGAGATGTCATGCTAGACGCACCTTCCTCCATCGAAGAGACTCAGTTGAAGGAACTACAAATAATGTTAAGGGGAGAAAAATAAAATTCAGTGAAGATTGATACACATATCGATGAACAATCTTCACTGAATTAATTTATTTCAATTTCTTAATGCGAATATTTCTAAATCGCACCACATCGCCATGGCCTAGAAAACCGATATGACCAGTTTTATTTAACAATCCTGGATGTTGGTTATGATCAACTGTGCCATTCTTAGACGCTTCTTTTATATCGCCCTCAAGTATCACTTGTCCATTTAGAGTAACTTTAATCTTTGAACCATTTGCAATTACTTCTTGTTGGTTCCACTCTCCAATTGGCTTTAGGTATCCTCTTTTTGATGGAATAACTCCGTAAACAGAGCCATGGTATTGATATGGATTTAGGCTTTTGTACATGTCTGCTTCGTTATCTAAAATCTGTAATTCCATCCCAACATATGCAGCATCGCCTTCTAATGGCGCACGAATACCTAATCCGTTATTTGCGGATGGCGTTAATTGAAACTCAAATCGATATACAAAGTTTGCAAATTCATCTTTTGTATAGATATTACCGCCTTCGTTTTCTGGATGAGATGCAATCATCCCTTCTTCTACAAGGTACCCCGTTTTATTTCCTACCCACTGATCGAGATTACTACCATCAAAAAGAGAAACAAATCCTTGTTTTTTTTCATCTTCAGAAAGCGCAATGGTATAGTCGCTAGTAATCTCTCTCAAATAAATATTTCGATAGGCTACATAAGTACCATGGGCTTGCAACTCAATTTGTTCTTTAATGAAGATGGGGAGATTATGATCCCAATAATTTTCAAGCACTACATTATTAACAACCAACTTTCCATTTAAGTAAACAGTTACTTTATCACCAATCATAATGATATGAAACGTATTCCACTCGCCAATCTTATTATCAGCCACTACCAATGGACTACGCTCATTTTTTTGATTATTATACAAACCGCCTGACCCCACTTGTGCACCAACTTCTACCCTACTTGTATCCCAGATTTGTACTTGAGGAGTACCGCGTAAATAAATACCTGCATCCCCCTTTTCAGTAATTTTCCAATCCACAAATAGTTCAAAATCTCCGTATTGCTTAGTAGTAGCAAGGTTATCTCCATGGCCTGTAAAAACCAACAAACCATCCTTTACTATCCAGTCACCTTGTGTACTTTCATTTGCTTTTTGTTGAGCATCTTGAAGTTCCTTTTCTGTCATCTTAGATCGACTAATTGGATTACCTACCAATGCTTTCCATCCCGAAAGATCTTTACCATTAAAAAGAGAAACAAATCCATTGTCATAAGGCATCGCCTCGATATAAGGTGTAAGTCTTGAAACAATCAATGCGCTGTCTTCACCTTCGATTAATTTAACAGCCTTTTCAAGTGCAGCAATAACTTCTCTGCCGCGAATTTTAGGATCTCGCAATGCAAGTCGTGCTGCAATCAATGCTGCTTTTTTATTTACTTCTGGATCGGATAACGACTTGCTTACAAATATAAATGCTCCATATCCAGGTATTGATTCAGCTTCAGCAAGAATACTTCGTTTTTCAACAGGATTTTTTGCTGCTGACATTCGATCCTGCAAGTTTAATAAATGTTGAATTGGATTTTCAAACACTAGATTTGACTTATGAGCAGATTTGACGTCAGCAATTGATCTATTTACATTATCCAATGCTGCCTCTATATGTTTTTTGGCAGCTTCATTTGCTTTAGCCAGCCCATTTTGTAAGGACTCAATGGCTAAAGTAGATTTAATGCTAGCTAATGCACGTGATGCATCACCAACATATGTATCATTAGAAAGTAATGAAGCAAGCGCTTTTACTGCAACATCATCACCTAAAAGAGCTAGACGCTGAATAATAAATTGCTTAGCGTAATATGTTTTGGCAGAGGAAAGTCCCCCAACTAATAGGGTAGCGGTAGACTTTGCTTTAGCTGGATCGGTAGCAACATGATTTACAAATGCATTTAGAGCATAAGTTGACTTGAGCTTCAATGAGTCATCATTTAACATAACAATTAATGATTTCCACTCCTTCTTAGTCCATTTCTCCATGTCTGATAATGATGGGCTTATTGAAGCAGACTCTTGGTATGGAAAGACATCAATCGTTTTGACAACCAAGTTAGATTGCGCAAAAAGATGCGATATAGAAATAGAAACTAGAAAAAGAATCGAAACTATTTTTTTCATGAAATTGGTTTGTAATGTTAGATATTCCAAGGTGAACGCATAGGTGGATTGATCATTTTGTTTGCCTCGTCATCGTTGATAAAAGACAATGCAACAGGATCAAATTTTAATGATCTTCCAAGTTGCAATGCGATTTTACCCATATTAATGATTGTACACGATCTGAATCCATTGGATTCATTTAATGCAAAGGGTGTTCTATATTTAACAGACTCTATAAAATTCGTGACCTGTGGTTCAGGATCTGGCATCATGGCTAATTTTTCCTTTAGGTTTGGTATGTCAGATTTAAAGCCGGCATATAGTTTACCATGAGGCCCTTCGATGTATGGTACATTTGGCTCATCGGCTACACCATCTAAAATAATTTTGCAGCCATCTTCATAGGTAAAGGTTAGTTTCCTAAACGTGCCACATGCATCTGGATGTTGCTGTTCTGCGTCTACTTCAACCGATACAGGACTTGTATCATCTTTCCCAAGAAAATACTGCACGGGGTCAATGTAATGCTGACCCATATCCCCTAAGCCACCACCATCATAATCCCAATAGCCTCTGAATGTTTGATGTACTCGGTGCTCATTGTATGGTTTAAATGGAGCCGGACCAAGCCAGCGATCATAATCAAGTTCAGCAGGAACGGATTGAGCTTCCAACTTAGTCTTTCCAACCCAATAAAATTTCCAGTCAAATCCAGTCGTCTTACTTATTGTTACCGTCAATGGCCAACCAAGCAATCCAGATTCAACTAACTTTTTTATAGGTCGAACAGTAGTATCCATACCATAAAAATCACTCTGAAACCTAAACCAGGTATTCAGGCGAAACATATTGCCATATTGCTTAACAGCTTCCATCACACGTTTCCCTTCACCAATTGTTCGAGTCATTGGCTTTTCACACCAAATGTCTTTCCCCGCTTGAGCTGCATGAATCGACATCAATCCATGCCAATGCGGCGGCGTTGCTATATGTACTATATCTACTTCAGGCAAAGCAATTAACTCGCGATGATCGTGAAAGGCTTTCACTCCACCTCCAATAGTGTGTACAGCATCTTGAAGATGATTTTTATCTACATCACAAACTGCTACAACACGTGTTCCAGCATAGTTAATGTGCCCCATTCCCATTCCCCCCACGCCAATAATACCCTTGGTAAGTTGATCGCTTGGAGGAATAAATCCTCTGCCCAAAACATGTCGGGGAACAATTGAAAAACCTGCAATGATGGCTGCTGTATTGCGTAAAAACCTACGCCTGCTATTCTGTGAATTGGACTTCATATGAAGAAAAATTGATTGAATTTAAAGATAAAGAAAGCATATGATAGATAGAGTGAAAATTGTTTGATAATTTCATAAGATGAACAAAACTACCATTAAGAGTATCGTAAGCTACGAAAGTAAAAAACAAGCACTAGCTAGCAGCAGGGTTTTTTACAAAAGAATGGCTTGGAATTTCACTATATCATCCATCATACTTTTTAT
>Ga0114967_10005020_pt1 | contig 10547 bp, 10 predicted proteins | sample M_130628_MF_Meta_FD_92639 | JGI IMG/M metagenome (GOLD analysis project Ga0114967, IMG submission 92639) | Freshwater microbial communities from Lake Montjoie, Canada to study carbon cycling - M_130628_MF_MetaG | ecosystem: Environmental > Aquatic > Freshwater > Lake | place: Lake Montjoie... | reverse complement strand
GAAACTATATATGCAACCAAGTTAGCTGCTTCCTCGAGCGTTCCGCAACGCTTCATTGGAATTTTGTCTGTCATGTATTTAACTTGTTCATCGGGCATAGCATCTACCATCGCAGTTTGAATAACTGCTGGTGCTAAGGCATTAACCGTTATGCCATTTTCAGCATATTCTTTCCCTTGAACCTTAGTCATACCAATAACTGCAGCTTTGGAGGCTGAATAGGCAAGCATACCAGCGTTTCCTTACTTACCTGCAATCGAGGCAATATGCAAGATTCTACCATAGTGTTGATCTAGCATAAAAGGAAGCACATATTTCGATGTGAAGTATGATCCCATAAAATTGATATCAAACACCTTGCTTAAATTATCGGTTTCTGTGAGATGACTTTTAGTATTTGTCTTACCGGTAATTCCAGCAGAATTGATTAGTATATCAATTCGTCCAAAATCTGTATGAATTGCTTGAATGATATTTTTTACATCTTCTTCTTTTGTTACATCAGATTTATAATACTTAACACTAGAATTATGTTCAAATTCAGTAGGGATTTTATCGGCTATATCCAACAAGGCTAATTTAACACCCTCACTAGTAAGCTTTTTTGAAATCGCTAACCCTAAACCTGATGCCGCACCGGTTATAACGGCCACTTGATCTTTCATCGAACTATTTTCCATCTAATACGCTTTTGATTGTAATGAAATACTTTTTGAAATTAAACCATTTTCGTTCATTTTTGATATCGAATTAGGATAAGAAAATAATATCTACCCACAACCGAGAGCTATCGAAGAAACAGACTTGGTATATGGTGAAACTTTTCTAATTTAGAATGATTATCCTGTTGGCAGAAAAGCTTGCTGCAAAGCATAATTTTTTCTCCTTAATAAGGATTTAGCTATAAAAATTTGGCAAACAAATCATCAAAAAATGTTCAACCATGAAGTCTAAAATTGTACATCCAGACCGCGAATCGAATTACGTAACAGGGGCTTATTCAGATGCGGTGATTACAAATGGAATAGTATATGTAAGTGGTCAGGCATCTGTTGATTTCAAAAATTCAACATTTGTATTAGGCACTATTGAAGAAGAGACAATACGCACACTTGAAAATATAAAAAGTATTTTAATTGCAGCAGGCAGTTCAATGAATGATGTTGTTAAATGCACTGTTCACTTAGCCGATATCACAGAATTTGATCGATACAATAAAATTTATTCGGAATATTTCCCTGGCATTAAACCATCACGCACAACAGTCCAATCGATATTGGTTGGTGGATTGAGGGTTGAAATTGATTGCATAGCCACATTATCCTAGAGAATCTACTCAGCTTAAATAAATCTCTCCTTTCATATACAAAATACATTTACCGGCAATCGAAACACGGTCTCCGATTAGAGTACAGTACAAATCTCCGCCTCGAGTAGAAAGCTGTTTAGCCCTAAAGGTATTTTTATTCAAAACTTTAGCCCAATAAGGTACCATTGAAGTATGCGCAGAACCTGTTACAGCATCTTCATCCCCGCCAGATTGTGGCCCAAAATATCTTGATACAAAATCCACCTCCTTTCCAACTGAAGTAACGATAATCCCCCTTGCTTCAATTTGACTCAATTTTGCAAAGTCTGGTTTTAAATTCAGTATTTGCTCTTCAGTATCATAGATCAACATGTAATCGGACTTTCCTTTATAAACTTCTTTTGGCGATATATTCAAGCCCCTATAATACTGTGGGTCCAATGGAATTTTTTCAATCGAATCAATTGGAAAATTGAGTACCAGCGTATCCTCGAGGAGATCTACTGTCAATTCACCGCTTCTACTGGAATAAAAAGAAACATGCTTACTGCTTTGCTCTAAAAAACTAAAAACAATAAAAGCACTTGCTAAGGTAGCATGGCCACATAAATCAACTTCAACAGTGGGAGTAAACCATCTTATATCATACCCTCCTTCTCGTTTTATAATGAATGCAGTTTCAGCTAAATTGTTTTCTGCAGCAATATTTTGGAGCAATTCATCCTCTAACCAATGGGCTAAAGGACAAACTGCAGCTGGATTTCCTTTAAAAAGTTCCGATGCGAAGGCATCAACTTGATAAATAGAATACTTCATAAATAACGATTGTGATGAAATATACCTCTTAATTTACAACTAGAAAATAATCTAAATAATTTGTTACGACTTGATTTTGTCTAAAAGAAAATCCCTACTGGTTTTACCCAAGTGTTCTTGTCCCGCAAGAAATTGTTGGCGTACCACGATAGCTGTTTTCTCTCGGCTCTCTGGAGTCCAACCAGGAGGCATGAATAATAGCGAAAGTTTATTCTTAAACCCGTTAGTAGACTTTAGATCCTTGTATAAACAAATGCACTCACCAAAATAGAAATCAACAAAATTAGTTACATCCATTTCACGCGTGATACCATATTCGATTTTCACTTCATCTTTTTCATTTTGCAACGTGCCAAATAGCCAGTCCCAAAACGGAAGTAAGACACAAAAATTAGTATCCATATATAATGGGTTCTTGGCATGATGAACACGATGGTGGGAAGGCGTGATGAATAGTTTTTCGAGTACCCACAACTTGCCATTCTTAAAGGCATCTTCCCCTGCATGAATGAATGTACCCCAAGTTCCATCAATGACTAGAATGATAGCCACCATTTCTGGACGAACGCCTAAAATCATTAATAGAGGGACTTGTATAGCCGCTGTATAATAACCCTCAGCAAAAAAGTGCACCCAAGCCACTGTTAAGTTCATTTCTGCGGGAGCGTGGTGCGGAGAATGCAAGCACCAAAATAGCCTAACTCGATGAGCCGCATAATGCCAGATCCAATACGTAAGTTCCCACATCAAATACGCATAAAGCCATCCATACCAGGATTTGTCAACAGTAAATAAAGCGAACTGCTGAAAAAAGGGCATCATTTCGATGTAAACAAAAATGATGATCAATTTAGAAATGTACTCGTTGAAGACCTTTGCTAAAAAATTTGATTTATATCTTCTAAAAAATTCTTTTATAAACGAAATCTTGCGAACACGATCAAACAAGATAGCTACACGTTTGATGAATGGCTGACCAGTTATACTCAATTTCAGCGTCGCTATCTCATAATTAAAGTTTTTGAATGGATGCATTTTTATGAATAACCGAATCATTTCAACCAATAAAAAGAACGTGGTGAGCATAGAGAGAAGCGCCATAACCGACTGATAGTATATCTTTTTCTGTATCGGATCAGCCATATCATTCAAATACCCCATGCCAATGAAACTCTTCAGGCTTCCATCAATAAATGAATTGATAGTTAGATATAATATGGAAGCAGCAAAACAAATGAATAATAGATTTTCTATTTTATTCCAAATGAACTTGATTTTATGCATCGTTGTATTGTTTTTGAGCTCAAATTTCAGGCATAAAAGACCTCCTCATACTCAATTTGGACCAATTTAAAACTACCAATTAATCTAAAACAAACTGCAAAAAGGCAAAAAAAAATTATACCCCACAAAAGAGAACTTTCAAGTAGAAATAAATCAAAAAGACGCTTTTTTTAAATGATAATTCCCCAAAAGATATTAAATTCGAGTATACAAAAAATATAAACATATGAAAAAGTTACTCATGCTATTTGCAGTTGTCCTAACATTTACACTTGCTCATGCACTAGATAAAGGAAAATGGACAGGTTTTATCGGTGATGACAAATGTGGAGTCAAAGGAAATAATAAAGAACATTCTGATTGCGCAAAAAGTTGCGTAGATGGTGGTGCTAAACCTGTGTTTGTAGTAGGTACAAAAGTATATGCCATCAGCAACCCAGAGAAAGTAGCGAAATTTGTTGGTCAAGAAGTAACCATCAAAGGGACAATTACCAACGATGTGCTTGAAATTAAATCAGTAAAATAATTAATCGAATTTCTTTTCTTTAAAAGCGAGCTCACTAAAGGGCTCGCTTTTTATTTAGAAGAAGCTACTAGATCTGACTACACCAATCAAATTCGAAGTTTCAGCTAATAAGGTTAAGACCTTAGCGTATGCCATAAGGAGTAGAATAATAGTGAAGGATTGACATGGCAGCACAAAGTTCCAAATAAACAATATCTTAATTATTTCGTTATACTAGCATGCGCGGTTCATTCTTTATCATCATATTCTTTACACTACTCTCCTGCCAGAAGTCTTCTGCAGTGGGAGGAGTCATAAAGAAAGATTCAACATCTGTAACTTGGCTTGCGCTCGGTGATTCCTATACCATAGGTGAAAGCGTAAGCATGTCAGATCGTTTCCCAGCACAATCACTTGAGTTATTAAAACAAAAATCAGTTCGAACAGAAAAACTCACCTACATCGCAAAAACAGGGTGGACCTCAGCTAACCTTGAACAAGCCATAATTGATTTAAATCCTACGCCACATGATATTGTCACTCTACTCATTGGAGTGAATGATCAATTCCAAGGAATCGATACAGGTACCTACTCCATAAATTTCAGGTCTATTCTCAATCGAGCAATCAATCTTACTCAAGGAGCAAATGAAAATGTAATTGTATTATCGATTCCCGATTATAGCGCGACACCATTTAGCAAGAATTTGGATACCGCAAAAATCAGCAGAGAGATTGATACATTTAATTCTATCAATTATAGAATCACACAGGAATACAACTGTAATTATATATACATCACAGATCTCACGCGTGAAGCCAAATCAAACAGACTATTAATCGCATATGACAGCTTACATCCTTCAGCTATTGCCTACAAACAATGGGCAGAAAAGCTGAATGTATTAATCGGAAAAAAATTTTAACGTCAACCGATACAGCTCAAGACACTAAAGCAATAATACTTTTTAAAAATAGTATGGCAGATAAAATATAAATTCAAATAAATAGAATTGGATTTTTATATTGGCTTAAGTTTGCCTTATGCACGTGTTCACTACCAACAGCAAGATTATCATTACCTGCCATAAATGGTTGGCAAAAGCACTTGAAAAAGAAGTGATTTCCCTAGGATTCAGCCCTGACCGTGTTTTTCAAACAGGCGTAGAACTCACCGGCACAGCCGAAGATTGTATTCGATTGAACCTAAACTTACGCTGCGCTAGCCAGGTGATGTACTCCTTGAAAACATTCATTTGTGAAGACCCCGATGAGTTATATAATAACCTCGTTACTATTGAATGGGAAAAATTAATTGATCCCACCGGATACTTCTCCGTAACCAGCAATGTGTTTCATCCAAGTATTCAGACTAACCTTTTTGCCAACTTGAGGGTGAAAGACGCCATTGTTGACCGGATGCGGGATGCGACCAATAAACGTCCAACTACAGGATCAGAATTATCAGGAGCTGTCGTATACCTTTTTTGGAAAAACGAAGAAGCCGAAATATTCCTAGACACTTCAGGAGAAACGCTAGCAAAGCATGGCTACCGAAAACTTCCCGGTAAAGCACCTATGCTAGAAGCATTAGCTGCGGCTACTATATTGTCAACTAAATGGGATTCATCACTTGCATTTATTAATCCGATGTGCGGAGCTGGTACTTTGGCTATTGAAGCTGCACTAATTGCCACCAACAGAACCCCAGGGTTGTTACGCAATTATTATGCTTTTATGCATCTATTAGGGTATGATGTTGATATGTATGAAAAAGAACGGACCAAACTTGATGAACAGATCACTGAAATTCCGGGCTTAACCATCATCGCCACAGACATTAGTGAACGCGCTATTGAAATTTCGAAAATCAATGCAGAGGTTGCGGGGGTAGCTGATTTAATACAATTTGAAGTGTGCGATTTTGAAGAAACTACCATACCAGAACAAGAAGGCATCATTATATTCAACCCTGAATACGGAGAACGAATGGGTGATGAGATTGAACTCACTTCTACGTATGCACGTATGGGTGATTTTCTAAAAAATAGATGCAAGGGTAAAACAGGGTATGTGTTTACAGGAAATCTAGATCTTGCAAAATCAATACGACTCAAGCCGAGCAGACGAACAGAGTTTTTCAATGCCACTATTGATTGCAGACTATTGGAATACGAATTGTATGCAGGAACTAAACGTACAGATAAACAGCAATAATCTTTTAGTACTCTTTCGACAAGTCTAATAACTTGATGTTTTTGAAATCAATTTCTTGCCCTTCACTTTGCAAGGCAATAAATCCACTCTTCAAGAGCTTACCATCAATTTTCAATGTAGGATCATACCCATGCGCAACACCGCCACCAATTTGTGGTTTTGAATATTGCAATACCGTATCGCCATTGATGATATGCGTTACCAATGAATCACCCAATACTATTAATTCAGCATGAACCCATTGATCACCATAATATGTTTTTGAAGAAGAATTAATGCAATGCCTGGGATCAACTACCCCGTTGTAAACGACATCTGTACCAGGAGAACACATATTTCCCGTAGGCCTAGCTAACCCATCATCTAAGCCAGCGAGCAATTGAAATTCAACTGAAATTGGCCAATCTTGTTCCTTCAAAATTGTTTTTGGATCCTGAGAATGATACATCACTCCAGAATTACGCTCAGTATATTCGGGAGCATCTTTCCTCCAGATACCTGTAAATCTATAGTCAAATTTCAACTTGTAATAAGAATAAGGTGTATTGAAAAATAAATGGCCGAATCGTTCCTGAAAATGGTCGTATTGATCATACCGAACTTTAATCAGTCCATCTTCTACACGAAATGTATTACCAAAGTTATCCCCTACCTCATGGTGATAAATTTTCACTGTCCAATTATCAATATCCTTACCATTAAATAGGGTAATCCATTTTTCTTTTTTGCTATGAACAAATGACGTGGATACTATAATCAATAATGTAAGGGCAATAAGTTTTTTCATATGCACGATTTATTAGCAGAATCGAAATAACCGAAACAGTCAATTAATTCATCTGGTTAAATTTAAGTTCTTTTCGACAGATTAAAACAATACGAATCTATTATACCCATTCAATTTATTTGATCTGCATCAATGAATTTATGATTTAGGCCTATCCTACACTATTCTTGCCTAATTTTAAGTACGTTTATTCTTTATGATGGCTCATTCTAAGTTATACGCTCTATTAATCATTTCATTACTCACTGTAATCAACTTTTCATGCAAGCCAAAAGATGCAATTGAAAAATCAAAAGCTTCAACACCTATTCAAAAAAACAAACTATGCTGCCAGCCTTCACGTATCGCCCGTTTTTCAAATTCGCATAACGGAGATTCATTAGTTAGCACAACTAAAACTTCTCATGACTTCATGGCATGGGTGCCCAGTGGGACATTCGTTATGGGAGCAAATAATAATCAGGCAGATAAAGATGAATATCCTAAACATACTGTTTCGGTTGATGGATTTTGGATGGATATTACTGAAGTAACCAATGAGGTATTTGAAAAATTCGTTAAGTCAACTGGCTATGTTACTACAGCAGAACAAAAACCAGATTGGGAAGAATTAAAAAAACAATTGCCACCAGGAACACCTAAACCAGTTGATGATTTGCTGGTAGCGGGTTCACTCATATTTGTTACACCTAAACAAACTGACGAATCGCCTGGATATATTGATTGGTGGGCTTGGCAGCCCGGAACAAGTTGGAAACACCCACATGGACCAACTAGCAACATAAAGGGGAAGGAAAAACTTCCTGTAGTTCAAGTATCGTGGTATGATGCCCAAGCATATTGCAAATGGGCAGGAAAGAGATTGCCTACAGAAGCAGAATGGGAATGGGCAGCTCGAGGAAACATAAAAGATGCCATCTACCCATGGGGCAATGAGCCAATAAATCAAGGAAAACAAAAAGCAAATAGTTGGCAAGGAGAATTCCCGTATACCAATACAAAAAATGATGGATTCGTATTTGCTGCGCCCGTAGGTTCTTTCCCTGCAAATGGATATGGCTTGTATGACATGGCAGGAAATGTTTGGGAATGGTGTTCAGATAAATATCATTATAATTATTATTCCATGATTGGTAAATCGATAGCAAATAACCCATCTGGACCAACACAAGCACTAGATCCCGACGAACCTTATGCGGCAAAGCGAGTTATCAGAGGTGGTTCATTTTTGTGCAACGATAGTTATTGCTCTGGATATAGGGTATCGAGGAGAATGAAAAGCTCAGAAGACAGCGGACTTGAACACCTTGGCTTTAGGTGTGTTAAAAATTAATACAAGCAATGTAAAGATGACTAGACTATTTATAATACTCATATCATTTGGCTTTCTTGCACCAGCAGAAGCACAACAAAAGGAAACATCAACACGACCTAATATTATCTATATCCTCGCAGATGATTTAGGCTATGGCGATGTGTTTGCGTACAACAAGGAATCAAAAATTCCTACACCCAATATAGATCGACTAGCAACACGTGGAACGAAATTCACCAATGCACATAGTGCCTCCGCCGTCTGCACTCCTTCTCGATACAGCATCTTGACAGGCAATTATCCATGGAAATCATCACTAAAAAAAGGAGTGCTATGGTCTTATGATTGGCCACTGATAAAAAAAGATCAATTAACAATTGGGCAATTTTTAAAAAATAATGGATACAACACTGCACTCATTGGGAAGTGGCACCTTGGATGGGATTGGCCAATAAAACAGGGTGAGTATATTGATACTACTCAATTGTCTCCGATAGATGAAGCCAGCACACTTGAGCGAGAGCGAAAAATAGATTTCACTAAACCATTGCAAGGAGGCCCGCTTAGCTGCGGATTTGATTATCAGTTTGGTGTAGATATTCCAAGTCTACCGCCTTTCTGTTTCATTGAAAATGGTAAGATACTTGGAGATGAACTCACAAATCAAAAACCTAAACACATAGTAGGAGCTCAAGGCCTAATGCAAGCAGGATGGACCTCCGAAAAAATGTTACCCGCTATTATTGATAAAGCAGATGAGTATATCAAACATCAAGCAGTAGAAAATTCAAACAAGCCATTCTTTCTATTTTTGAGTTTATCAGCTCCACATGTTCCCATTTCACCTAATCTAGCTTACCAAGGCAAAAGCAAGGCAGGCGATTATGGTGACTTTGTGGTTGAGATGGATGAGTATATCGGAAGATTAATGAATACACTAGACAAATTAAATATCACACAGAATACCTTAATTATTTTTACCAGCGATAATGGTGCAGCGATGCAGGTAGGAGATTTAACAACAAGAGGGCTTGAAGCTTCAACCTATGGCTCGCTATACAAACTCTACAACCATAACTCCAGTGGAGATTGGAAAGGAATAAAAGGAAATAGTTGGGAAGGCGGTCACCGTGTTCCCTATATCGCCTCTTGGCCAGGCGTAATTCCTGCTGGAAAAACGAATATCAATAAAATAAGCTTGACAGATCTATTTGCTACCTGTGCCGGTATTCTAGATATTTCATTACCAGATTCAGTTGCGATAGATAGCTATAATATGTTTGACGCATACCGAGGAAAGAACCATAAAAAATCAATCAGAAAAGAAATACTATATGCATCTGCAAATGGTTGCATTAGTATTCAAAAAGGGAAATGGAAGTATATTGATTGTAATGATTCTGGGGGTGGACTAAAAAATCAATATATAAAAAATGATTACGTGTATGAAACTGCAGGACAGCTATATGATATGAATAAGGATGAACGGGAGACGACAAATCTTTTTAATGAATACCCTCTAGTTATAAAACAACTCAAGCATCTGGTAGAAGAATATAAAATTAGAGGGCAACGCAATTAGCACATTTAGGGTTTAATGCATCCATTCATCATCAACTTGATACTATCAATCATCTATAAAGTTAAATGTCATCCCAAATCCATGAGATGACATTTAACTTATTAAAAATATTAGTTCGTAATTACTAATTCTATTGCTGGGTTAAAAACGCTTTGAAATAATTTATTTTCATGGCATCCATAGCTGGCAAATGCCCTTTTACTCTTGTTTTGAAATTATCATAGTTCTTAGAAGCTTTTGGAGACCAAGACACTTCTGCTAATGCTAATGCACGTGGATAAGTCATGTATTCGGCAAGATCAAGTGTCCCGATATATTCTGTCCATAAGTTGGCTTGAATACCAACAATATGCTTTGCTTGATCAGCAGTCAATTCTGGCAAGTCTGCTTCAAAAGAATAACATTTACTCAAAGGTAAATTTCCGCCGATTGCAAGGGGTTCCGTAGCGGGATCTGCTTGATAATAATCAATGTAGAAGAAATTATCAGGAGACATAACAACATCATGATTTTGTCGTGCCGCTTCAATGCCACCTTTTGTTCCTCTCCAAGACATCACCATCGCATTAGGAGATAATCCACCTTCCAAAATTTCATCCCAACCCAATAATTTTTTACCATGAGCTGTTACGAATTTATCAATACGACGAATAAAATAACTCTGTAATTCATGTTCATCTTTAAGTCCTAATTTTTTAATCAAGTCTTGACAAAACACACTGTGCTTCCACT
>Ga0114967_10005018_pt1 | contig 10549 bp, 9 predicted proteins | sample M_130628_MF_Meta_FD_92639 | JGI IMG/M metagenome (GOLD analysis project Ga0114967, IMG submission 92639) | Freshwater microbial communities from Lake Montjoie, Canada to study carbon cycling - M_130628_MF_MetaG | ecosystem: Environmental > Aquatic > Freshwater > Lake | place: Lake Montjoie... | reverse complement strand
AAGGAAAATCTGACGTTTTAACCTTTAAAAATAATTCCGACACCCAAACTGTTTTTGGTACAAATGAAAAAAAACCAATTGCTGCGAAAACTCCAAAAATTAAGAAATTGTACATTGGAAAAGGAGAACATTATTTTCCAAAATCTAATATTGGACAATTTTTAATTGAAGAAAATGAAATTAATGTTGGCGACCAATTATTGATAAAAGGGGTTACAACGGGAGAACAAAAAATTGAACTTACAGAAATGCTCGTCAATGGAACCGATTCTAAAAAAGCCCTTGCTGGTGACACTTGTACCTTTAAACTGGCCTTTCGAATTCGATTATCAGACAAATTGTATAAAATTTTAGATTAAAAACCCATACCCAACGGTTGAAACCGTTGGCGATAGAAAAGAAAAACGTAAACAACGGTTTTAACCGTTTTAAATAATAAAATATATGCCACATTCTTTCAATAAACTTTGGATTCATGCTATTTGGGCAACAAAAAATCGTCAGGAACTAATAGATTTCTCAATAGAGAAAAAAATTTATGATTTTATTCGTGAGGAATTAATTGAACTTGGTTGTCCCGTTAGAATCATTAATGGAATGCCAGACCATATTCACGCTTTGTTTTTATTAAATCCCAATAAATCGATAGCCGATGTAATCAAGCAAATAAAAGGAAGTACTTCTCATTCTATAAATGGAGAAAATCTAATTCTTGAAAAATTTGCTTGGCAAACAGGTTATGCAACTTATTCCGTGAGCGAATCACAATTAGAGGTCGTTTATAATTATATAAAAAATCAGAAACAACACCATCTAAAGAAAAATGGTCAAGATGAATTTGATGAATTTATTAAAATTCACGGATTGAACAATTCTAAATGATTGATGATTTAATTGCTTTCCATAGCCAACGGTTTCAACCGTTGGGATTAATATAATATAATTAGAAATAAATGCTACGATAATCAAACCCATTCCCAACGGTTTTAAACGTTGGAATAAAAAGGATTAAACAAAACAAACATAACGCACGGCTTCAACCTTTGTCAAAGTTCAAAACTTTCATAAAGATTTATTAGTCCTAATTTATAACTCTTTACAATTATTAAAAAAAATTATTTAATTTTAAAAGTTCATCAAAAGAAAACTTAAACTTTAAACTTCAAAACTTGAATTAAAATAATATCTTTACACATTAATCGTTATGAACTTACGTTGTGCTAGTCACGACACCACAATATAATTATGGCATGTACAAGTTGTTCAACTTCAGATGGCGGAGCGCCTAAAGGTTGTAAAAATAATGGGACTTGCGGCACCGATAGCTGCAACAAACTAACGGTCTTCGACTGGCTTTCCAACATGAGTTTGCCTAATGGTGAAGCTCCGTTTGACTGCGTTGAAGTGCGTTTTAAGAATGGTAGAAAAGAATTTTATAGAAATACCGAAAAACTAACCTTAAGCATTGGAGACATTGTAGCTACAGAATCTTCTCCAGGGCACGATGTTGGGATTGTAACTTTAACTGGTGAATTGGTAAAAATTCAAATGAAGAAGAAAGGGGTCAATCACACTAGCCCAGAAATTCTAAAAATGTACCGAAAAGCATCTCAAAGGGACATCGATATTTGGTCGGCAGCCAGAGACAAAGAAGAGCCAATGAAAGTTCGAGCTCGAGAATTGGCAATTGCTCAAAAACTAGAAATGAAAATTTCTGATATTGAATTTCAAGGTGACGGATTAAAAGCGACCTTTTATTATACAGCCGAAGCAAGAATAGATTTCCGTTTGTTAATCAAGGATTTTGCCAAAGAATTCAACACCAGAATTGAAATGAAGCAAGTTGGTTTTCGTCAGGAAGCCTCCAGATTAGGCGGCATTGGTTCGTGCGGAAGAGAATTGTGTTGTTCTACTTGGTTAACCGATTTTAGAAGTGTAAATACTTCAGCGGCACGTTACCAGCAGTTGTCGCTTAATCCTCAAAAATTAGCTGGACAGTGTGGCAAATTGAAATGTTGTTTGAATTATGAGTTGGATACGTACATGGATGCGCTAAAAACCTTCCCTGACTTTGATACTAAATTGAGTACCGAAAAAGGAGATGCCGTTTGTCAAAAACAAGATATTTTTAAAGGGTTAATGTGGTTTGCCTACACTAATAATTTTGCCAATTGGCATGTATTAAAAATCGACCAGGTTAGAGAAATTATGGCGGAAAATAAATTGAAAAACAAAGTTTCTTCTCTTGAAGATTTTGCTTTAGAAATTGTTTCTGAACCTGAAAAAGATTTCAATAATGCCATGGGGCAAGAAAGTCTTACGAGATTTGATCAGCCTAAGAAAAAGAAAAAACCAAATAGAAATAACAAACGCCCGGGTGAAAATGTAATAGTGGCTTACAATAATAATAAACCACAGCAGCAAAAAAACCAGGGAAAACCATTTGGAAATAACAAAATCAGACCTAACGAAAATACCATTAAACCCAATATTAATAATGAGCCTAAAGAGTAGCATTCTTTTAATTATTATTGCCGGACTCTACATTTCTTGCGATAAAAAAAGGGTCTTTGACGAATACCAGTCAGTTGGTAGCGCATGGAATATGAAAAAAGAAGTCGTTTTTGAACTTCCAAAAATGGATACATTAAAAAAATATAATTTGTTTATTAACCTTCGAGCAAATGACGATTATAAATTTAATAATCTATTTTTAATTGTTTCCCTTGAGCAACCAAATGGACTTACCAAAGTGGATACACTAGAATATGAAATGGCCGATGTAGATGGCACTCTTCTTGGTGAAGGCTTTAGCGACATAAAAGAAAGTAAATTGTATTACAAAGAAAGTGTGAAATTTAAAGCTTCTGAAAACAATAAAATTCACATCAAACAAGCAGTACGCCAAACAGGAAAAATCGAGGGAATTCAAGATTTAGAAGGAATTACTGAAGTTGGTTTTAGAGTCGAATCATTAGAATAATAGTATGGCCGTAAAAAAAAATAACAACCCCGTTAAAGACATCGAATACTACAAAAAGAAATTTTGGAAAATCTTTTCTTATAGCCTTATTGGTATTTGTGTATTTTTCCTTTTAGCCTCATGGGGTCTTTTTGGATCTATGCCCTCCTTTGAAGATTTAGAAAATCCAGATTCTAATCTGGCTACAGAAGTTATTTCTGCAGATGGTGTTACCATAGGAAAATTTTACAATGAAAATAGAACTTCTATAAAATACCAAGATTTGCCAAAACACCTTGTTGATGCTCTTGTAGCAACCGAAGACGAGCGTTTCTATGAGCATTCCGGGGTAGATGGGCGTGGAACTTTACGTGCTATTGCCAGTTTTGGAACTAGCGGTGGAGCAAGTACTTTAACACAACAATTAGCCAAACAATTGTTTCATGGCGAAGGATCAAAATTTTTACCATTTAGAATTGTTCAAAAAGCAAAAGAGTGGATTATCGCCATCAGATTAGAACGTCAATACACCAAAAATGAAATCATTGCAATGTATTTTAATAAAGCCGATTTTATTAATACAGCAGTTGGAATTCGCTCTGCTGCAAAAGTATATTTTGGAAAAGAACCTCGTGATTTAAATGTAACCGAAAGTGCAATGCTAGTTGGAATGCTAAAAAACCCTTCTCTTTATAACCCAATTCGCCGACTTGACAAAGTGCAACAACGTAGAAATGTGGTTTTAGGTCAAATGGTCAAAAATCATTTTTTAACAGAAAATGTTAAAGCCTCATTGGAAAAAGAACCTATTGTTCTAAAATTCCATCCTGAAAGTCACAAAGACGGAATTGCAACCTATTTCCGTGAATATTTGAGAGAATTTATGAAAAATTGGTTGAAAGAAAATAAAAAACCGGACGGATCGGAATACGATATTTATAGAGACGGACTCAAAATTTATACTACCATCGATTCTAGAATTCAAGCTTATGCTGAAGAAGCGGTGACAGAGCATTTGTCCAATTTACAAAAAGAATTTTTCGACCAATCAAAAACAAATAAAAACGCTCCTTTTGTAAATATTTCTAAAGACGAAACCGACAAAATTTTGATGCAAGCCATGAAATCTTCGGATCGTTGGAGAGAATTGAAATTGCAAGATAAAAGTGACGAAGAGATCATAAAATCCTTCGGAATAAAAACTAAAATGACCGTTTTTACTTGGAAAGGAGAACGTGATACTATAATGACGCCAACGGATTCTATTCGTTATTACAAACATTTCCTTCAAACCGGATTGATGTCGATGGAACCGCAAACAGGACATGTAAAAGCGTGGGTTGGAGGAATAAATTATAAATATTTCCAATACGATCACGTAGGCCAAGGCGCCCGACAAGTAGGTTCTACCTTTAAACCTTTTGTATATGCTACGGCAATTGAACAATTAAAAATGTCCCCTTGCGATTCCATTATCGATTCGCCATTTACAATTCCTGTTGGTCGTCACCACGTTACAAAAACTTGGACGCCTGCCAATTCAGACAATAGATACCGTGGAATGGTAACCTTAAAAAAGGCATTGGCCAATTCCATCAACACCGTTTCGGCAAAATTAATGGACAAAGTAGGTCCAGAAAAAGTAGTTGAATTAGCACATAAACTTGGTATAAAATCAGAAATTCCATTGCAGCCCTCAATTGCATTAGGAGCAGTAGAAATTACCGTTCATGATATGGTTGCCGCCTACAGCACTTTCGCAAATCAAGGAGTTTACATCAAACCCCAATTCATTACAAGAATTGAAGATAAAAACGGAGTGGTACTTTACGAACCAATCCCAGAATCGCACGATGTGTTGAATAAAGACATTGCTTTTGCAGTAGTAAAATTATTGGAAGGAGTAACCGAAGAAGGCTCAGGATCTCGATTGAGAACCCAAGGTGGTGGAAACGGATACAATAGAGTTACCGGTTATCCGTATGTATTTACCAACCCAATTGCAGGAAAAACTGGAACCACACAAAATCAATCCGACGGTTGGTTTATGGGAATGGTGCCCAATCTCGTAACCGGTGTTTGGGTAGGTTGCGAAGACCGTTCCGCCCGTTTTAAAAGCATCACTTACGGTCAAGGAGCCGTGGCGGCATTACCAATTTGGGGCATACTAATGAAAAAATGTTACGCTGACGAAAGCCTAACCATTTCAAAAGAAGAATTCGAAAGACCTGATAATCTAAATATAAAAGTCGATTGTTGGTCGCCACCAGCCAAGAAAGATTCCACAGAAACCGAACAAAATACAGACGAATTTAGTTTGTAATTTTTGGAGCTGTTTCCGGCTGTACGTTGCAATCCACGAGATTGCTTCGTGCCTCGCAATCACGTGGGATTTCCACTGCCATCCGGGCTAGGAATTCAGGTCACTTCAAAATTATAGTATAAATGAATAAGTAGCCTCAAAATCAGAATTTGTGATTTTGAGGCTACTTATTTTATAGAAAATGATGAAAAATTGATTAATAATTCGTTATTTTTGAAGTAAGAAAAACTAAGAATAAACGAACAATGATTAATAAAAAAGTACCTACCGTTCAAGAAGCCCTAAATGGTGTTGAAAACGGAATGACTATACTGCTTGGTGGTTTCGGTTTATGTGGAATTCCCGAAAATTCCATTGCCGAATTAGTAAAAAAAGGAAATGACAACCTAACCTGTATTTCTAATAATGCCGGTGTGGATGATTTTGGACTTGGTTTACTATTACAGAAAAAGCAAATCAAAAAAATGATCTCTTCCTATGTAGGAGAAAATGCCGAATTTGAACGCCAAATGTTGTCTGGAGAATTGGAAGTAGAGCTAATTCCTCAAGGAACACTAGCCGAAAGATGTCGCGCTGCTCAAGCGGGAATTCCTGCGTTTTTTACTCCGGCCGGTTTTGGAACTGAAGTCGCTGTAGGAAAAGAAACACGAGAATTCAATGGCAAAATGCACATCATGGAACATGCCTTTAAAGCTGATTTTGCAATTGTAAAAGCGTGGAAAGGCGATACTGCAGGAAACTTAATATTTAAAGGAACCGCTAGAAATTTCAACCCTTGTATGGCGGGCGCAGCAAAAATTACCGTGGCTGAAGTGGAAGAACTAGTAGAAGCCGGATCGCTAGATCCAAACCAAATTCATATTCCAGGGATATTCGTACAACGCATTTTCCAAGGAGAAAAATATGAAAAGAGAATTGAACAACGCACCGTGAGACAGAAATAATTTGAAAATTATCTAATTTGAAAATTTGAAGAGGAGAAACGATAAGGACAATCTAATTGTGAAATTAGGATTCAAAAAATAAAACTATGGCTTTAGATAAAAATGAAATCGCAAAACGAATTGCAAAAGAAGTTAAAAACAACTATTTCGTCAACCTCGGAATTGGAATTCCAACCTTAGTGGCCAACTACGTTAGAAAAGACATTTCGGTGGAATTTCAAAGTGAAAATGGCGTTTTAGGAATGGGACCTTTCCCATTTGAAGGGGAGGAAGATGCCGATGTAATTAATGCAGGAAAGCAAACGATTACCACCTTAGCTGGAGCGAGTTTTTTTGACTCAGGAATGAGTTTCGGAATGATTCGTGGGCAACATGTTGATTTAACGATTTTGGGTGCGATGGAAGTTTCTGAAAATGGCGATATAGCCAATTGGAAAATCCCTGGGAAAATGGTAAAAGGAATGGGTGGCGCGATGGATTTAGTAGCCTCTGCTGATAATATTATTGTGGCGATGATGCATGTTAACAAAGCAGGAGAAAGTAAAATTCTTAAAAAATGTACGTTGCCATTAACAGGAGTTGGATGCGTTAAAAAAGTAGTAACCGAATTGGCCGTTTTAGAAATTACCCCTAAAGGATTTAAACTTTTGGAAAGAGCGCCCGGCGTTTCTGTAGAACATATTATTGCGGCCACCGAAGCCGACTTAATTATAGAAGGAGAAATTCCCGAGATGGTTATTGAATAGTTTACATTTACACGGGACAGGTTTTGAAAACGGGTTAGGTGTTTGTTGTGTTCACGAGCGAGACGCTCGCATTATCGGAGCATTGAATAATAGATTTACTCTTGAACCCTTTTTTTTAAGTCCATACTTGAATGTAAAATTCTTATGATTTCTATTTTTAAACTATCCAGCACTCTATAGAATATTAGGTGTTGGCCAGATTGATAGCCAAATAGATCTTTGTTTATTTGATCATAATTTTTACCTAACAATTGATTTTTTGCTAATTCTTGGCAATCTTCAAGTAATTCAAAATAATATTTGTCTGCTTGATTTTCTGACCAAACCTCATAAGTATATTCCCAAATTTTCGATAAATCATTAACCGCTTTATTGGAAAGAAGGTACTTAGACATTTCTTTTATTGGCTTTTAATAATTCCAAGTGTTTTTTAGGGTCAAAATTATGGGCAATTCCGCTTTCAATTCCTTCACTAATTGCTTTTTTTAGAGCTACTATTTTATTTTCTTCTTCTTCTAATAATCGCAAACCGGCGCGAATAACTTCACTTGCATTTTTAAATCTGCCTTCAGAAATAGTGTTGTCAACAAATTCTTCAAAGTAATTTCCTAAAGAAACTGAGGTATTACGTCCCATAAATTAATTTTTAGTAAAGTTACCAATAATTGGTAATATTCAAAGGAAAAAACACTTTTCTTTAGCAAGAAATTGAAAATTGACCGATTTTGATCTAAACGGGACCGATTTTGAAAACGTTTCAGGTGTTTATTATTACTCAAAGTACCACAAAGGGACACTAAGATTCACTAAAAATTTATTTTGGGAGCCTTTGAGTGTACTTTGAGCGTTTTGTGAAATGGTTTATTCTTACTCACGAGCGAGACGCTCGCGCTAGCGGGGGACTGTAGTGCCTTACTTCGATATTCCCTTTTGGAAAATTAGATTTTTCAAATGATAAGTTATTTCAAATAATATGACGTTGTGAATTGAATTATGTATAATCATAGATATTATAGCGAATGAATCATTTGGAAGAATAACATCGTGTCTTATTAAAAAAGCTGTCACAATATAGGAAGCCAGAATAATCAACAAAGCTAAGAATGGAGATAACCAAACATTAATTTTATAATCATAGGTTAGTCTAAAAGTATTAATTAGTAAAAAAAGAATTGAAATCCCAATAGCCATTGGGTCACCCTGGTCACCATGCCAAAAAACAACAACATAATTATATAAAAATGGAATTCCTATAAAAGCTAAAATTTGAAACAAATGTTTTAAAAATCTAATCTGCATCTTTATAGTTATTATTATTGGTTCAGTTTGGGCATTACCGCCAACTTGTATATAGATGCTACTAATTAGTTCCTATTTCTTTCAAATATACCATTTATTTAAAACCGAATCTTAGATTTAAGCTTTTCTCTTTTTGAAATTTTAAATCTAAATTCTTAAATCTTACACCTGACAGGTTTTGAAAACCTGTCAGGTGTTTCGTGTAGGTGTTTCATGTTCACGAGCGAGACGCTCGCGCTAGCGGGGGACAGGTTTTAAAACTGGTCAGGTGTTTGGAGTTTAAAATCTAAATTCCATTTTTAAAAGAACGTATCTTGGTTGTAGGCGATATTCTGTTTTTGAAATACTGATGTCAGTAAGGCTATAACTTCGAAAAGTTTCCGTGTTGAAAAGATTGTTTCCTGAAAGTGAGAGATGTAATTTTCCTGAGGGCGGTGTATAACGAGCTTCTAAATCCATAAAATAATACTTATTACTGTCTTTATCGAGATTTCCAAAGTAATACCGTTCCGTTTGTATTTGGAAATTTAATTTGTCATTAATTACGAAAGATAAATCTAAAAATGTCATAGTATCAGTGTAAGAATTTGTTATTGTAGTCTTTATTTCATTATAATTCCATTTTGAACCTATATGATAATTTAATAAGCCTTTAAAACCCGAACGGATTTCGAATCCATAATTTAAAGAATTATTATTTATTTCTCTTAAATCAGAATTATTAACACTATTCTTATAATTAGATTTAGAACCATCAACAGTTATTTTCAAATTGGACGAAATGGGTTTAAAATACCTTTCAATATTGGTGAAGAATGTTAAAATTTCTCGGTTATTGAAAAGTACTTTTTCGGATTGGAAATAGTTTTGAGCTAGTAATGTATTGGAGCTAAAAAAGTCATTGTCTTTTGAAAATAATACTGAAAAATTTCCGAAAAATTTTTCTCCCCAATTACCAAAAGAATAATTCACCAAAGCAGTCGAAGCATTTAATTGATTGAAACTACCCGTACCTTTTGAAAAAGAACGAAAACTAGTTTGAATATAACTATTGTAAACGTCCAAAATAGTAGCGTTTGATTTGTTAATTGAATAGGAAGCTAAAATTTTATTTTTTTTGTTTATTTCCCATTCCAATCCTAACTTAGGATTTATAAAAAATGGGGTTTGGGTTTGAAAATTTTCAACCGTTTTTAAACTATTAAAAAGTTGATGAATATCTAGTTGCGAAGCCATCGTGATTTTTTTGAATTTAAATCTATAAATAGTATTTAGATACAAATCTGAAGTGCTATAGGATAAATTATTTTGAAAACCTGCTGGTTCAGAAACAACACTTTCGTTGTTTTTAATTTGAAAATAGGAAAGTAAATCATCATTTCTGTATTGATTTCCAAATCTAAGTTCAAATAAATTACCATTTGATTTGCGGTCTAATAAATAGGCTTCAACTCCTACAAATTGCATTTTATTTTCACTAGTCTGCAAAATATTGTTCGCGGTTTGAGCAAATAAATCCTGATATATAAATTTATTAACGTTATAGTTTTGTGGAGTTTTTTCATTAATGTATCTTCCAGATATCAAAAGTACTTTATTGCTTTTAAATTTATTTGTCCAAACTAATTTTTGGTCGATAAGTTGGTTGTCACTTTTTAGATTTTCATTTATAAAATCTCCATTGAACACTAAATCACTTCTGTTTTTTTCGTTCGTTTTATTTATCTTTCCTGTAAATTCGAATGTTTTTGTTTTAGAAATATCATACGTCAAGTCTATTTTTCCAAAACCTGTAATTTGCGTCTTCCTCCCTACAAAATTTTCAGTATTTTCAAAGGAAGTGTTTCCTACAGAAAAAGATTGAAAGCTGTTTCTAAAAAAATCATTCTCATTAGAATTAAAAAATCCCATTGCTTTAAGTTTTACTTTAGGTGAAAGTGTAAAAATTGAATTCAAAGAAATCATTTCAGCATTATTAAAATTAACCCTTTTTTGTTTTAAAGTTGGATTAAAAGTACTTAAATCAAGTAATGGGTTTGCGCTTTGATTGTCTCCAATAATTTCGATACCATCCATTCTGTAGGGTCTGATTATATTGTTTATTTCGCCAGTAGCATTATTACCAATATTATTTAAATTAGTAATAAAATAGAATTTATTTTTTTTGCCAAAATTCATTAAGTTACTTCCTGCATCATATCGGTTTTCTGAAACTAATCCATACCCTAATTGCATGTTTCCAAACCATTGTCTTTTAAAATTCTCTTTAAGTGTT
>Ga0114967_10005015_pt1 | contig 10554 bp, 11 predicted proteins | sample M_130628_MF_Meta_FD_92639 | JGI IMG/M metagenome (GOLD analysis project Ga0114967, IMG submission 92639) | Freshwater microbial communities from Lake Montjoie, Canada to study carbon cycling - M_130628_MF_MetaG | ecosystem: Environmental > Aquatic > Freshwater > Lake | place: Lake Montjoie... | reverse complement strand
TGAATACGATCAAATTTTAGGCAGAGCTGTCAGAAAAAATTCTAACTTAAGATTACGAGATAATAAAGATGATCCGACATTAGATCCAAATACACTTATACCTGATAAAATAGAATGTATATCAATATTATTAACCACAAAATATCAACAAAATCCAACAGATATAATTAAATATTCTGGAGATTTGCGTCAGTTTAAAATAATATTAACAAAAAGAGCGATAACTAAACAAGTAATTGACGAACTTCAACCTTATTTTTATAAAATGATTGATGTTGATGATAAGACAGAATCTACACTTCCAATGGGTACTCCTCCTAATAGAGCAACTATAAATGAACTTTCGATACCTAATACATTATACGATGGAATCAGAAAAACTAAAAGTAAATCTAGAAGAAGATCCACAAGACGTAAAAGTAAATCTAGAAGAAGACGTAAAAGTAAATCTAGAAGAAGATCCACAAGACGTAAAAGTAAATCTAGAAGAAGACGTAAAAGTAAATATTAAATTTTTTAACTTAAATTAAGTTAAAAAATTTATTCAAAAAATTTTGTATATGAGTCTCCATGATTTTTACTCAAATCTTCCATATTTTTCGTAAAATATATTCCTTTATAATGTGTATATATTAATTTATCTACTACTGCCGGTGGTAATGTTGGTACTAAATCTGCTGTATTTGCTATTCTAAAAGCTGTATTTTCTTTATCTACCATATTCGCAAATTCTGTATTTCCTGTTCTTGACGCCGCAAATGTATACATAGTTCTTTTCTTTATGATATTATTTATTATCATATCCACAAAACATATACTTGCAACTGAACCTCCTAATGAATGACCTGTACATACTAAAACTGTATCATTATCCACATATTCTTTTATACAATCTAATAATTCTTCGCGCAAAGAATTATAAAAATTATAATGCTGGATATGTAAAAAAATATTATATTCTTCGGGAATAAACTCTGATTTTGTTTGTCGAATATCAAAATCATCTAGCCATTCTGTTAAAAATTCGGTACCTGAAAAACATATTATTATCATATTTAATTTTTCTGAATAATATATAGCACAAAATTTACGATTCTTTAGACCATATGTATCATGAGTTTTTAAAGTAGAAATTAAATTGAAATCATTAATTTTTGGAAGTGTTGTATCGTCATAATTATTTTTACTCCAATCTGAAACACTAAAACTTAAATTCAAAAGAACTTTTGCATTATCTTTATTAAATTCAGTAAGATTATCAAAAGGTTTTAAGTCCATTTTTATTATAATAAAACTTTTTTTATTTTATAATATAAATGAAGAGCTTTTTGCTATCATTTAAAATAGTTTTTAAATATTTTAAATGATACTTAAATATATAAATAATATAATTAAATATAATGAATGAAATTAAATATATTAAACCAAAAGAAGCTTCTAAAATACTCGGAGTTAACCTCGATACACTCAGAAGAATGGCTGGACGCAACGAAATTAAACACATACGAACGGATTCTGGGAGATATCTTTTCGATATTTCCACTTTCATCAAAAGATCAAATCCTCAAGTACAGGAAAGAAAAAAGATTTGTTATGCTAGAGTTTCTAGCAGAGGTCAAAAGAGTGATTTACAAAATCAGATCTCGCTACTTAAAACAAAATATCCCGACTCCGAAATCATTTCTGACTATGGTTCGGGACTCAATTTCCATAGAAAAGGACTACAGAAAATCATGGATATCGCATACAAAGGAGAACTCCAAGAACTTGTGGTTACCTACAAAGACAGACTCTGTCGTTTCGGATTTGAACTCATCGAGTATATCCTTAAAACACAAAGCAATGCTACAATCATGGTTCTCTGTGACAACAGTACTTCCAAAGAATCAGAACTCGCTACCGATCTACTTTCCATCATTACTGTCTTTAGTGCCAGAATGCACGGTCTTAGAAAATACAAAAACCAAATCAAAGAAGACAAAAGTGTATTTCAAGCAGAATTTCAAACCGAAATTGAAACAGATGATAGGATCATATAGATATTTCTATAATCAAGGTATATTATACTTAAATTCTTTAGAAAGAGGATTTTTTATCCCAGAAAAAAATTGTAAAAAGAAAGCTGAATATATTAATTACGAAGGTCAATTTTTAAAAGTTGAAACTGGAGGGAAATACGCATACGGTGTAATACCAAAATATGATAATGGAAAACAATTATCTCAAACAGGATTTCAAGCAATAAGAAATTATCTAAAAAATAATATACCAAATTGGTTTACTTCATTGCCTATACATTTAATAGATCAAGCTGCTAGAGAATGTTCTTCTAACTTTACATCTATTGTTAATAGAAGAAAAAATGATACTAAAAAATTTAATATGAAATTTAAGAGTAAAAGAAAATCTGTTACCGAAACTATAAACATGGAAAAAAGTTCTTTAAATAAAAAAGGTAGAATATACATATCTAAATTCAAAGGAATAGATACGAAAGTATATACTAAAGAACCCATTGATTTTAAAAATAATCAACACGAGTATAAAATAATTTATGACAGAAATACATATGAATATCATATTTCATTATTAGTAAATACCAAAAATTACACTAATAAAAATAATGATAAATGGTGTAGTATAGATCCAGGTGAAAAAATATTTTCTACTGTATATAATCCATTTGATAAAGAAGTTTTATTTTTAGGAGATGGTGAAAGGAATAGTTTTGCTGATTCAACAATAGATAAACTTCAAAGATCTATATCAATCAAAAAGACAAAAGGAAAAATTAGAGCTCTGCAGAAAGCAAGAAATAAAGACAAAAATAAAAGAAAAGAAATGCATCACAAAATATCAAATTATTTATGTTCTAACTTTAAACATATAATAGTTCCTGATTACGGTATAAAAAATATGAGTTTACATTCTAGTGTTAATCGATCAATACGGAACCTAGGATTTTATCAATTTCTAACTTTTTTAAAACACAAATGTATTGAAAGAAATGTAAAATTATATATAGTAAACGAGTCCTATACATCGCAAGCATGTTGTAAATGTGGATGTTTAAATAAACCGAATGATAGAAGTTATACATGTAAAGAATGTAACCATGAAATTCATAGAGATGTTAACGGGGCTATAAATATAGCCCTAAAACATCTTCGAAGTAAGTAGAAAATATTCTACTGAACTGAGGGCTAGCTCTTTTATCCTAAAATACCTGGATAATACAACCTACAAGGTAACAGTGGAAATGGTAATCCACCAATAACATTTTTCATAGTAAGATATATTTTAATATTTTTTACTATATTTAATGATGTTATTGCTAGCAGAAGTATTAGAAAGAAAAGTATTGGAAAGAGAAAGAAAAAAAGCAGAAACAAAAATAGGAATAGAAATAAATCTGATGGTTCTTCAAAATTAGGAAGCGGTGTTTCAGGTAGTGTTTAAACGGTAATAAAATAGCCATTAAAGTAATAAACAAAAATAAATTATATAGACAAGAAAAGTTTATTTTAAAAAAAATTAATAGTTGTACTGATTCTAATCTTATAATTAGACTATTTGATTTTATAGATAGTAAAAACATGATATTTGTTGAATATAATGATATGGTTTCAGTAGAAAGTAGAATCAATGAGATACTTGATAATAAAAAACTAAATATTGCAAAAAAATTATACGAGGTATTGCAAATTATTCATAGGTGTAATATATCTCATGGAGATTTTAAAGCTAAAAATACATTAATAAGTAAAGATTATGATAATATAAAAATAATAGATTTTGGATTATCGCAAATACATACTGACGAAGATACAAAGAATCGAGATATAAGAATATTACAAGATTATACAAAGTTTAAGTATTTTCTTTTACAACTTTTTTTCAATGCGGAATATGATGAATATATTTACGAAGAATATAATGATAGAATAAATGAAATGAATGAAGAAAGAAATGAAGCATTTGTTGATTTTTTTAACGAAATAAATAAAAAACAGATTATAAATGGATTTAAATACCTAAATTTTAGATTGTAGTTTTTCTTAACCTATAATACAGGTTAAGAAAAAATTTATATTATAATTCACTTTCCTTTATTACTTTTAGAAAAGGATATTTCTTTTTATAATTTTTTGGCTTATATCCACCATTTACATACTCATGAATAACGTCTAATCTTTTTTCTACAATTCTAAGTTCTTTTTTAGCTTCTCTCAAACTCTTTTTACACTTGAAATTTATTCTATCAACATTATCCATTTTATCTAGATATTCATCATATAAATCATCCCATTTTTTATCATTTAAAAAAGCCCTTAATTCTTTAACTGGAATAAATTTAAAAATATCTTTAGCTAAACCGGGAAATACATTTAATTTATAAGCCAATTTATCAATATCAGTTATTTCATGTAATTTACTACGTCTACTTCTAACTTTACTTCTTTTACTTCTACTTCTTCTAACTTTACTACGTCTACTTCTTATAACTTTACTACGTCTACTTCTTCTAACTTTACTTCTACTTCTTCTAACTTTACTTCTACTTCTTCTTCTAACTTTACTACGTCTACTTCTTTTACTTCTAAGTTTGATACGTTTACTTCTTCTAATTTTGCTACGTCTACTTCTTTTAAGTACTGATTTCATTTATTAATAATTAGGAAAAAATTAAATAATTATTTGCTTAAGTTTCTGATATGTTATTTCTCCATGTTCATGCAAATCTTCTATTTCTGCAATTTTTTGTAAACACATTTTATATTTATATTCATTTAGTATATTTTTACTATATGTTTTTGATACCCTTGTAGCATATTCTTCTGTATTTTGTTTTCCTTCTAATACATATTCTGTAATAATATTTAGTATATTTTTATTATTTCTGTCGGTGTCTACTTTTGGAATATTTTGTTCAAAAATTATTAATTGTTTTATTATCTCTGGACTATAAATATCTTTATATTCATTACTTAGTTTTATTTGTTCTTTTACTTTAATTTCTGTATTATGTCCACCATGATCTGCCTTTTGTTTAGTATAATAGTCAAATAATGTATTACAATTTGCGCATTGCATTGATCTACATCCTTGCGATTTTTCTATAGGTACTTTACATTTTGGACATTCACTTATATTTTTAATATAATCTACAGTTTGAATATCACTTTCTTTACAGACATGTTCATCTCTTTTAATTTTTTCACATTTTAAACAGAATAGTGTATCACATTTTAAACATTTTAAGTTTTCATCTAATTTACCATTACAATATGATAACATACAAAATCTTCCATTTGAATTTATAACTTTATCTATAACTTCAAGATTGCTTTTATTTATTTTTTTTAATTTATCTTTCATACAAATATTAATTACGGAACGGAGGGCTTCTGGAAAAGTATTAACAAATTTAATTTTTTCTTCTCGTAATCTTTCAATTACATCATTTTTAGCAATTATATTTTTGACATTATCTAAATTCTCATTCATAAGAAAATTTAAACAGAGAATATTATATTTTTTAATAATTTCCAAAGGTAGTCTCAAAATATTCTGTATAATATATAGTTTATTACATGAACACTTAGGTATTGTTTCAGATATATCGATATATTGTGTCATACAATCAGTACAAATAATACAATTACATTTAGTATCATAACATTTAATTTGTTCGATGTCTTTAATAATACTTTCAAAACAAATATTGCAGTTCATTATTAAAATATTGTTTATTTGTAATATTTTTTATTCAATTTTTATATTACATAAAATATAAAAATTACTTAATATCATAAGTTGTAGAAAAATTAGGTATGTATTCATCTTGTTCTATAATACGCAAAATTTCATCTGTTTTTATTGGTTTAATTTTAGATATTTGTCTACCTATCATTAACTCATCTTGTACTTTTAATTTATCATGATGTTTTTCAAATATTGCTTTTTCTATTCCTGTGTTTGAAGTAAAATAATAAATATTAACATTGTCAGACAATTGTCCATATCTATCTACTCTTGCGATACCTTGTTTCGTTTTTCCTGAATTCCACCAATAATCAGTAATTAAAACTGTATTTGCACATTGAAGATTTAAACCATCTGATCCAAGATTATATGTGAGAATTAAGACTCCATTTTTACTATTCTCAAAATCTACTACTACTTGTCCTCTTTTGGTTGAATTTTGTGTAGGTGTTATTACAAAAGTAGGTCTATCTGTAATATAATTTTTAATAATATTTACAGAAGTACGAAATGATGTAAATATAACTACTTTATCTTCTAAATGTTCTTTTAATACTTTTAAAATTTCTGTTAATCTACTTGATAAAATAGAATCTTTATTATTTAACCATTCATATAAATCTAGTTTGTTAAATTCATCATATAATAATCTAGATAATTCAGATTTACTTTTAAAATCCGCAATATCTAGATATATAGTTGATAATGTTATTAAAGGACATACTAAAAATGTTCTTGTATACATAATTATAACAAGTAAATAACTTGAAAACTTTTTAATTTGTTCAGTATTTTCATCGTTCTTATATTGTTTTAAAGTATTTCTTAATATTTTAAGTATTCTTTTTAAAGATAAGTAGATCATTGTTTCATATTTATTTAATTTATGTGAAACAATAGTTTTATTAACTTTTGGTTTAGTACTTTGTATTATCATATTATTATTTTTTCTATGTACCATTGTTTCTAATAAACCTCTAAAATTTCTCCTTCTTATAGCTAATTTTATGTCTGGTAAATTACGTGGATAGTTTGTGTTATTTATCATAAGTAAATAACCTAATATTCTTTCATCTTTAGGCTCATCAAATAAAGTTCCGGATAATACCCATCTATGATTCGCAGAGATAGAACAAATTGCTCTTGATCTAGCAGTTGTTATATTAAAATAATTATGTCCTTCGTCAACTATAAGACAACCCCATTTTAATGTATAAAATAAGTCTCCTTTTTCAGGATCTAATATATCTAAAAAGGGTTCAATTGGTCTTATAAATTCATTATAATTTACAGGAATGCCTATTATATTTGGACGTTGGTCAATTAATATAAATTCTCTTTCTATATCATGCTCTTTATAATATGTTACTACAGTTTCTGGAGTTGTTAAAATAATCTTATACTTACTAAAATCAAAATCTTTATGACGATTTGTATTAGTAAAAACAAGGTATGCTAAATCATTATCGAAAAACTTTTTTATTTCATGTTCCCATACACTAATTAAATTTTTTGCAGCTATTATAAGTATTTTAGAATTGTCATGTTTAGTTTGTTCTATTGCAACTAAAATTGATATCAGTGTTTTTCCTGAACCCATAGGTAAAGAAAGACCGCCACTACCTTTATTGATACATTCAAGATAAACATTTAATTGATATTCATGTAATTTTTCCATCTTGTTTTATATTATTTTTATATTATTTTTTTCAATTTTTTATCTTAAATGTAAGTTTGTAAAGTCATCAATAGGTAATCCATTGCATATTTTAACAAAATTTTTAATCGCGTACAATTGTTTGAAAAATGCATTAATAGTAGGAAATTTTTCATCTTCAATTGGAGCTTTAAAAAAATAACTCATCAAAGATAAATTAGAATTAAATTTTTCTCCATTAATACGTACTCTAGAAAAAAATTCAGAAAAGATAATTATATCTAGTATTATAGGTACTGCTAATAGACTATCTTCGCAAAGATTATATATTGACAATATATTCTTTCCATTTAAGAATAATTCTGTAAAGTATTCATCTATAGCTCTTTTACTATCACCAACTGATGGTATATATTTAATTACAACTGTATGATCTGGTTTATTCCCATTAAAAATTGTAGGATTCTCATCGATAACATCATCAATTACATTTCGTTTAGTTATTTCTTTACTTTGGAATTGTGGTGTTTCATCTAGATTCATTCCATCTCTATTACCTAAATGATTATAAGATACAATACTTAATGGTCTTAAACCAGCACTTGTAAGATAATCAATTAAAACAGATTTAAGTTTTGTTTGACCACTTTTAAGATCTGACCCGCCAACAAAAGTATTATGTTCTTTTGCTAATTGAATAATAGCAGGACTTATGGTATTCTGCGGAGAAGTGTTAATGAAAATACACTCAGATGTAATAGCAGCAATAGCAAAAATAATTGAAGGCGATATATAGTCAGAATCATTATAAACATCTACAAATAAGTCATCTATATTATCATAAGTTTTAGTACAACATTCTGTTGAACCAGACCATAAAACTATAACATTATCTAAATCATGTTCCTCTTTAAAATTTTTAATATCTTCCCGTATGTCTAAAATATCCGCGTTTTTATTATAATATTTTTTTATATTATTTACACGGCTTTTTTGGTTTTTTGCAATAAATTTCTCGTAGTAAATAGATTTTAGGGGTATTATACCACATAGATCTTCTTTTAATTGATTTAATAAATCAGTATCTATAACTTTATTATTTTTACACGCTGTATAAAGATCATCTGAACATATATCCCAACCTCCTATTACAATATCTTCAGGTTTTATTATTGGAACCATATCTTTTATTAGTTTTGTATATGGCTTATTCTTCTTATAACCTATATTTACACTTCCAAATTCTGCTAGAGAACCTAAAAATTCTACACCGTGTATTCCATCTTTATTTTCCCATTGTAATTTTTTCTTATAAGCTAATAAACCAGCAGTGAAAGTTGAACCATTATTTCCTCCAATACCTATTATCATAACACCTATTTTTTTATCACTCGCATTTTGAACTTCAATATTTAATAAATCTTTATTAATACTAATATTATCATTATCATCAATTGACGTATACCTATTAATATAAGTAGTTTTCATTTAATAAAATAAATGAAAACTTTAAACTTTAAATTTCAAAAGATGATTTATTTGGGAATAAATTATTCATTAAACCAAAATATCTTTCCTTATTATTTTTTCCTACACTTTGAATACACATAAATCTTTTATTTGTATTTAAATTTTGTAGTTTATTATTATCATTATCATTTTCAATATACAAACAACTCGTATTTTTAAATTCACAACCAAAACAATAGTTATATATATAATTTTTAACAAATGCAACTAAAAATAAGTTTGTATTTTTTCTAAATTTTGACATCGCGGTTGCATCAAACATGTTTGTATTTGTATTTTCTACATAACAATTTTTAAACATATTTTCAATGTAATAATCATAGTCTTTATTAAATATTTTGGGGACATGAGAAATTTGATATCTACCTTGTTCTTCAGTATTATATAGTCTATCAAGTAAATAGTTATTAAAAAAGAAACCGTCTACATATTTATACACATTGGGATCAATTTCTTTATCTAATTTATTAAATTTATATTTTGTTGTACAAACAAGATTTACTGGTTTATTATCTTTATCTAAAAAATAATCTGTATTAGTAGGATGCAATAATAAAACATCATCATTAAAATATATATAATTTCGTGTTAAACCGGGAATATGATGTAGAAAACATTCTATGGCCATAGAATTGAATGTTGGTAGATATTCTTTAGGAATTATATCAGAATGTTTTATAACCTTAAGACGGGGATGATTATTTTTTAAATATTTAGGAAATTGACCATCTTTAACGACTAAATATATAGTGTTATAGTTAGGAAAATATTTTTCTATACTTCTTAATGAATAGCGTAATTCCTCATTATCTATATATCTTATTATTTCATCACTTAATTTTTTATTATTTTCTTGTTCATACCAAATTTTTTTCTCTTTTTGAAAATCTTCGTTACTTTCTACCCATGTATAAACAATATCTATTTTTTTATTCTTATCGATAGTAAATTTTATTAAACTTGTTAATAATATAATACCGCATACTACAATAACGGGCATTTTTATATTAATAAATATATTTATTAATATAAAAAAATTAAGAAAATGACATCTTACTTACTTTTGCTCCTCCTAAATACATTTTATATGCTTCTTCATACGTAAAAATCTTTTTATTATATCTTTGATTAACGTAGTTATGAAAATCTACAAAAAACTTAAATAATTTATCTCTTGAACTTACCACGTCGTCTAAATTATCATAATTTTTTTCTATATATGCAGTTGCATGTTCTCTACAATTTTGACATGGTAATAATACTGGTATGCCTAAAATTACATTTTTCATTCTTTCCCGAGCTAAAGGCGACGGATTATCTACATAATGTGCTGCTGCATTATGTAAAGTAAACCACATTGGAGGACCAAAAACTGGAGGACTAGTTGTATTTGTATATTCAACAGTATCATATTTGATATCTAATATATTTAAAGGTTGTGACACCATTGTAGGTTGTGGAACCATTGTAGGTTGTTGAAATTTTTCATATATATGATTAATTGGTGTATGATAAAAATTATTAATAGGTTGTGCATATTGATTTGTAAAATTTCTATTCATCTTTTATTTTATATATAAAATAAAAGTTTTTTAGATAAT
>Ga0114967_10005013_pt1 | contig 10555 bp, 6 predicted proteins | sample M_130628_MF_Meta_FD_92639 | JGI IMG/M metagenome (GOLD analysis project Ga0114967, IMG submission 92639) | Freshwater microbial communities from Lake Montjoie, Canada to study carbon cycling - M_130628_MF_MetaG | ecosystem: Environmental > Aquatic > Freshwater > Lake | place: Lake Montjoie... | reverse complement strand
TTTGGAAGCTGAAAGTAATTGTTGATCCGAGAAGATTTTGACTGCTCAACCCTGTGGAGCTTCCATAAGATCCTATTTGGAGATAGGACTGTGAGGGGACATCTCCTGGCCCCCAATACATGGGCCAAATTTTTCCATTTTTAGTGGAGCCATCGCTTGCTGACGTCATATATGTACCAGGAGCTCCAGATGGTGGTGCACCGTAAATTGTTTCACCAACGTTTACGATGCCAGTATTGGCCGCGGGATGATTGCTGAAACCTGTCCATGTACCATCTTCCCAATCTTCAGAGAAGAGAGTGTATGTGACTGCAGCATTGGCCTTAGCGCTAAGCATGATGCCAACCATGCAAGCTACGAGATACATTACGCTTTTTTTCATATTCATTTTCCTTTCGTGGTTTGTTTTGTTTTGGTGACTATCGCCACCTATTCATATACTGTCACAGTTTGCTTAAAAGTCAAATGATATATTTGCTTGTGATAGGATAATCCGATAGGATTAACCTATGTATAAAAATTGTCAAAAAACCACCTTTTCAATCGCATTTACTCTTGTGGAACTCCTTGTCGTTATAAGCATTATAGGCCTTTTAGCTGGGTTGGCTGTGCCTGCAATCAATGGGGGTCTGAAATCAGCTAAAGCGGGTGCGTGCCTCTCAAATTTACATCAGATCGGGGTAGCAACTATGGCTTATGCTGCAGACAACTCCTTTAAGCTGCCAAATGCGGGGAGTGGAACGAGCGATATGTGGGCAACTCAACTTGCTACTTTTATTTCGACAGGAACAAAGAGTAAGAAAAGTATCTTTGTCTGTCCAGGGGCCGAAAAGACTGTTCAAGAAGCTACAGGTAGTGATGTGGCTGTAACCTACGGAGTGCACAGCGGTTTGATGCCCAAAGCAGGAACCGCATGTAAAATTTCCTCTGTGGCCCGCTCCACGGAAGTGATTTTGGCAGGAGATGTATGTCAAGAGACGGGCAACAAAGGCTGGTCCCCATTTTGCATCGAGGAGCCTAGCGCATTTCCCGACGGTGGGGGGAGTGATTTTGGGATTGGTGAGGACCTATCCACGCCACTTGATGTAGGACCCGATGAGGATGGCCCAAAAAGCGCCTCGCTTCGGTACCGCCACAAAGGGAGAGTCAATGTGGTAATGGTGGATGGCCATGCTGAGTCGATTGCAAAAGGAAGTGTTCTAATGAAACATGCCAAATTCGGGCAATAATTTGTAACCAGCTACATCATAACGAAATCTTGATAGGATTAGTTCACTCTGTTCAAGTCATCCGCAATTTTAGACAGAGGATGAATCCTTCATTCTGGATGTAGCCACGTCGATTGGCTGGGGGGGGCTGTAAGGATTTAACAGGCCATCATGCCTGCCCCATAAAGGGGTATTAACGTTATGGAGTGTAGGTGGCCTTGAGACGAAGGAACTTCTTGGCCCCACTGACCGGGGTAGATGCTTGCCGTTTCTCCAGCGTGATGCCATTGGTGGAAAGTGTGGTCAGCGTGCTTACGGTAATGCCCGAATTCGTCCAATTATTGGAATTGGCTAGATCAGTCGAAACCATGGGGGCAAGGCTCACATTAGTATTGGTTCGCGAATAGTAGGTAAGAACCAGATTGGGTCCGCTGATATTGACCGTTGGGAGGAGGTTGGTGGGGATCGAGCTGGTTCCATTTCCACCGAATGCGTAACGGAGTGTGTCGGACAGCCCGTCGGAGCCAATATTGGTGCCGCCATTGGCCATGATGACGGCCACAGCACGACTGGTTGTCGCAGTGTTTGCTTTGCTGTCGGTTGCAGTATACGTGACCTGGTAGTTTCCGGGGATGGTGGTATTTACACCGTTACTGGTCGTGACTGACACGCTTGCATTGTCCCCAGCATCAAATGCGGTGGCACCCTCATCGGTGTAGATTGATCCCCAACTTACTGATGTGGGATTGATTCCCCTCAGGGTGAAGACTGGAGGAGTGGTGTCCGCTGAAAGGAAGCCTGCGGAATCCTGATATACGCGGACGTAGTCCACCTCATAAGTGGCCGAAGTGAGAGACGAGTCGATACTGCCAACGTAAGCACCTCCCACTGCCAGATTCAGAAGAAGGAAAAATTCCTGACGGAAAGCATCTGCATCTGCACTGGGAGGGGTGAGGGTGGCCTTGTCGACACCATCTACGCTGAAAACCAGGTTGCTGCTATTCCACAAGACTGCATAGGTATGGAACGCACTGGATGGATTGGTGACTGCAGAGCGGGATGTGGGTTCAACTGGATTACTGCCGTTACGAGAAGCGGAATGAAGGGCGTGTCCAACGGTGTTGGCGTCGCCGTTTGCCACGCCATTGAAGCCGCCCCGCCACTCCATCACGTCGATTTCTCCGCAAGCAGGCCAATTGACGGAGGAGATATTATTTCCCAGTAGCCAAGCCGCGGGCCAAGGGCCAATCCCAGTGGGCAGTTTGGCGCGAAACTCAATTTTCCCATACTTGAAGCTTCGTAGGCCCTGAGACTTGATCCGGGCAGAGGTCCATGAGGAATTGGTTTTCACTGCCTGCATGATTAGGCTGCCGTTTTCAACCCGGAGGTTGGCGTTATTGGTGGTGTAAGTCTGGAGTTCGTTGTTGCCCCAACCATCGCTGTTTGGCCCGCGACCCGTCTCTGCCACCCAGTTGGCAGAATTCAGGGAGGTTCCGTCAAATTCGTCCGACCAGACCAGGGAATAATTGTTACCACCCACGGTCGTCGTGGGGGTGATGTCGCCGAAACCTATCGAGAGGTCGTCGAGGTAAACTGAGCCCTTATCTGTCTCGGCATTTTGGACAAATTCGCAGATGACCTGGATTTTATCTGCATCTGCGGGAATGGTTCCGTTGGCAGTGAGGGCCTGCCAACGATCTCGGTAGGCAGAGGAGTTCGCAGAAGTCAGGGTGACGACGTCACGGCCAACTTCGTTGTTTTGATTGTCCATATACTTGAACCCGTAGCTGAAGATGCTTCCTTCACTGAGCGGATCGACGGCAAAAATCTTTGCCATTCCGCGGGCATAGATCTTGGTCCCTGGTGTTAATGACGCTGAGGGTAGAAACTCTTGGTAAACCACTCCCGTTTGAGCAGGGCCGGCCCAGACACCGTCGGGTTTCCAGTTTTGTGGCCAAATTTTCATCGCCTTCGTTCCAGAATGGGCTTTGAACATGGTGGAATAATTGTTTGTGTCGAACTGGTTAAAAACCGCCACCCCGTTGGTTACGATATCCTTGTTAACCCCCTCGACAGGGTACTGCAGCCATGAAATCGGAGGCGTCGGAGCTGGAATGTTAGAGGCGTCGAGCTCAAACCCGCCGTTGGCCAGAGCAAAACTCAACTGCGAAATACTCAGACCTAGGGAGTCGACGAGAATTGTGTTGTTGGTGTCTCGCCCAAAGTTGGCATCGTTGGCCCGCAAAGTGAGCCGGAAGTAAGGGGCGTTCGCAACGAACTTGGATTGAACAATATTGCTGGTCTGGGACAAGTTGGTGAAGTTGAAAGTGGTGTAAGTATTTGTGTTGTCTGGCAAGACAAGGACCACGCGGTCGTTGGTGCCATCTGCAGTGAAATAACTGAGGCTACCCTTAGTAGCGGCTGGACTTTTCTCGTCTACCCAAGAGCCGAAGCGGATGCTGCCGGAGACCTCTTGGTACTGGTTTAGGGATTCTAGGAGCACCTCGAACTTGTTGGTGGAGAGGTCGGGCCGTCCGGAGATCCCGGTGAATGCCCCGGTGGCGCAAAGCCGGAGGGCAAGTTGGCTGTTGCTGAGGTTGAGCGGGCCGGGAGAGACAAACGTTTTTTGCACACCATAAGTCCAATTCCAATCTGTGACGGTAGATGCGGCATTGATCTTCAGGCGGAGATTCCCGTTGGTATTCGTCACCGACGAGTTGTTGAGCAAATTATTGGATGACGCAAACGCTACCCATCCAAGGTTGGCTGGAGTATCCGAGCTATCGAAACTGTCACTCAAGCTTGCGGCGACGGCGGTTATCGGGATGGTGAAGTTCCGGTCGCTAGTTTCCTTGTCGTTATTAACGATGGTTACTGTTCCGGTGAGCGGCCCGCTTACAGTCGGGGCAGTACGGATCAAATAGACAGAACTTGCGCCCGGAAGAATGGTGCGGGCAGAAGCCCCGTTGTCGACGGAGAAGGAGGTGCCTGAGACATTGACGGAGGTTACTGACAGGTCCTGACCGCCGGTATTTTCGACCTTCAGTTGGTAAACGTTAGACTGACCCACGATGGGAGAAATCAGGGCTTTGGAGACATTATTGCTCGGTTGGGAAATTTCGTTTATTTTTACCGCGATTTGGGGTCCGATGGCTGCCGAATTCGTTTGCGTAAGGGAAACCTGATCGACAAAAACACTGCCCATGGTCGTTAACGTCCGAGTTATGGGTTGGAATTTCAAGGTTAGACGCCCAGCACTTAAGATGGCAGGAGTTGCTTTGAATGTGGCCTGGTAAGTTCGCCAAGAGCCAGATTCCCCGTCGGTTTTCTGATTCGCCTTAATTTCTCCAGTAATGTCCTTGGTGGCGATTTCAGTTAGTCCATCCATAAAAGCGATAATGGTAGAGTCGGCGTAGAAGTTGCCCTCGAATTTAGCCTGAAACGTCGCAGTGAAAAAATCGCCGTTTACGGAATTAAAGGGAATATTTTCCTGCATGAATCCGGCATAAGGTGTGCCTTCCCAGCCTGCGAAAAACATATAAGGAGTGTTGGCCTGAGCTCCAGGAATGTTGTTCCAACTGGTTGTTGCGTCGGGGGCAAGATTGCTGGTGGTTATGATTCGCGGGCCTTCGAAAGATGTCCAGAATTCCAGGCCTTGGCTGACGTCAAAATTCGGATCTGCGAGAAGATTGGAGGGTGTGGTAACAAAGAAATTGTAAGCACTGCTCGCCGTCGCATTCGATCCCACCACACTTATCTTGCCGGTGGTGGCGCCAGCCGGTACCACAGCGGTAATAGTGGTTCCATCCCCGTTGACGCTGACCGAGGTTGCCGGTGTTCCGTTAAAGCTGACGGTAGGCGAGGATCCAAAAGCAACCCCAGTGATCGTGACGGAGGAACCCGTCACTCCTGATTTGGGTGAAACTGTGCCAATAGCAGTTGTTTGCGCCGCTGCATTTGAGACCGTAAGCAGAACATCGTCAAACTCCACGCGAATGCCTGCATTAGGGGCAAAACCAGGATTTTTCCGCCCACCGTTGGAGGGGCCTGTCGGGCTGTTGTAAGCGACATATCCCGGAGCAGTGCTCTGGTTGTTGCCACTAATTTCGACCACGATTTCGTAGCTTGTGGCTGAACTGCTGAAATTATAGCGCGATCCCTTGGCGGCTTGTAAGCTGGTGTCATCTAAGGTCCCGCCGATAGTCACCCAATCGCTGGCGTTTTGAAGAATCGGTTCGAAGGTGATTCGTTTATAGGCTGTGTATGATCCCGGAACGTCGCCACTCGCCATGATCCGGAGGATTGCGACTGCGCCGTTAGTGGGAAGACCTTTGGCCCTAACTTTTGCGGTAAAAGAAATTTTGCTTAAGTCTGTTTGGCCTAGTCCATTGGGTGTCGTAATGTTGGTGAGGACTTGAGCCACATACCATCCGGCATTGGTGGCTTTACTGGAAGAGTTTGCAGTCAAAGCCAGGTAACCACTGGTAGGAGTAGTCGGAAAACCATTATTATTGGAAAGACTTGTGACGATTGTTGAGCCGAAAGCTCCAGCCCCAAGATCCGAACCAAACCATCCAAGGGTCTTGCTGGTATTGAAATTTTCGGAGTACAGAACCGTTGTTTGGGAAAAGACCGAACCTTGAGTGAACAGGGTCAGTAAAAAGGTCAAAACTAGTGTATGTGAGATCGGTGTGGGAGCCATTCGAAGGTGAGGAATCTTATTTACCAGCACAGTACTGATCTATACTACAAAGCACCTAATTTGTCAATGTTGGCTTGCTATCAAAAATAATTAGCTTCTAATTACTTATGTAAGTTCATGATTTCATGAAATTCAGCCCATTCTGATGGGCAATATCAGGCTCTGATCCCAGGTTTTTAGGTCGAATCAGCTAAATTTGTGGATGTAGAAGCCTGAACGAAGTTTGGGCTCAAACCAGGTGCTCTTGGGGGGCATGATCTGATCTGCATCGGCCACAGCCAGGATTTGGGATAGGGAAACAGCTGGAAGACTGAAAGCGGCGGCGGCTTGGCCCGAATTGACCTTCTTCTCTAACCCTTTTGTGCCATGAATTCCGCCGACAAAATCGAGACGGGCATCTGTTCTTGGATCCTTAACCTGTAAAACGGGGCCGAGCAGGCGATCCTGAAGGGCAGATGCGTCCAGCTTAGCCACAGGATCGGATTTAGGATCCGCTTTCCACGCGAGCTGATGCCATTTTCCATCTAAAAAGAGCCCGATCTTTCCTGTTTCGTCCGGAGGGGCGGAAGGAGAAGGTGTGACTTGAAAAACTTTTTTCGCCTCCTCGAGAAACGCGGCAGTAGTGAAGGGATCCAAATTCAGGATGAGTCGGTGGTAGGGAAGAACGCGCAACTCGGAGGCGGGAAAATAGACGGTGAGAATACCCAATGGACCTGGCTTTTCCTTTGCCAAGCGTGCGGCAGCAGCAGCGCGATGATGGCCGTCGGCAATATAAGAACGAGAGACTTGGGAGAAGAGTCGGACGATTTCGGACGGATCCGGGCAACGCCAGACAGTGTGTTTCACTCCCCGTTCATCCGTTACTTCCGCCAAGGGTTTCACGGTTAGTTCAATCTCATCCATCTGGGCAGTCAGTTCAGGTAGGTCGGGGTAGGCAGCGAGGACGGGCCCAGTGAGTGCCCCTAGATGGCGGATCAGGTTGACGCGATCGTCCTCCTTGTCAGGTCGGGTGAACTCGTGTTTCCGTAATTGGCCCGAAGCGTAGTCGCCAAAATCGGCCAGAGCGGCAAATCCACGTTGACGGTGTTTTCCCTCGATCATGCGGACGAGGTAGATCGAGGGCTTTGTTTCTTTCAGCAAGGATCCGTTCTCGATCAGGCGGGAGAAATTCTGGGCTGCCTTTTTATACACTTCAGGGGCATTGAATTTAACAGTGTCGGGAAATTCAAGGTCAGCTCGGTCTACCCGAAGTAGAGTGTTGGGGTGATCTTTAGCGAGGGCGCGGCACTCATCGCGCGAAACGATGTCGTAGGGGACACAGGTTATTTCTGATGCACTCTTGGGGTTGACCGTGAGTGCTGGAATGGGATGAACTTTAACCATTAAGGATACTAAAGTAGCGGTTGGAGGGTGTCTTTGTCTAATCGGATAGATCGGTATGGAGGTTGTATCTTGCGAGCAAAGGTGGTTATTTATTTGATTATGGGTTCATCTGTATTGCATTGGGTTGGTAAGTTTTTCGCGATTCTTACGTTGGTTTCTTTTTTTCTTCCTTGGGTGCGTCTTCAGCCATCGGCTCTTAAAAAAAATACTCTCGAAGTGGTTCGGAATACGGCTGAGGGTGATTCAAACTTTTTAAGGAGTATAATCTGGATGAGAAGGGGGGAGTGGTCGGAAATGTGGGCGGATCCTGCGGATGGTTTTTCGGGTTTTCAGTTAGGTTTCGGGGCGGCGTCGGGGACACAGCGGGCCAAGGTGCAAAGCGAATTGGCTTCGGTAGCTTTGGACCAAAAAGAGAATCGACCTCTACTTGGATGGCTTCTTCTAATTCCCGTTCTAACGGGCTTAGTTTGGGCCTGCTTGAGTTTGCCACGTCCTCCAGCTATTGGCTTGGCTGTGCCAGCGGCGGGTTTGACGGGTTTGTATATTCTGCTGAGGTGGAAGATGGCTGACGCGTATTCAGACCGGTTAATTGCCCAACTTCAGCTCAGCGTGGGCTGGTGGGGAACGCTTTATGGAATGCTTGGACTAGCCGCGGTGTGTGTCGTGATGTTAACCCGAATACGGGGAAACTGGGAGGATTCGCGAGTTACGATGTTTTAGTGCTATTGGTGTCTTTTTTGTCTGAGTCTTTGACGGCATTTTTCACTTCTTTTTCAAAATCATCCTTGGCACGTGAAAATTCTCCGAGGCTACGGCCAATGGAGCGGGCTAGTTCGGGAAGCTTTTTTGCTCCAAACAGAAGAATGATGACAAGAACGATCCAGAACCATTCGGAGCCTTGGGGGAGGCCAAGTGCGAGGGGAAGTGGGATGAACATATAATCGGTATCCTAAGTTGAAACTGTCGTCTGGCAAGTAGGGGTTGAGAGGTTCAGGAATTAAAGGAGGAAGCTGTTTTCGAAATTAGAGACCTAAGGCTTTGCGGGCGGCATCCAAGGTCGGGGGAATGGGACTGGGTGCGTGTGGGAAGAGAGAGAGGACGGTGTCGGGATCTTTCAATCCGTGGCCAGTTAGGGTCATCGTGACCAGACTGCCTTTCGGGATCCAACCGGCTGCGACTGCTTTACGAAGGCCTGCGACCGGGGCGGCGCAGGCGGGTTCAACGAAAATACCCTCTGTCTGAGCGAGCAGTTGATAGGCGCTGAGAATTTCCTGATCTGAAACTTTGTCGATTCGCCCATTCGATTCCTTTGCTGCGGCCAAGGCTCCTTCTCCGCTGGCAGGGTTACCAATTCGAATGGCGGTGGCGATGGTTTGCGGGTCTTTGACGATATGGCCGTCTACCAGCGGGGCCGCACCCGAAGCTTGCCAGCCAAACATTCGTGGGCGCGGGCCTTTGGGAATGGCTTCGCAAAAACCTTTCCAGTAGGCAGTGATATTGCCTGCATTTCCTACGGGTAAGAAATGGAAGTCCGGCGTCTTGCCTAAAGCTTCCAAAATTTCAAAGGAAGCGGTCTTTTGTCCCTCGATTCGGACAGGGTTGATTGAGTTCACCACCTCAACCTCTTTGAGGTTCGACATTTGACGGATCAGATTAAGGGCATCGTCAAAGTTCCCTGATATTGGAAGAAGTTTAGCGCCATGGATCAAAGCCTGAGTCAGCTTGCCCAGAGCAATCTTTCCCGATGGGATAATGACAGCGGATGCGATGCCCGCCCGAGCGGCGTATGCGGAAGCCGAAGCTGAGGTGTTGCCTGTGCTGGCGCAGATGACCAACTTGGCTCCTTTGGCCACTGCGTGAGTCACAGCCATTGTCATGCCGCGGTCTTTAAAAGAGGCTGTTGGGTTCAGTCCTTCGTATTTTAATCTTAAGTCGAAATCTCCGCCGATGGCTGCGGTTAATCGAGGTGCGGGAAGAAGGGGGGTATTCCCTTCAAATAGGGTAATGGCTTTAGCGTTGACGGGAAGAGGGAGGCGATCCTGAAACGCGTGGATGATGCCGTTCCAACTCATAGCAGGTCTTCCACGCGCAAGATTGTGGCCGGTGCACGTGTGTTCGGAAGTTTACAAATCGAAGCAATGGCGCGTTGAAGGGAGGATAAGGGGGCGGGCTCGAGGAGAAACACCAGTGGGACCGATCCTGCGCCTCGACCTTCCGGCTGCAGAACGGAGGAGATTCCAATCTTTTCAGAGCCGAAAATTCCTGCGACTTGGGCCAAGACACCGGGGCGATCCTCGACCTCGATTCGAACGTAGAATCTTCCAACAGAGGTGTTTTTCTCAATCAGGGTCATCTTGCTGCTAGGTTTTGGTAAAGCGGGTCCGGGGGCTTTATCGCAAAGGTTTTTTGCAGCTTCGGCTAGGTCGGCCAGAAGTGCGCTGGAGGTAGCATCAGGACCAGCACCCCGACCTGTAAACTGCACGGGTCCAGAAAGGTTCCCTATGAGTCCAACCGCATTAAACGCACCATGAACAGAAGCCATAGGATGGCGTGAAGGAAGAAGAGTTGGTGAAACGCGAACTTCTATCTGCTCGGTACCCACTGGCTTGATCATCGCCAGAAGTTTGATCACATAGCCGAGTTGATGCGCAAAGGAGACGTCCTGAGATGAGATTTGGCGAATTCCTTCGACTGGGATTTCTGGGAACTTAGGAAGGAACCCATATGCGAGAAGACAGAGGATCGCGGCTTTATGGGCGGCATCGATTCCATCCACGTCCAGGCGATCGTCTGCTTCTGCATATCCAAGGTCTTTAGCTTGCTGAAGAGCGGTCGAGAAATCGGAGCCAGCTTCGGCCATGCGAGTCAGGATGTAGTTGGAAGTGCCATTGATGATCCCATGGAGACCGAGCAGCTGATTGGCAACGAGTCCTTCACGCAGGGCTTTGAGGACAGGGATTCCACCTGCGACGCTGGCTTCGAAATAGATTGGGCTCCCTGATTTTTGAGCCAATTCAATCAGTTCTTGGCCGCGTTCAGCTAAAAGGGCTTTGTTGGCAGTGACGAAAGGTTTGCGGGCCTTGATACAAGCTTCTGCAATCGAGAAAGATTCGGAAGTTCCCCCCACCAACTCGACGACGATTTGTACGGCTGGATCCGCGACAACTTTTTTCCAGTCGCCCACAGCGGGCAAGGGGAGATCGGGGCGGGTTTTGGAGGGGTCTTTGACGGCGATCCCACGAATTTCAAGCTGGATACCAAG
>Ga0114967_10005012_pt1 | contig 10555 bp, 6 predicted proteins | sample M_130628_MF_Meta_FD_92639 | JGI IMG/M metagenome (GOLD analysis project Ga0114967, IMG submission 92639) | Freshwater microbial communities from Lake Montjoie, Canada to study carbon cycling - M_130628_MF_MetaG | ecosystem: Environmental > Aquatic > Freshwater > Lake | place: Lake Montjoie... | reverse complement strand
TTTTTAATACTGTAATATCTGTAATATAATTACATCTACTTAACTTTAAAGTATTAACATTAGACAATACGCTAACGTCTGTAATTTTATCATTAAAATTTAAATTTAGATACAATTGTTTACACGGATTATATATTTTATTCAAAATTTTAGTTTTGAATAAAATATCATTATAATACATTAATGAATATTGTTTATTTAATTTATAATTAATATATTTTTTTAATTTTGATAAAGATGAACATGTATCACATAAATTTCTTAAATCTGTGTATTCATTAATATCTCTAAATATATATGAATCTAAAAATATCTTGGTCATTGTAGAATATATTATTTATTTTATAATATTTAACATAAATAAATCAATTTTTAATATAAATATTGATTTTTATAAATATAAATGGGTGGAGAAAGTTTTTTTATTGATGCTTATTCATTTATTAAATATTATAGTGATTATTAAATAAATAATTGATAAGGTGTCGTGTTTTAATTGTGAAATCATCAGAGGTTAACTTTATCCACCCCAATTATTTTATCATTAAATACAGTATTAAATGATTTTACAATTAGATTATTTATACTTTTTGTGTGTAAATGAATTAATATATGTTCTTTATAATAGTTTTATGTTATTGTATGACGGTTAACACTGTCCAAGTATATCACGAACAGTTTGATCCCGTTAGGTGTATTTTTTATATTATTTTAAGTTAATAGAATTAAGATAATAATGGTTTTACTTTATTTATCTCATTTTTGGTATTTAATATAGCCATATTTATCAAAAAATCATCCATCATTTGCTGTGAATCAAAATTATATTTTATATAAATGCATTCTTTTTGATATATTAAAATATTTATTTTATTTTTAATTGAAGATATCCGCTCATTGTTCCATTTAATTTTACGATCATATAATTCGTAATCTTTAATAATTGTTTGATATTGTAAAATTATTTCTTCAGAATTATCAATAACTTTTATAGATTTAGCTTTATTTATTGCATTTTTAGTATCTAATATAGCAGCATTTACTAAAAAATCATCCATCATTTTAGGTGAATCAAAATTATGTTTTGTATGAATCATAAGTTTTTCTTTTTCTAATAAAACTAAATTATTTTCTTCTTTAGATAAATCTAAATGTAAATCATTAATTTTTTTATCATGTAATTGCATATCTTTAATAATTGCTTGCGAATGTAAATATTTTGTATTGAAATCATTAATTATTTTTATAGATTTAATCTTAAAATTATGAAAATTACGACATTCTTGGCGTATTGTTGAAAAAGTTATTTCTTCATTTTCACCATTAAATATAAACTCTTTTATATATTCTAATGTGTCAGAAAAATCAATATGATTATTGTATTCAATACACCAATAATCAAAATATGATCGTGTGTGATCACGTGAATAACAATGTTCACAATCGTGTGTATCAATTTGATATGATTCTTTGTAATCAATAGTGCATATAAATGATGCATTTACTTTTACACCTATTGATCCAATCCAATATATAAAATCAATATTAATTTTTAATTTAATTGCACCACAAGACATAAAACCTTCGACACGATAAACACTGTTATAATTGTAATCAGAAATAGATGCACTATCACGACTATCATCACTACATACACTATCATCATCATCATCATCATCATCATCACCTTTAGACATAATCTCAAATGTGTAACTAACAAGTTTGTCTATATCTTCAAGTGTCGGTGCAAACTCCTTAAATTTGATTTCTGACGGAAACTCATTATTATTAATTTTATCAAGTGAAATACCAAAAAATGATTTTTCACTTAATTGTTCTTGTATATGCATAAACTCCTGCTCTTTGAGCATTGATTGTTCAGCGAATGGTAAATTTTTATTTGTACATTGTGTAATTGTATTCATTAAAACTTATTATTAATTGTTATTAATGTATTTTTTTTCAATTTTTTGAGTTTATAAATTAATAAATATTGTTGATGATTCCTCAATTCTATAGGATGTATTCATTTTATGGGTCTATAAAAAATAAGCAACTTGATCAAAATCAACTTTGCAATCTGAACAAGTATAACCTTTCGGTATTAATAATATAATATAAATTTATAATATAATCTTTATATCAATTTATTTATCCTATATTTTTGTTAATCTGGTTTTGTTATATAAACATATAATTTAGTATAAATTAATTATTATTACAGATATAAGTATTTTACATTTCTTACTGCACTCAATTCTATAATTTCATTACAACCATTCAAATTTAAAACAGTTACTTTTCCTAATGCACTAACATCAGTGATTTTTTTACAATTGCCTAAATTTAAAACAGAAACATTACCTAACGCACTAACCTCGGTAATATTATAACAATCTTGCAAAATTAAAGTTGTAGCATTACCTAATGCACTAACATCAAAAATTCTATTACAACCAATTAATCTTAAAATTTTAACATTTATTAAATTACTAACATTTATAATTTTATCACAATAACATAAATCTAAATTATATACATTTCCTAAAGAACTAACATCACTAATTTCTTTACAAAAACTTAAATCTAATGAATAATTATTTCCTAACGCACTTACATCTGATATATTTGTACATTTATGTAATTTTAAATGATGTACATTTCCTAACGCACTTACATCTCTTATATTATAACAATGACTTAAATTTAAATCATATACATTCCCTAATGTACTAACATCTTCAATTTGATAACAAAAACTTAAATCTAAAATACGAACATTGCCTAATGCACTAACATCTGTTATTTCTTTACACTTGCTTAAATTTATATACAATTGTTTTTGTGGATTAAATATTTTTTCTAATATTGTGGTTCTGAAACAATAATTATTATAATACAATAATGAATAATATTTATATAATTTGTAATTAACATATATTTTTGATTTAATTAACTTTCGACATGTAATAGATAAATTCCGTAAATCTGAATAATCATTAATATCTCTGAATAAATAAGAATCAGTTAATACTTTAGACAGATTTTTAGGTTGTAGATATTCTTCTGAACTAGGTACACAGCGAGTTGTTTTGGTATTAGTATTATTTATTGTGGTCTGATAGAAACACATTAGAGAGACTTAAATAATTGATATTATATTTTTAAATTTTCAATTTTTAATTTATTAGACAGACTTTGTCTATTTAATAAATAAATAGTGTATAAATAAATAGTGTATAAATAAATAGTGTATAAATAAATAGTGTATAAAATAAATAGTGTATAAATAAATAGTGTATAAATAAATAGTGTATAAATAAATAGTGTATAAAATAAATAAGGTTTAGCACTCTAAATTTTTGAATAAAGTACTATAAAATCCCTAATGATCTAACATTTGTAATTTTTCAGCTAATGATAAAGTATGGACATCTCTAATTTTATTACAACCACATAAATGTAAAGTATGTACATTTTCTAGTTTACTAACATCAACAATTTTTTTACATCCACACAAATTTAAAGTATGGACATTTCCAAGTGCACCTACATCAGTAATATTTTCACACTCTCTTAGATCTAAAATATGACAATTTCCTAATGAACTAACATTTGTAATTTTTTTACAACAACTTAAATTTAAATCATATACATTTATTAATTTAGAAACATCGGTAATTTTATTGCAACCGCTTAAGTTTAATATGTGTACATTTCCTAGTGAACTAACATTGGTAATTTTATTGCAAGCGTTTAAGTTCAAATTGTAAACTTTTCCTAGTCCACTAACATCTGTAATTTTATCACAAAAACTTAAATCTAAATCATGTACATTTTCTAATGTATTAACATCAGTAACGTTATTACAATGGCTTAAATTCAAATTATAAATATTTTTTAGTGCACTAACATTTGTAATTTTAATACACTGTTTTAAAACTAAGGTATTAATAGTTCCATTTCCCAAGTATATTACATCATCGTCAGTTATATCACAACAGCTCAATTTTAAAGTATGAACGTTACATAATGCACGAAAATCCTTTATTCTATAACAATTACTTAAATTTAAATTATACAAGTTAGATAAAGCATTGATATCTGTAATATAGTTACAACCGTTTAAGTTTAAGGTATTGACAGTCCCATTTCCTAATTCTTTTACATCATCGTCGATTATATTACAACAGGATAAATTTAAAACTGTTACATTTTTTAAAGCACCAACACCGGTAATATTAGTACAAAAACTTAAATCTAAAGTATGTGCATTTCTTAACTCTTTAACATCTCCAATTAATTTACAATAACTTAGATTTAATATTTGAACATTTATTAATTTACTTATATCAGTAATATTATCACATCCACGTAAACTTAATTCATGAACGTTTCCTAAGTTACTAACATCAACAATATTATAACAACCGTCCAAAATTAGAATATACGCATTTCCTAATCTACTCACATCAGAAATATTTTCACACTCCTTTAAGTTTAAGGTATGAGCGTTTTCCAAGTCATTAACATCAGAAATTTTATTACAATAACTTAGATCTAACACTCTAACATTTTTCAAAGCTCTGACATCAGAAATATCATAACAATTGCTTAAAATTAATGTATGGATAGTTCCACTTCCTAATTCTATGATATGATCATCGGTAATATTACAACCAGACAAATTTAAATCATAAACATTTTTTAATTCAGCAACACCAGTAATATTATAGCAATAAGTTAAATTTAAAACTCTAACTTTTTTTAATGCACTAACATCAGAAAGTTTATAACAACGACTTAAATTTAAATTTGTTACATTCTCTAATCCACTAATATCAGTGATCTTATAACATTCGCTCAAGTTTAAAATTTTAACATTACTTAACATACTGACATCTGATATATTATAACTGCCACTTAAATCTAAATAATGTAAATTATCTAAAACTCTAACATTAATAATATTAATACAATTACTTAAATTTAAATATAATTGTTTTTGTGGATTAAATATTTGTTTTGAAATCATAGTTCTGAATGTTTCATTAGTATAATACAGTTCAGAATATTGTTTGTTTAATTTGTAACTAAGATATTTTTTTGATTTATATAATAAATAACATGTACTGGAAAAAATCCATAAATCAGTGTAATCAACCAAACTTCTGTAGAAATATGAATTTGAAAATAGTTCAGTCAGATATTTAGACTGTAAACTAGAAACACTGCGAGTTGTTGTAGGGGTATTAGTATTATTTGTCACGGTCTGTAAAGAACACATGCAATATCTTCGAATTTAATGAATAATTATATTCTTTAATTTTCAATTTTTTTTATTTTATAAAAAAAATCAATGGCAATGTTTATAACATTCGCACACAATCAATGGCAATAAATCAATAAAATATATTTTTAGAGAAAGAATAATTATAAAATAAGAATTGGAATTACACCCATACTAACCAAAAGGTTTAATTAAATATCTAACATTTGACAGTTTATAACGGTCTAATTAAATATTTAACATTTGTTAACTCATTCAAACCCACGACACCAAAAGATCCTCGTAGAGTTAAAGTATTAACATTAGTCAGTGGTCTAACATCTATAAGAGATCTACAATAACTTAAGTTTAAATCATGGACATTTTCTAATCCATGAACATTGCGAACAGCACACAAACTTAAATTTAAGTAGCAGACCGTTCCCAACGATGTAAAATCCCTAATATTTGGACAACTAGTTAAATTTAAAGAATGCGCATATCGTAACGAGTAAACATTGCTAATATTATAACAATAACTTAAATCTACTATTTTAACGTCTGGCAAATTACTAACATCGATAAGATTATCACAATAACATAATTTTAAAGAATAAACATTAGCAACATCAGTAACAGTATGAATAAAATTACAATGACTTAAATCTAAATGTATCTGTTGTTTTGGATAAGGTATATTTTCCAAGATCATGGCTCTGACTGTTTCATCAGTATAATACAACACTGAATATTTTCTATTCAATTTGTAACTAAGATATTTCTTATATTTATTAAATAATAATGGGCATGTACGACAATATTCCCATAAATCAGTATATTTAAGAAGACTCAACAAAAATTGTAAATCATCAAATACTATCTTTTGATTCCACTGTTGGTGGTCTAGAGGTAGTTTTTGCGGTTCTTCTGAACTAGAAGATTCGCAAGAGGTATTAGTATTATTTGTCACGGTCTTGAAGAAACACATGCAATATCTTCGAATTTAATGATTCAATATATTCTTTAATTTTCAATTTTTATAAAAATAGTTTTTATAACATTCGCACACAATTTTTTTTATTTTATAAAATATTAAATGCGTCAATATAAATAAATGTATATAAAATAAATAATTGTACATTCTAATACCTAATTGTAGTCTTATCTTGGTAAAAATAAAGTATGAATGTTATTTAATGCAGAAAAATCTATAATTCCATAACAATAACGTAAATCTAAAGTATGTACTCTTCCTAATGCACTAACATCTGTAACTTTAGTATTGCTTAAATTTAAATTATATACATTTGCTAATGCACTAACATTAATATATTGATAACAGCCAGATAAATTTAAAGTATGAACATTCATTAAAGGACTAAAATCAGTAATACCGGAACAAAAAGTTAAATTTAAATTTTTAACATTTGCCAAAGCATGAACATTAATAATTTCATGACAATGACTTAAATTTAAAATATGAACTCTTCCTAATGCACTAACATCTATAATTTTAGTATAGCTTAAATTTAAATTATATATATTTCCAAATACACTAAAATCAGTAATTTGATGACAATCAGATAAATTTAAATTATGAACATTCCTTAAAGGACTAAAATCAGTAATATTAGTACAATAACTTAAATTTAAAGTATTAACTTTTTTTAACGCACTAACATTTGTAATTTTATGACATTTTGTTAAATTTAAATTATATACATCAATTAGTGCATCAAGATCAACATCGGTAATAGAACAACCCTTTAAATTTAAAGTATGAACTTTTCCCAATGCATCGGCCTTAATCTTAGTTAAAGCATAACTTAAATCTAAAGATAATTGTTTTTGTGGATTAAATATTTTTATTTTTTCTAAAATCATATTTTTATTAACATAATAAATTCCTGAATAATGTTTATTCAATCTGTAAATAAGATATTTTTTTAATCTAAATAATAATTGACAAGTATTGGAAAAATTCCAAAAATTGCCGTATTCAACTAAACTACAGAAAAAATATGAATCAGAACATGCTCTAATCATATTTTGTGCATTTGGCTGGTTTGATGCTTTATTAATAAAAGCACAGCGAGTGGGTTGGGTATTAGTATTATTTGTCACGGTCTGTAAAGAACACATGCAATATCTTCGAATTTAATGATTAATTATATTATTTAATTTTCAATTTTTTATTTTTTAAAAATAGTTTTTATAACATTCGCACACAATTTTTTAATAATAAATCTAAATTTAAAAATACATCAAATGGGTTATTATTTGAATTTATTTTTGTATTGGTGTTAATTTTAGTCATTATAAATTATAATTAGTTAAAACAATATTAATATTTTTAAATTCTATTTATCAATGGTAAATATAAATATTGTACGTTTGTTAATGCACTAAAATTAGTAATATTTATACAACCATGTAAAAATAATTCATAAACATTACCTAATGCACTAACATCTGTAATTTTATTACAATAACTTAAGTTTAAAATATTAACATTACCCAATGCACTAACATCTGTAATTTTTTTACAATAACTTAAATTTAAGACATTAACATTACCCAATGCACTAACATCAGTAATATTATCACAACAACTTAAATTTAAATTATTAACATTACCTAATGCACTAACATCTGTAATATTTCTACAAAACTTTAAAAATAAAGTATTAACATTACCTAATGCACTAACATCTATAATATTATTACAAAAACTTAAAATTAGTGTGTGTACGTTTCCTAATGCACTAACATCTTTAATTTGTTTACAAAACTTTAAATTTAATGTATGAATATTACCCAATGCACTAACATTTATAATTTTATCACAAAAACTTAAATTTAAATAGTAAACATTACCTAATGCACTAACATCTGTAATTTTATTACATCCACGTAAATTTAGAATAGTTGTATTTCCTAAAGTACTAACATCAGTAATATTATCACAATAACTTAAATTTAAAACATTATTGTTAGTTAAAGCACTAACATCTATAATATTATTACAATAACTTAAATTTAATTCATTAACATTACCTAATGCACTGACATCATTAATATTATTACATCTACTTAAAATTAATTCATGAACATTTCCTAATGCACTAACATCTGTAATTTTATTACAATAACTTAAATTTAATTTTCTAACATTTCCTAATGCATTAACATCAGTAATATTATTACATCTGCTTAAATTTAAAGAATGTATATTTCCTAAAGCACTAACATCTGTAATATTATCACAAAAACTTAAATTTAATATATAAATATTTCCTAATGCGCTAACATTAGTAATTTGTTTACAATAACTTAAATCTAAAAAATATACATTTCCTAATGCACTAACATCTGTAATTTTATCACAACCACCTAAATCTAAATAATAAACATTTCCTAATGCACTAACATCTGTAATATTTTTACAACCATATAAAATTAATGTTTTAACTTTTTTTAATGCACTAACATCTGTAATTTTATCACAATAACTTAAATTTAGTGTGTTAACGTTAGTTAAAGTACTAACATCTGTGATATTATCACAACAGCACAAGTCTAATGTATGAACATTAGTTAAAGCACTAACATCAACAATACTATCACAAAATCGTAATTCTAAATTATAAACATTTCCTAATGCACTAACATCTGATATATTATTACAATAACTTAAATTTAATGATTTAGTATTTTTTAATACACTAACATCTGTAATTTGATTACAATAACTTAAATCTAATGTATTTATGTTATTTAATGCACTTATATCTGTAACTTTATTACAACTACTTAAATCTAATATATTAACATTTTTTAATAAACTAACATTAGTAATATTTTTGCAACCATATAAAAATAAATTTTTCACATTACCTAAAGCACTTACATCTGTAATTTTATCACAGTTTGTTAAATCTAATACTTTAACATTAGTTAATGCACTAACATCGGTAATTTTAGTACAATAACTTAAATTTAAAAAAGTAACATTTCCTAATGCTGAAACATCAGTTATATTTTCACACATACTTAAATTTAAATTATTTACATTACCTAATGAACTAACATCAGTAATATTATTACAAAAACTTAAATTTAACTGTAATTGTTTAGATGGATTAAATATTTTATTTAAAATTATATTTCTGAATAATTTATTATTATAATACATTAATGAATATTGTCTTTTTAATACATAGTTAATATATATTTTTAATTTTGATAGAGATAAACATGTATCGCATAAATTCCTTAAATTTGTATAATCATTAATAGCTATAAATAAATCTGAATTTATAAATATATCAGTCATTATAATATATAATATTAATTTTATTATATAAACCAATTTTATAAAAACTTAAATTTAATATTATATCCACTTGGGTGGGAATAATATAAAATATTTCAACAGTGCAAATAAGTGATTATTATATTATTTAATTTTTAATTATTAAACATGTTTGTCTATATTATTACGGCAAAGTTAATTCACGAACATTTTTTAAAACGTCGACATTTTCAATTCCATAACACCATCGTAAATCTAAAGTATGAACATTAGACAAGGCTCTAACGTCGGTAATACTTTTACAACCACGTAAAATTAAAGAATAAACATTTTTTAATGCACTAACATCTGTAATTTTATCACAGAAACTTAAATCTAAAGTATGAACATTAATTAAAGCACTAACATCTGTAATTTTATTACAGCAACATAATTTTAATGTATGTACATTTCCTAAATAACTTATATCTGTAATATTATCACAAAAACTTAAATCTAATTTTTTAACATTTACTAGTGCATTTATATTTGTAATACTTTTACAACTTTTTAAATTTAAAGTATGAACATTTCCTAATGCTCTAACATCTGTAATATTTTTACATCTACATAAGCTTAAAGAATAAACATTACCTAATGTACTAACATCCGTAATATTATCACAAAAACTTAAATCTAATGTATGTACATTTGTTAAAGCACGTACATCTATAATATTTTTACACCTACATAAAATTAATTTATAAACATTACCTAATGCACTAACATCTGTAATATTATTACAATATGTTAAATTTAAAGAATAAACATTACATAATTCACTAACATCTGAAATATTATCACAAAAACTTAAATTTAAATCATGAACTTTAGATAAAGCACTAACATCTGTAATTTTTTTACAATAACTTAAATTTAATTTATAAACATTAATGTTAGATAATGCACTTATATCTGTAATATTATCACAA
>Ga0114967_10005011_pt1 | contig 10556 bp, 8 predicted proteins | sample M_130628_MF_Meta_FD_92639 | JGI IMG/M metagenome (GOLD analysis project Ga0114967, IMG submission 92639) | Freshwater microbial communities from Lake Montjoie, Canada to study carbon cycling - M_130628_MF_MetaG | ecosystem: Environmental > Aquatic > Freshwater > Lake | place: Lake Montjoie... | reverse complement strand
TTTTTTCTTACCCATCGCACGACGTAATAAATCGGCGGCACCCAAGGTATAACCGGCTAGTACCTGGGCAATTTGCATAACCTGCTCTTGATATAAGATAACCCCATAGGTGGGTTTTAAAATATGAACCAATCGAGGATGTAAATACTCGGGCGTCGCACGTCCATGCTTACGGTTAATAAAATCTTCGACCATCCCAGACTGTAGGGGACCCGGTCTAAATAAGGCGACGAGTGCGATAATTTCTTCAAAATTATCAGGCTGTAGACGTTTGACCAAATCTTTCATACCACGCGATTCTAACTGGAAGATAGCAGTGGTATTACAAGCACGCAATAAATCGAAAACCTTTTCATCTTTTAAATCAATCTGGGTAATATCTAGAATAGGCTCAGACAATAAAGCACGCAAACGGTTGACTTCTTGAATCGCATGATCGATTACCGTTAAGGTTCTTAACCCTAGAAAATCGAACTTGACTAAACCGATGGTCTCGATATCATCTTTATCAAATTGACTTAAAACATGACCCTCACTATCGCAATACAAAGGTGTAAAATCGGTTAGTTTTGAAGGGGCTATCACGACGCCACCGGCATGTTTACCCGCATTGCGCACAATGCCTTCTAATTTTTTGGCTAAATCAATCAGCCGCTTAACGTCTTCTTCTTCCTGATAACGCTGCTTGAAGAGTGGCTCTTCTACTAAAGCTTTTTCAAGCGTAATGCCAAGGGTTAATGGAATGAGCTTGGCTATTTTATCGACAAATCCATAAGGATACCCCAGCACACGTCCCACATCCCGTATCACAGCCTTTGCAGCCATCGTGCCATAGGTGATAATTTGTGAAACTGATTCTCGACCATAGGTTTGGGTAACATAGTCAATCACCCTATCGCGACCATCAATACAAAAATCGATATCGAAATCGGGCATGGAAACACGTTCTGGATTGAGAAAGCGCTCAAATAGTAAATCGTAGGCCAAAGGATCTAAGCCTGTGATCCCGAGGGCATAGGCTACTAAAGACCCTGCACCCGAACCACGTCCTGGACCGACAGGGATCTGATGCGTTTTAGCCCAGTGAATAAAATCGGCCACAATTAAAAAATAACCTGCATAGCCCATTTTGTTTAAGACGCTTATTTCTGTTTCTAAGCGTGTTTGATGGGTGGAGGGTATCTCTTTTCCTTTAAAGCGTTCTACGAGCCCACGCTGGGCAGCCTCTTGAAAAACAGCCTCAATCGTAATACCTGGTTGAATGGGATAATGGGGCAAATGTGTTTTTCCTAAATCTAAAACAACATTGCACCGTTTGGCAATTTCAACACTATTTTCTAGGGCTTCAGGCAAATCAGAAAATAAAGCAGCCATGGCTTCTGGACTTTTTAGATATTGCTCTTCAACAGCCCTCTTGTTTGTTTGAGGATCATTTAAAAACCGCGCTTCATGAATACACACACGGGCTTCGTGTGCTTCAAAATCGTCTTGGTGTAAAAAACGTACATTATTCGTCGCCACTAAAGGAATATTTTGCACTGTGCTTAATTGCACAGCCCCTGCACTATAGCGTGCATCTTCCACACAACCTGTTCGCGTGATCTCCAGGTAAAATCGATCAGAAAAAAGGCACTGCCAGGCTTTGCTTAAACGTTCTGCCAAAGGCTGATTCTCAGATAAGATCGCAAGCGCTATATCACTTTCGCGTGCCGGCGCAATAGCAATGAGACCCTCATGGTTCTGTTCTAACCAGGCTTTACTAAGACAAGGTTTTGTGTGATCCTGTGCTTCTGTGTAGGAACGCGAAATTAAAGCGGTTAAATGCTTATAACCTATGGCATTCTGACATAGCAAGATCAGACGATGCGCTGTGGCGGTTCCCTCGTCACTCACCCATACCTCAGCACCCATAATAGGTTTAATGCCTGCCGATTCTGCGGCTTGATAAAATTTAACAAGTCCAAATAAATTGGACTGATCGGTGAGCGCCACCGACATACAACCCATCTTTGCAGCTGTTTGCACTAATTCATCAATACGTAGCAACCCATCCACGAGGGAATATTCGCTATGCACATGTAAGTGTACGAAACCTTCCATTTTAAATGCTTCCCTCTGGCATTAGGGCCTCTAAGGCTGCTCTAACCGGTGCAAAACTCCGTCGATGGATCGCACAAGGGCCTTTGGAAGCTAACAGGGCTCTATGTAGTGCTGTAGGATAACCCTTATGACCATCGAAACCATACTCTGGATATGCTTGGTGATACTGTATCATCAATCGATCCCGGGTCACTTTTGCGATAATGGAGGCTGCACTAATCGCCGGAATTAAGCTATCACCCTTAATAATAGCCTGTGTAGGATAGGGTAAAATGGGGCAGTGCTGACCATCAATATAAACAATGTTAGGCTTTATCGATAATTGTAATACCGCTCGAAGCATAGACAATAATGTGGCCTGCAGAATATTGAGCGTATCAATTTCCGAAACCTCTGCCCTGCCAATACCATAGGCTAAAGCTTTATCAGAAATAATCTGATACAAAGCTTCACGCTCTAATGCTGATAATTGCTTAGAATCCTTCAACCCCGGTATAGGATGCTTGGGATCTAAAATCACGGCAGCGGAAATCACAGGTCCTGCTAAAGGACCTCGTCCTGCCTCATCGACACCTGCAATCAACATATAAGTAAATTAACTAATAAAGTGTAGTGCTAAGCCAAGCTTACAAGGATAATCAGCTTGATGCTAAGAATCAATTTTATTAGCAAGGCATAGTACAACAGAGACAACTGCCTCAGCACACCGAGCCAGGGGTGTACTTTGCCTGATGTGTTTATCTCAATCGATGATTTTTCTCAAATGTCTTTGAGAAAATGTTTTCCTAATCTTCAATATTGAAGCTTGTATTCACCAATATCTTGATACACAATGTGCACAACACACCGTGTGTATTGAGTGTGTGTCCCGAAGGAGTTTTAAATGTCGGAAGTTTTAGATAATAAATCAGCAACAAAACAAGGAAAACCTGCGGATTGGATTAATGCGATATTAGAAAATCCAAGCGAAAAAAAGAATCGTTTACTGTTGGAAATAGACACCAAACGATGCAAGCCTTGGAAATACCATAACCGTGACAAGCTGTGGCTTACGCGTTCACGTTGTCTTGATCTCATTCGATCGATCGAAAAAAATGGCCAAATTGAGCCTGTTCTCCTAAGAGAAGTCAAAGATGATCCTGATTACGATTTTGAAATCATCTGTGGTGTGCGTCGCTGGTTTTCATGCATGCAAATTGCTAACCAAAAGGTATTAGCCTACGTAACAGAAGCTGATGATAAACAATGTATGATTATCATGCATAGCGAGAATGCAGATTCCCAAGATATTTCAGACTTTGAACGTGCTGTTTCCTTCGCCGAACAAATGAAATCGGGTGCTTTTAAAAATCAAAGCGATATGGCGAAAGCGATGGGATTATCCCAAAGTACCATTTGTAAAATGATTAAAGCCGCAGATATTTTTCAACACGATTGGCTCAGAGATCTATTTGATAGTAAGTTAGAAGTGCCCATGAGGCATGCTTATGCCCTCTCCTCGCTACTCAGAAAACCAGCGTATTATACGCTGATTGAGAAAGAGGCTGCTCTTATACTAGAAGAAAAAACCAAAAAACAACACGCAGCCCTCTCGGGCACAGAAACGCTCAGAAGGCTTATCAAACATGTCAAAGGCAATTTAATGCAACAGGAAGTCTCTGTGCTCCTCGAGCAGGACCAAAAACCTATACTCAGTGCACGCAAAGACAAATCGCGTGGGCTTTATTTAAATCTAGACCCACAAGCTAAACTACTGAACCACCATCAAATACAGGATTTGTGCCATAAGGCAATTGATGCCTTTTTGTCTGATTAATCACTCTGCTATTTTATTCACAACGCATATTTACATTATTTAGCTTGTTTATATTTCTTTCTTATGAGGGCTAAAACAGCCTCTGCGGCCTTATAACTTGCATTTTGCTTGAGACTTGTATGAATAGCCTGAAAATGCGCTAGCAATGCTGCTTTATCCTCCCTATCCTGTTGCATTAAACGGTATAAGGCCGCTCCCAACAAGGCGGGTGTTGCGCGTTCTTGGATGTATTCTGGCACCAAGGCTTCGTTGGCCAAAAGATTGGGTAAGGCAATAAAGGGGATTTTCACTAAGCGACGTGCAATCGCATAGGTTAAGGGGTGCATACGATAAGCAACAATCATCGGTTTTTTATACAGCATGGTCTCAAGGGTTGCAGTACCAGAGGCTACCAATACGACATCTGCCGCAGCTAAGACGACGGAGGTCTGAGACACCAGTGTTTTAATGGGAATCTGAGGTGCCAGACGATGGCATAAGGCATCGACTATTCTTTGATGCGCCTCGGAGATCAGCGGAACAATAAATTGCAATGTTTGTTGTTCCGTTGACGTGCTTTGATTAAAACAATCCACAGCACTCTCTATAAAACAGCTGGCCAAATAATCAATTTCTTTTTGCCGACTACCCGGCAGTAAAGCAATAATCTTTAGATGCTCTGGCATATTGAGTGACTGCCTTGCCGCTTGTTGATCGGGCTGGAAGGGGATCTGATCGGCCAAGGGATGTCCTACAAAGCAAACAGGCACCTGATGCTGCTCGTAAAAAGCCGCTTCAAAGGGAAAAAGCGTAAGCATTAAATCGACTGCTTTTTTAATCCTATGAATGCGCTTAGACCGCCAAGCCCAGACACTGGGACTCACGTAATGGACTGTTTTTATACCGCGTGCTTTAAGCTTTAATTCGAGGCCAAGATTAAAATCGGGTGCATCGACCCCTATAAAAACATCCGGTGGATTTTGTATAAAATGTTTAAGCAGACGATAACGCAAAAGATACAGTTCAGGCAGACGTTTTAAGGGCTCTACAAGGCCCATCACACTTAAGCGATCCATCGCACAGAAGCTATGGCCACCCAAAGCTAGCAATTCTGGACCTAAAATACCTTCGCACTGCAGATCAGGATGGATCTTGCGCAAAGCCCCTATTAAACCGGCCGCCACATGATCGCCAGAGCTTTCTCCAACCACCAGGCCAATCCTTAAGGCCATCTAGCGAATAATGCCTCGGGTCGATTGGGACAAGAACGCTATCAAGGATTGTACTTCGGGTACATCTTGGGCAATATCCCCCAATTTAGTAATCGCTTCTTGAATGGTAAGACTCTGACGAAAAATGATTTTATAGGCCTGTTTAAGGGCTGTAATCGTTTCCACACTAAAACCACGACGTTCTAAACCCACTGCATTTAAACCATGTGCTTCGCCTGGATAACCAGAAACCATTACAAAAGGCGGCACATCTTTTAGAATAATACTACCTGCTGCTGCAAAACTATGGGCACCTACCACACAAAATTGATGCACGCCTACCATCCCGCCTAGACAAGCATCGTCTTCAACGCGCACATGCCCCGCAACAGAGGCATTATTGGAAAACACTACTCTGTTCGCAATGGTACAATCATGGGCAACATGGGTGTAGGCCATAAATAAATTATCATTGCCGATACGTGTGACCCCCCCCCCTTGAAAAGTACCTCGATGAATCGTGCAGCACTCACGAAAAACATTACGATCCCCAATGCTCAACTGGGTACGTTCCCCGCCATATTTTTTATCCGGAGAATCTTCCCCCAGGGTTGAAAATTGATAAATTTTATTATCACGACCAATGGATGTGGGCCCTTTGATTACAACATGTGATGCAACAACTGTACCCGATTGGATCTCAACATCTGGACCAATAATCGTCCACGGACCAATTTGCACATCTGCCGCAATAGAGGCTTTAGGGTCAATAATCGCTTGCTTATGGATCACAAATTAACCTTCCCTTCAACACTTGTCATTTCCGCACTGCAAACGACTTCATTATTCACCGTTGCAATGCCTTTAAATTTGTACACTTTGGCACGCTGTCTTTGAAATATAATATTTAAATGCAGCTGATCACCTGGCACAACCATCTTTTTAAAGCGTGCATTTTCAATAGAGCCCAAATAGAACAAAGAAAGATTAGGCTGCCAAGCAACCGTGTGACTGACCAAAATGGCACCCGCTTGAGCCAAGGCTTCTAGAATAAGTACCCCTGGCATAATAGCTTTAATCGGAAAATGCCCATTAAAAAAAGGCTCGTTAATGGTGACATTTTTAAGAGCCACTAAGGATTTACCCGGTTCTATACTGAGCACACGATCCACTAATAAAAAAGGATAACGATGCGGTAAATACGCTAAAATCTTTTCGATATTCATTGGCTGTTCGATATTCATCGGTTATCTCCAGAACCCAGAACCTTTAACATCTGCTTCTCCAATATCTTTAAACGCTTCGCCATCTCATCTAAATACTGAAAACGCGCCACGTTTCTTCGCCACTGCGCAACCGGCCTTGCAGGTAATCCCGAAGCATAAACACCGGCACTATGCAAAGAATGGTTCACCGCTGAAGTGCCTGTAATATGCACCTTATCGGCAATCTGAAGGTGCCCTGCAATACTAGCCCCCCCACCAATCAGACAATATTCACCAATCATTGTACTCCCTCCGATAGCCACACAGGCAGCCATGGCGGTACCCGAACCAATATGCACATTATGTGCGATTTGTACTAAATTATCGATGATAACATTGTTTCCTATGACTGTATCGTCAAAGACACCGCGATCAATCGTCGTATTAGCACCTATCTCAACATGATTACCCACCCTCACCCCACCAAAATGAGGGATCTTGAGCCACTGTCCCTGATCGTTTGCAAATCCAAATCCATCGCTACCGATGACAGCCCCACTATGAATGAGCGTATGAGACCCAATGTGTATCCGATCATACAAGGTCACCCGACTTTTCAGTGTTGAGTATGACCCTATTCGACAGTCTGTACCTATCACAGATCCCGCACCTACAACCACGCCTTCCTCTATGACCGTCCGATCACCCACCACACACTGAGGACCCACACAGGCAGATGCTGCAATATGACAATCAAGCCCTATATAGGCACTGGGATCGATACCACCTGCGATCGATGCTGGTCTCATAAATAAATGGGCAGCCTTTGCCATAGCAACCCGCGGATCTTTGGCAATCAGCAGCTGCGTCTTAGACAAAGCTGCATCTGCTTCACTGAGGATCACAGCCAAGGCCTTGGTAGAAGCTAAGGCTGGTCGATAGTACGGATTGTTTAAAAAAGATAGCTCCATAGCCCCGGCTGTATCAAGCGGGGCTATGCCAAAAACCAAAACCTCCGGATCACCTACGAGGCGAGCGTCAATCGCTTCTGCGATTAACCCAAGCTTTAATCCTGGAATACTAAGATGCATTGGCCGCTTACTTAGCCTTCTTCTCGGCAGATTTTGGTAATTTTTGAAGCTTCTCCAAAATTGTATCCGTCACATCAATGCGATCGGCATAATACACGGCGACTTCTTGGGAAAAAATGGCATCATAACCCTGTTCCTGACCCAATTTTTCTACAACTTCACGGACCAAACGTAAAAAATCGTCCATTTCTTCGCGATGACGGGTGGTGCTCTCCGAACGTAATTCTTCATCCATACGACGAATATCTTGCTCTATTTTCGCTAATTCTTTTTCTTTCTTTGTACGTTCAGCCACAGATACAACATCTTTATCGCGTTGCATTTTAGTGCGCTTGGCTTGAAAATCATTCTGTTTTTCAGTTAATTTCTGTGCCACACCTTGAAATTCTGCCTCAAGACGTTTACCAGCTTCCTTGGCTTGCGGTGCTGTAGACACCAAACGTTGCCAATCCAAAACACCAAATTTAGGTGTTGTACTAAGCGCTGCATCTGCAGCAAGCAGCACTGAACTTAAACTTAAACCCAGTAATAGTCCTACAACGCGTATCGAGTGATTCAAGGCAATTCTCCTAAAATTGTGTACCCATCCAAAACGTAAAGTAACGAACCTCGTCCCCTGGCTTGCGTTTTAAAGGCTTGGCCAGACTAAAAGATAAGGGAGCCCCCGCCAAAGGCGTATGCCAGGTGAGAGACAAACCTGCTGAATAACGAAGGCCTGCAGGATTCCTCTTTAAGGTGGCGTTACCTACCGATCGTTCCCTATAGCGGGTATCATATACCTGGCCCGCATCTAAAAACAACGATGTCCTCACAGACTTTGCATCGGGTTTAATGGGATTGGGAAAAATAAGGGAAGCACTGGCAGCCACTAATACATTGCCGCCAAAGGATCGCCCAAAAGAATCTTTAGGACCTAAAGAATTTTCTGCAAAACCCCGTACAAAACGTGATCCCCCTGCTGTAAAATTACGGTAGAAGGGCATGGTCGATGTTTTGCCATAACCATCACCATAGGCGGTATTCCCTGAAAAACTCATAATCCAGCGGTCCGAAGACATAATCGGATAATAGCTATTCACATCGTAGGAAAGCCTGTAGTACTGCTGATTAGCACCCGGCATCACCGTCCTTAAGCCTGCAGCGTGTGTCATACCACGGGTGGGGAAAATACGCTGATCCAGACTATCGTAGTTCCAACCAAGGCCTACCGTGAATTCATTAAACTGCGTGCCATACTTGTTAATAAAATTTGATATTTCTGGTGCAACAAAACGATCTTGTTTAAGATGGGTATCATCATACCCCGCACTCAAACGTAAAGCTTCGTATTTACCTACAGGGAATACAAGACGCAGTTCGCCCCCTAAAGAATCGAGGGTATAACTGGAAACATTGCTCGTCTTACTCATATCAGACGTATTGTAGTAAGCACTACCGCCCATACCAATACCATCTACCGTAAAGTAGGGATCCTGATAACCCAGGGCATAATTGGTCATGGCTTTACCGCGATCAAAGGTAAAGTCGACCGTATTACCTGTGCCAAAGAAATTTTCCTGGCTCAAGGTAAAATTAAACATAAGGCGCTCAGAAGGCGAATACCCTAAACCAGCACCTATCTGTCCTAGGCGAGCCTCTTCCATTTTATAAAGCAAATCAACCTGATCGGATACACCAGGTACCGCCTGGCTTTCCACATCGACTTGACTGCCAAAACCACGACGTAGGATCTTCTCTTTACCTTCTCTTACCAAGCTGGGTGCAATCCACGTACCTTCCATTTGCGTAAGCTCGCGTCTTAATACCTCGTCTTTGGTGGTCGAATTACCTTTGAAGAAGATACGCCTGACATACATACGTTTGCCTGGCATCAGTTTGAATCGAATGGCAACTGCCTTAGATGTTTCATCGGTATGATCGAAAGGTTGAGCCTCTGAACTGCTATAACCCTCATCGCCCATCTTATCCTGTAAGGCTTGTCGAACCTCTAATAATATTTTTCTTGAAAAAGTACTACCGGGTTTAAGGGGTTCCAAAAGCGGTAGCATCTGTTCTTTAGGTACTACAAAGTCGCCTTCTAAAGTCGATTCACCAAAGTGGTACAGGGCGCCTTCTGTTACCTGTATCGTCATAAAAATATGTTTTTTATCCGGCGACAGTGCCACCTGAGAACTATCCACTTGAAAATGTAAATAACCCCTATCCAAATAATAGGATTTTAGGATTTCCAGATCGGCAGCCAATACTTCTTTATTATACTGATCGTCTTGCTTAAACCAAGATAACCAATGGGTTTTCTGCAAACGAAATTCTTTTAACAATACCTTTTCTGGAAAAACAGTGTTCCCCACAATCTTGATTTGTTTAATACGCGCAACATCGCCCTCGAAAATAGAAAATTTCACATCCATTAAGGACTTTAGCTTTTTATCTTCTGTCACTGTGGATTCAATTTTCACGCCATAACGACCACGACTAAAATAATAACGCTCTAATTCTTTTTGTGCTTTAAGCACAATGGCGGGATCATAAAAACGCCCTTCTGCAAGCCCCACTTCTTGGAGTAATTTCTTTATCTTGTCCTTATCCTTAATACCCACTAATTCTAAGGTGCGAAGACTGGGGCGCTCAATCACGCGCACCAACAAGACGTCGCCTTCTTTAGCTAAGTTAACATCCTTAAAAAAACCGGTCTTGTACAGGGCCTGAATCGCAGAATCAGTATCAGACTCGCTAAAGGATTCACCCACATGCACGGGCAGATTATCGAGGACCGCCCCCTTAGAAACACGCTGCAAACCCTGGACCCGGATATCCTTGATGGTAAAGGTTTGAAAAGCCTGCGCTGTGGGTAAGCAAAGAAGGCCCATAAGACCTAAGAAAAGGATTGATCGCTGCTTCATGGTTTAGATGACCTCCGTCAAAGACTGAGGGAGTTTATCATAAAAAGGAGGCAGATATAACAGGTTGCTACGCGAAAAAATCTCAGTTGAGAAACTTTATTGGCCAGGATCGAGGCCGAGCTCTACCGCTTGGTAAATGAGCTGGATTGCCCCCGTCATGGTTTCAACAAAAGCAGTTTATCTCCTATCACTTTATTGAAAGAGCGGTTCCACCCGTCATGGCCAATAGATCGGTACTCTCTAAATTAAAA
>Ga0114967_10005010_pt1 | contig 10562 bp, 7 predicted proteins | sample M_130628_MF_Meta_FD_92639 | JGI IMG/M metagenome (GOLD analysis project Ga0114967, IMG submission 92639) | Freshwater microbial communities from Lake Montjoie, Canada to study carbon cycling - M_130628_MF_MetaG | ecosystem: Environmental > Aquatic > Freshwater > Lake | place: Lake Montjoie... | reverse complement strand
GCTGCCTGCGGTGGTGACCGAGCTCACCGAGCGTCTGTTCGGCGCGCTGGCCGGGTTAGGCACAGGACGACAGGCCTAAACACCAGCCTGCTAACATAGCGCGCCTTGATCCCGGGAGCGCTGAACCATGCTTAAAGCCTTACTGATTTTTGTGGTGGTGTGTCTGCTTTTAGTTGCAGGCTTTACCTGGGCCACGCTTAACTTTTCTTACTCCGACGGTGAGCGTGCCGGCTATGTGCAAAAGCTCTCGCGCAAGGGCTGGCTGTGCAAGACCTGGGAAGGCGAGATGGCCATGGTCACCATGCCCGGCACGCTGACCGACAAGTTTCTGTTCACCGCTGACAATGCGGCGGTGGCCAAGCAGATCAACGATTCGGTGGGTAAGCGCGTCGCTCTGGATTACAAGCAGCATCGCTGGGTGCCGTTCTCCTGCTTCGGCGAAACCGAGTACTTCGTGACCTCGGTGCGCGTGGTCGAGTGACCGCTGCTTAACGGGTCTGTAAATGCCGCGTAAAAAACGGCATCACCTGAGTTTCCAGCCGTTGCTCTATGGCGCTGACATGGTCACCGTCATAAATGCTCGCTGTGTGCACCACACCATAGCCGCTGAGCACCTGGTCCAGCGTGCGCACCGTGGCGGCGATGCCCACGTCCCGATCACCGGCATCAAAGGCAATGGCCTGATAACGGCGCAGGGCAGGGATGTACTGATGGACCATGGCCAGCGGTGAGTTGGCCACCCACGCGGCAACGACCTCGGGCTGCAGCTGACCGTCGATCATCGGCAAATCAAAAAAGCGCGGTGGCTTGCCGGGGTTGGGTGACCAAGCGGCAGCCGAAGCGATCATCGCCTTCAGACCGAAGCTGGCCTTTGCAAAGTCGGCATCGGTCTGCACCGCGGCCGCCTGCGCGGCTTGCTCGGGGTTGGCTGACAGGCTTGCGCCCATGCAGCAGGGGCTCATCGCGTACAGGCTGGAAAACACCTGCGGATATTTCATACCTAAGCGCACCGTGCCATAGCCACCCATTGAGTGACCGGCCAGGCCCCGGCTCTCGCGCTTGGCCAAGGTGCGATAGCGCTTATCGACCCAGTCCACCAGTTCGTGCGCGACAAAGGCTTCCCAATCACCAGTGGTCACTGAATTGGAATACATGCTGCCCTGATAGCGCGTGTAGGCATCGGGCATGACGATGATCATGGGCGCTGCACCGGCGGCCCAGGCCTTATCGACCGCCGTGGGTACATGCACAAAGTGTTTGCCGTCCAGACCGAACCAGCGGCTGTCCGAGTCGGTATAGCCGTGCAGCAGATAGAGCACCGGATAGCGCTTGCGAGGTGAGCTGTCATAGCCTGGCGGCAAATACACCGACACCTTGCGGTCGGGGCTGTCGCCTTCGAGGTTGCCTTCTAGCGACTTGCCATGAACCGTGAGTCGCTCGTAGCGCCCCAGATTCTGATGGACAACGGGCGGCGCGACTGGCGCAGCACCGGGCTGCTGGGACATTGCGATGGCCGGCAGTGCAGTACACAGGCACAAGGCCAGTACCCTGATCAGTGTTGCTGTGCTCTTCATGGTCCCGGCCCCCTGTTGTGATGTGCTGCGGTCAGTTGCCCGGGTTTAATGACCCAGTGCGGCGTTCAGCGTCGCGCTGGGCCGCATGGCTGCGGCGCATTTGGCGGCATCGGGGTGATAGTAGCCACCGATATCCACTGGCTTGCCCTGCGCGCCATTGAGCTCGGCGACGATGGTCTGCTCGGCAGCCGTCAGCGTTGCCGCCAAGGGTGCAAAGGCCGCTGCCAGCTGTGCATCCTGCGTCTGTGCCGCCAGAGCCTGGGCCCAGTACAGCGCCAGATAAAAATGGCTGCCGCGCACGTCCAGTTCACCGGTCTTACGGGATGGCGACTTGTCGGTGTCGAGGAACTTGGCGTTGGCTGCATCCAGTGCCACGGCCAACAGCGCGCCGTGTGAGTTGCCCGTCTTGGCCGCCATGTCTTCAATAGACACTTGCAACGCCAGGAACTCGCCCAACGAATCCCAGCGCAGGTGGCCTTCCTCAACGAACTGCTGCACGTGCTTGGGGGCCGAACCACCGGCACCGGTCTCGTACATGCCGCCACCGGCCAGCAGCGGCACGATAGACAGCATCTTGGCGCTGGTGCCCAGTTCCAAAATCGGGAACAAGTCAGTGAGGTAATCGCGCAGCACGTTGCCGGTCACCGAGATGGTGTCCTGCCCGGCACGCACACGCTGCAAGGTGGCACGGGTGGCCTCGACGGGCGAAAGGATGCGGATGTCCAGACCCGTGGTGTCGTGTGTGGTCAGGCACTGGCGCGTGCGGGCGATGAGGTTACGGTCATAGGCGCGTTGATCATCGAGCCAGAAAATGGCCGCCGAACCGGTGGCGCGGGCGCGATTCACAGCCAGCTTGACCCAGTCGACAATGGGCAGATCGCGCGTCTGGCACATGCGCCAGATGTCACCCTGCTGCACCGCGTGCTGCGTGACCACACTGCCATCGGCAGCCACCACGCGGACCGTACCGGCTGAGGCGATCTCAAAGGTCTTGTCGTGCGAGCCGTATTCTTCAGCGGCCTGGGCCATGAGGCCCACGTTGCTGACGTTGCCCATGGTGGCGACGTCATAGGCGCCCAGCGTGCGGCAATCGTCGATGACAGCCTGATACACACCGGCATAGCAACGGTCGGGGATCATCGCGACCATGTCATGCGGCTTGCCATCGGCACCCCACATGCGGCCCGAGGTGCGGATGGCTGCCGGCATCGAGGCGTCGATGATGACGTCGCTGGGCACATGCAGGTTGGTGATGCCCTTGTCCGAGTCGACCATGGCCAGCGGCGCACGCGCGTCATAGGCGGCTTGTACGTCGGCCAACACTTCGGCGCGCTGCGGCTCGGGCAGTGTCTGGATACGCACCAACGCATCGCCGATGCCATTGTTGGGGTTGACGCCCAGTTGCGTCAGCACGGCGGCGTGCTTGGCGAACACGTTATTAAAATAAACGCTGACCGCGTGGCCGAACATGATCGGGTCCGAGACCTTCATCATGGTGGCCTTGAGGTGCAACGAGACGAGCAGGCCCTCACTCTTGGCGGCTTGCAACTGCTGCTCGTAAAAGCCGCGCAGTGCACTGGCGCTCATGAAGCTGGTGCCGATGATCTCGGCCGCCTGAACCTTGACGGTTTCCTTAAGCACAGTGACCTGACCGTCAGCCGCAACATGTTCGATGCGCAGCGTGCCGGCAGTGGCCATGACAGCCGATTGTTCATTGCCGTAAAAGTCGTTGCCACTCATGTGGGCGACGCGGGTACGTGACTCGGCGCTCCAGGCGCCCATCGAGTGCGGATGCTTGCGCGCGTACTGCTTGACCGCATTGGCGACGCGCCGGTCCGAGTTGCCTTCGCGCAGCACCGGGTTGACGGCGCTGCCTAAGACCTTGGCATAGCGCGTGCGGATCGCGCGCTGCGCGTCATCCTGCGGCGCATCCGGATAGTCGGGCACGGCATAACCTTGCGACTGCAGTTCGCGGATGGCGCCCTTGAGCTGCGGCACCGAGGCGCTGATGTTGGGCAGCTTGATGATGTTGGCCTGCGGTGTCTTGGCCAGTTCGCCCAGCTCGGCCAGGTCATCGCTCTGTTGCTGCGCCGGGGTCAGCACGTCGGGGAAGTTGGCCAGAATGCGTCCGGCGAGTGAGATATCGCGCGTCTCGACGGCGATACCAGCGGCCTTGGTGAACGCCTGCACGATGGGCAGCAGCGAATAGGTCGCCAGCGCCGGTGCTTCGTCGGTGAGCGTGTAGATGATTTTCTGGTCGGTCATGAACATCCCCTGCGGTGCCAGAGCGGCGCGGCGATGATACCCCAGCCGGCACGGCGCGGAACGTGCGCGGGTTTGCTAGAGTCGCGCGTCTTTTGCATCCCGGGGGCCACTCATGTCTGTGCAGCTGCAAATCGGGCTACTTATTTCGCTGTTTGGCGCCGGCTTCGTGGCGCGCCGCTTGGGTTGGCTCAAGCCCCCGCACGCCGGCCGCATGCTGCAACTGGTGATGAATGTGGGCCTGCCGGCATTGTTGGTGGCCTCCATCAGTCGCATCCACCTGACGCGTGACTTGCTGGCTTTGCCCCTGTCTGCAGTGCTGATCAGCGGCCTGACCCTGCTGGTCGCGGTTTGGGTTGGCAGGGCGATGGCTTTGCCGCGACCGGCACAGGGCGCGATGGTCATCTGCAGCATGTCCATCAACAACAGCTTTCTGTTTGTATTCGTTCTGGCTGCATGGGGCGGGGCGGCGTTCGCGCAGTTGGCGCTGTTTGATCTGGGCAACGCCATCATGCAGGGCACGGTGCTGTATGCGACGGCCGCTTGGTATGGGGGCCATGGCACAGGGCTGGTTGCTATCTTGCGGCGCATGGCGGGCTTTGCACCGCTGTGGGCGGTGCTGCTGGCCTTGCTGATGAACCTGACCGGCTGGCTTTTGCCTGACGCGGTGGCCAATGCGCTGGCGTTGGGCGGCCGCATCATCCTGCTCCTGGTGGTGCTGGCGCTGGGTGTGTTGTTTGACGTGACGCTGCTGCGCTCAGCGCGTCTGGTCTACACGTTGGCGCTGCGCATCGGGCTGGGTGTGCTGCTGGCAGCGGTTTGTGTCCGGGCGTTCGGGCTGCAAGGCAGCCTGCAGTCGGTGGTGCTGTTGGGCGGTTTGGCGCCTATCGGCTTCAGCGCAGTGGCCATTGCCAACCGAGAAAAGCTCGACCGCGAATTGGCTGCGAGCGCCGCCAGCTTGTCGGTGTTGCTGGCGCTGGCCTATGTGCCGCTGGCCTTGTGGTTGTTGCACCCGGCCAGCGGCTAGCGTCGGTTTTAGCGCGGCTCGGCACCCGGACGCGCATCCTCCAGCGGGAAACTGCGGGCGCCATCGCTGGGTGACGGGCTGACCGGTGCCGTGCCGGGCGCCGGGCCCGCAGGTGCCATAGCGGGACTGACCGACAGATTGCTGCTGGTCCCGGTGCTGGTGGCGATGGCTTCCAGAAACCCGCGCACACCGGCCGAGTCTTTACGCACGGCGCCGCTCAATATCTCTGAGGCCAGCACACCGCTACGGCCATAAAAGCGCGCGTTGGAGCCGCTCTCGATAGCCAGCACCGTACCGTCCAGCGAGACGCCGGCAAACAGGCCGCGATTGCGTGAATAGGACAATACCTCGGCATTGAGGCCGGCAGCGGCTTCGCCTTGGCGGCCCAGCGGACCCGCGGCCACTGAAGCGCCAGCGCCCAAGGTGAGCTGTCCACCGGCAAGGCCCTCTACGCCGCGCCGCGTGGTGAACACCAGCACGATATCGGTGGACTGCCAACCGATCTGCCAACCCACGCCACCGCCAGTCAGCGACACGAACACGGGATTAGTGAAGCGGCCCGTGGCATCACGCACCACCAGTACGCCATTGCCGCGGCGGCCACCGACCACAAAGGCGATCTTGGTGACATCGGGAATGACCGCGATGCCATAAGCGCCTTGCAATAAGCGATCGGGAATGACGTCGTCGCGTTGACCGCGCAGTTCAGCCAGCACTTCGGTGGCGACCATCAGTTTGGATTCTTCGCGTGCCTGAGCCTGTGAGGGCGGAGCCGTGAAGCTCGCCAGCAGTAGTAAGCAGAGGCCAATGAGTCGGGAATGAATGATGCGCATGGGTGATCCCCGGTGTCAGCCAGATTCGGCTAGCCCATCTTACCTGACTCCAGGGTTGCGTCGTCCGGGGTAGCCGCCTAACGTCAGGAGTCATGGTCGATCAACCACTCACTCAAGTTCTCATCCTTTTGCTGGCTTCAGTCGGCGTGGTGGCGATGGCGCGTCGTTTAGGGTTGCCGGCCATTCTGGGTTATCTGGTCGTCGGCCTGGTTGTCGGTCCGCATGCTTTGGCGGTGGTGGCTGAAAGCGACGGCACGCACCTGTTGGCCGATATCGGCGTGGTATTCCTGTTGTTCACCTTAGGGCTGGAGTTCAGCTGGCCGCGCATGTTGGCCATGCGCCGCGAAGTGTTCGGGCTGGGTTTGCTGCAGGTGCTGGTCACTGGCTTGGTGTTTGCAGCGCTGGGCAAAGTGGCCGGCATCGCGTGGGTGCCCGCGTTGGTCGCCGGTGGCGCAGTGGCCATGTCTTCCACGGCCATCATCATCCGCCAACTCACTGAACAGTCCGAGGTCAACCGGACGCATGGGCGCACGGCGCTGGCCGTGTTGCTGTTTCAGGACCTGGCGTTTGTGCCATTGCTGGCCGTGGCCACGGCTATAGCCAGTGGGTCGCTCGACGGTCAACTGCATGCCGATACCGCACTGCGCGCGCTGGCTCTGGCAGCCTTGTCGCTGGTGGCCGTGTTGGCCATCGGCCGCTATTTGCTGCGGCCGTTGCTGGTCGAGATCACCCGCAGCCGGCTCAAAGAACTGTTCACCTTGACCGTTCTGCTGCTGGTGCTGGCATCGGGTTGGATTACGCAGGCGGCGGGTTTATCTATGGCTTTAGGCGGGTTTTTGTCCGGCATGATGCTGGCCGAATCCGAATACCGTCACCAAGTCGAGTCGGTCATCCGGCCATTTCGCGAGCTGCTGTTGGGCTTGTTTTTTATCAGCGTCGGCATGTTGCTGGACGTGCATCTGGTGGTCAGCGAGTTTTGGTTTATTTCGCTGTTAGTGCTGGTGGTAACGCTCATCAAAGTAGCCACCACGTCGTTGGTAGCCAGAGCCTTCGTCAGCACGCATTTCAAAGCCCTGCGTACCGGCATGGTGTTGGGCGGTGGTGGTGAGTTCGGTGTGGCGCTGTTGACGGTGCTGTTGCCTGCGCAGGTGTTGCCAGTCGGGCTCGCACAGGTGTTGCTGGTTACTCTGGTCATCACCATGGTGATCGCGCCTTTTGGTATCCGATACAACAAAACCATCGCGCGTCTGTTGTTGCGCGAACAGGGTCCGCCAAAGCGCGCCAGCGAACGCGAGGCTGAGGCGACGCTGGCCGTCGCCGCGCGCGAGCACGTGATCCTGTGCGGCTTTGGCCGCGTGGGCCAGAACATCGCCCGTGTGCTGCAGTCGCAGGGCTTTGAATACATCGCCCTCGACCTCGATATGGCGCGAGTGCGCCCGGCGCGTCTGGCCGGTGAGCCTGTGGTCTATGGTGATTGCTCTGATGAAGACGTGTTGCTGTCCTGCGGCTTGCGCACGGCCAGCGCCGTGGTCATCAGTTTTGCTGATCCTGCAGTGTCTGTGGGTATCGTTCGCGCGGTGCGCGCCTTGCGGGCCGATGTGCCGGTCTTGGTGCGCACGGCCGATGATGCAGGCATTGCCGAACTGACGGCGGTCGGTGCCACCGAGATCGTCCCAGAGACCTTTGAGGCCAGTCTGATGCTGGTCTCGCAGGTGCTCATGCTGTTGCAGGTGCCGGTGTCTAAAGTCGTGCGCACCATCGGTGATATCCGTAGCCGGCGCTACGCCACGCTGCGTACCGTCATCCATCGCGAGGGTGAAGACCCGCTTGCAGCGGACGATGATCAACAAGAACGTCTAGCTACCGTGGTGTTGCCACCGCTTGCGTGGGCGGTGGGTCGTCCGCTGACAGAAGTTCGGGCCCGTGGCTGTGAAGTCGCCTTTACGGCCATCCGCCGCAATGGTGTAACCGGGCGTGAACCCGATGCGACCATGCGGTTGCGCGAAGGCGATGTGCTGGTGATTTTCGGTTTGCCGGCCGACCTGGAGCATGCAGAGAGCGTGCTGCTGGCGGGTTAAACTGCTTGGCGTTGTGGCTTATGCTTAGGTTTCGCCGAGTTGTTGCACACTAGAATGTCGTTATGAAGATCCCTGTTCTGTTGTTATTGCTGTGCAGTTTCTCATTGGCCGCTCACTCTCAAACGGATGTGCCGCAGGTTAATGCCGCACGCTATGACGCCGACTATCCGACGCTGGGCTATTCCAATCATGCCAGTAACAACGCTTTTGCCCGTCTGCAGCAGCGTCTGGACAAAGGTGAGTTGCAGCTTAAGTGGCGTGCAGATCGTGGCTATCTGGATGACTTGCTGGCTGCACTGAATATCGACACCTCGTCGCAGGTGCTGGTTTATTCCAAGACCAGTCTGCAGATCGACGGCATAACAGCCGCCACACCGCGTGCGGTGTATTTCAATGACGAAGCCTATGTGGGCTTTGTGCAAGGCATGCCGCTGCTGGAGTTGGCAGCCTTGGATGAGGAACTGGGTCTTGTGTTCTACACGCTGACTAATCGTCCGCCCGTTACACCACGACTGGACCGCGAAGCGGCCCGTTGTCTGACCTGTCACGATACCTATTCGATGCTTGGCGGTGGCGTGCCACGGCTTATGGTGCTGTCTGCTGTGGTTGATAGTGATTACAGCCCGGGCAGCCGCGAGACCTCTGAAGAGACTAACGACCAGACCCCCTTGCGGGAGCGCTGGGGGGGTTGGTTTGTCAGCGGGCAGACCGGCAGTCAATTGCACTTGGGTAACTTGCCGATTGGCCTTGCGGGCAGATTGGCAGGGCTGGGCGATGCGCAGCGTACGAACTTGCAGACGCTCGACGCCTTGCTCGACACCCGGCCTTACATCACCAATAAAAGCGATGTGGTGGCGTTGATGGTCTTGGAACACCAGACTATCGTGCAAAATCTGATGACCCGCGCCAGCATCAAACTGCGTACTGCGTTGCCGAGGCTTGAAGGCGGGCAGATACCGAAGTCAGCCGATGGCTTAAGTGTGCGTGGCCAGACCACACTGCAAGCCCTGCTCGAGCCCTTGCTGAGGCAGATGTTGTTTGTCGATGCGGTGCAGTTCGCGCAGCCCATTCGCGGCAGCGCCGGGTTTGAACAGGCTTTTGAGGCTCGCGGGCCGCGCGATGCGCAAGGCCGTTCGCTGCGTCAACTCGATTTACAGACTGCGCTGTTTCGTTGGCCGGTCAGCTTTCTTATTTATGCACCGGCGTTTGACAGCCTGCCGCAGCTGGCACGCGATTACCTTTATGGCCGTCTGCTTCAGGTCTTGCAGGGCCATGATGCCAAGTTAACTGTAGACCGATATAGCGCAGCAGACCGGGCCGCAACCTTAGAACTGCTGCAGGCTACCAAGCCGGAGTTTGCAGCCTATGTGGCGCGCATGCGGGCGATGACGATGACACCCGCCACAACCAGCAACGTGCCCAGCAATTGCCAGGCGTTGGGTCTTTCGCCCAGCAGCAGCGCGCCCATCAGCAGTGAAGCCGGTGGCCCGACGGTACCGGCCAGCGCGCCGCGCACTGCGCCGATGCGCTTAATACCCTCAGCTTGCAACAGTGTTGGCAGAAATAAGCACAGCACTGCCAAGGCCAGTAACAGCAGCCAGCTGTGGGCCGATATCGCCAGTACGGGCGTCAGGGAATGGCTGAACAGGAAATAGATCAGCACGCCGATGGTTGCCGCAGTCATCGCGACGATGGTGAAGCCGCTGCTGCCTAAGACCGGGATGCAGCGTTGGCCTAGCAAGAAATAAGCAGCCGTGGTGGTTGCGCAGAACAGCACCATCAACGAGCCGGTCAGATTGTGCCGCCAGGCAGAGGCATCAAAGCCACCGACCACCAGCACGATGCCTACCCAAGTCAGAGTCAGCGCGATGAGGATGGCCGGCCGGGGCCAAGCCCGCATGACCACAGCGCTCCACAGCACGATCAAGGCCGGGTAGCTGAACAGCAAAGCCCGTTCAATGCTGATGTCGATCAGTTCCAGTGCATGGAAGTCGATCAGTGCGCCCACGCTGTAGCACAGCACTCCGGCAAAAGCCGCCTCACACAAGGTGCGCTTTGGCACTTCGCGCAGCGACAGTCGGGTGCGCAGGCCGAGCAGTGCAAAGAGCGGTAATGCCAGCAGGGCACGCAAAGCCGTGAGGGTCTGATAATCGACGCCGGCATGAAACAGGGCCTTGGAGAACAGCCCCTTGCTGGCAAATAAGACGGCACCTGAGGCTGCAAGCAGCAGGCCCGCCAGGACCTGAGCAGGCCGATTCGTGCTGGACATCACGACAGAATGCCATTGTGGCTCGTGTGACGGGTAGAATCTGCAGCTACCGTGCATCGCGATCAGATCAAGTTTCCGCCCAAACACCTCGCTTTGCGTGAGGACGTCCATCAATTGGGTGGTTTGGTGGGCGATATCCTGCGCGAGCAGGGCGGTGAAGCCCTGTTCGATCTGGTCGAAGGCGACCGCCTGCTGGGCATTGCGCGGCGTGAGCACGAGAGCGGTGATGACACTGCACTGGCGCAGCGTGTTGCCGGTCGCCAGCCGGCTGTTGCACGCGATCTGGTGCGCGCCTTCTCGACTTGGTTTCAAGCAGTCAATCTGGCTGAACGGGTGCATCGTATCCGCCGTCGCCGCGAATATTTTCTGGCGCACAGTGAGCGTCCTCAGCCCGGCGGTGTCGAAGACGCGCTGACCGCGCTGCGCGCGCAGGGCTGGTCACTTGATGAGGTGCTGTCGTTAATCGCCGGCCTGCACATCGAACCGGTGCTGGTGGCACATCCGACCGAGTCGGCGCGT
>Ga0114967_10005008_pt1 | contig 10565 bp, 5 predicted proteins | sample M_130628_MF_Meta_FD_92639 | JGI IMG/M metagenome (GOLD analysis project Ga0114967, IMG submission 92639) | Freshwater microbial communities from Lake Montjoie, Canada to study carbon cycling - M_130628_MF_MetaG | ecosystem: Environmental > Aquatic > Freshwater > Lake | place: Lake Montjoie... | reverse complement strand
TTTTCAAAAGTTGCTATTTTACTTTATACCATTAGAACTTTAGCAAAGAATAAAGATAATTTAGACGATATGAAAGGTGTAATATATCCTTTACTTGGACATATTACTGTTACATGTGTGCTTATTGGTAAAGATAATTTAAGTACTGCACTTATTCTTTTTGTTACCTGTTTTTTAATGCTTTTTTTGGGCAGAGTACGGATCGTTCATTTATTAAAAATAGGAGGTTCTGCAATATTTTTAATTCTTTTATTTGGATTATTTATTGTTTTGGCTCCAACTCCCATTATCAGTAAAATGGGTAGAATGGAAACTTGGCAAGGGCGATTAAAAACTTTTGTTGCTAAAACTGATACAAATAAAAAATATGGTGATAATATTGAAATAAAAGACGAAAATAATTTTCAAGCTAATCATGCAAAAATTGCAATTGCTTCTGGTGGATTGTTTGGAATTGGTCCTGGACAAAGTATAGAAAGAAATTTTTTACCTGAGGCTTATGCCGATTTTATTTTTGCAATTATTATAGAAGAATATGGTATGATTTTAGGAATAATTATGTTGCTATTATACCTCATATTTATGTATAGAACTGTAAATATTATTAAGAAAGCGCCTAAAGCTTTTGGAGCATTAATAGCAGTTGGATTATCGTTTCAGTTTGTGTTGCAAGCATTAATAAATATGGCCGTTGCGGTTGGTTTACTTCCGGTTACTGGTTTAACATTACCGTTGGTAAGTAAAGGTGGAACCTCACTGATTTTTACATTCATAACTTTGGGTTTAATTATGAGTGTGAGCCGATTTATTGAAGTGGAAAACAAAGAAGAAGAAAACGAAAACATAGATTCAAAAAACAATAATTTTATAAGCACTTAATCAAATTGAAATAAAGTGGTTTTGACTAATATGAATATTAAAAAGAAAATTATTATAAGCGCAGGCGGTACTGGCGGACATATATATCCAGCCATTGCGGTGGCACAAGCTTTACAAAAAAGATTGAATAATGAAGTAGAATTTTTATTTGTTGGTGCTAGCGATAGAATGGAAATGGAGAAAGTTCCTAAAGTGGGTTTTAAAATTGTTGGCCTTTGGATAAGCGGTTTGCAGCGCAGAATTACTTATAAAAATTTATTATTTCCTATAAAAGTAATTTCAAGTATTATTAAATCATTTGGAATAATCAATAAATTTAAACCCGATGTTGTAATTGGTTTTGGTGGTTATGCAAGTAGTGCAATGCTATATGCCGCTTCGCTAAAAAAACTTCCTACATTAATTCATGAACAAAATTCGTATGCGGGCATAACAAACAAAATATTAAAAGATAAAGTCAATAAAATTTGTGTGGCATATGATCACATGGAAAAGTTTTTTCCATTTAGTAAGTTAGTAAAAACTGGAAATCCAATCCGACAAGATTTGATGGATGTTTCTAGTAAAAGAAACGAAGCCATTGTTTTTTTTAAATTGGACTCAGCTAAAAAAACTGTTTTAGTAATAGGGGGGAGTTTAGGTGCAAGAACCATCAATGAAAGCATTTTTGATGGACTTGATCAATTAAAAGAAGCTAACATTAACCTAATTTGGCAAACTGGTAAAAACTTTGATAAGGCTAATAACATCCAACATCCTACATTTAACATTCAACATTTTATTTACGAGATGGACTTAGCTTATGCTGCTGCCGATTTAGTAATTTCAAGAGCTGGTGCATTGTCAATTGCCGAGTTAGCACAAGTAGCAAAGCCTGTTATTTTAGTGCCTTCGCCAAATGTAGCGGAAGACCATCAGACCAAAAATGCAATGGCTTTGGTAAATAAAAATGCTGCTATTTTAGTAAAAGACTTAGATGCTAAGAATAACTTGATAACTGAAACGTTAAATTTAATTTACGATTCAAATAAACAAGCAAATTTAGTAAAAAATATAAGCAGGTTTGCCATGCCAAATGCAGCTGAGTTAATTGTAGATGAGGTATTAAAATTGATGAAATAAAAATGGACATCAAAGATATAAAGACAGCATATTTTCTTGGCATTGGCGGTATTGGCATGAGTGCCATTGCTCGCTATTTTAAACATTTAGGAATTAAAGTAATGGGTTACGACAAAACTCCTACTACTTTAACCAACGAATTGATCAAAGAAGGAATCGATATTCACTTTGAAGATTTAGGCGATAACATTCAACATTCAACATTTAACATTCAAAATTTACTTGTTGTGCTAACTCCAGCTATTCCTCCAAATCACCAAGAATGGGCTTGGTTTAAAAATAATGGATTTACTATTTTAAAACGTTCACAAGTTTTAGGTTTAATTAGCCAAAATCATCAAACAATTGGCGTAGCTGGCACACATGGAAAAACTACTACATCTACTTTAATTGCTCATATTTTAAAACAAAGTTCAGTTGATTGTAGCGCTTTTTTAGGTGGTATTTCTACTAATTATAATACCAATTTATTATTAGCCAATCAACCAATCAACCAATCAACCAATCAACCAATTGTGGTGATAGAAGCAGATGAATTTGACAGATCTTTCTTGACTTTATATCCAACAATCTCCATTATTACTTCTACCGATGCCGACCATTTGGATATTTATGGCGAGCATAATGAGTTAAAAAAATCGTTTTTAGATTATACCAATCGTTTGGTAAATGGAGGTACATTAATTATTAAAAAAGAACTCGATTTAATCAATGATATTACTGTTAATTATATTACTTATTCCATAGAATCAGAAGCCGATGTGTACGCCAAAAATATAGTGATAACTAAAGGCAATTATACCTTTGATTTGGTCTATAAAGGAACTGAAATTAACAATTTGCAATTAGGAATTCCAGGTTTACATAACGTTGAAAATGCAGTGGCGGCTTGTGCAGCATGCTTAATGAGCGGAGTAACTGAATTGGAGTTAAGAGCTGCGTTGCTTGGTTTTAACGGTGTTAAACGAAGGTTTGAGTATATCATTAAAAACGATTCTCAAATTTACATTGATGATTATGCGCACCATCCTGAAGAGTTGCGTGCTATTATTTCGTCTGTAAAAAACATGTTTCCATCCCATGAAATTGTAGTGGCATTTCAACCACATTTGTTTTCTCGTACTCGTGATTTTGTAAATGGATTTGCCGAAAGTTTGTCATTAGCAAATGAAGTATTTTTATTAGACATTTATCCAGCACGTGAATTACCAATTGAAGGCATAACATCTAAAATTATATTCGATAAAATGACTTGTAAAAAGCACTTAGTAAGCAGAAGTGAATTGCTTGAAGCAATAAAAACAAATCAACCAAAAGTGTTTTTAACATTAGGTGCTGGCGACATTGATTTATTGATTAATCCTATCAAAGAAATTTTAGAAAAATAAGATATAATGAATTGGTTAAGTGATAGAAACAAAAAAGCTTTAAAAAAGCTAGGTGTTCTCCTTTTGTGGGTAGTGCTTTGCTGCGGTCTTGTATTTGCTATTACTTTAACCATTAAAGAAGAAGAAAACTTAGCAGCTAAAAAAGTAATTATTCAAATATTCCCAGAAAATGTATCATTTTTTGATAGAAAAAAAGTCATTAAAACGATTTCGGAAAATGGAAACTTAAGCGATATTTCCAATGCTAAGATTAATGAAATAAATACGGCTTATTTGGAAAGTAAATTATCAGAAAATACTTTTTTGCAAGAGGCAAAAGTGTATAACGATTTAAATGGTAATGTATATGTAAAAATTAACCAACGCGAGCCAATATTAAGGGTCTACAGGTTTAATGGTGTTAATTATTATATTGATAAATTTGGCGTTAAATTTCAAACCTCTAGTAATTTTACAGCACATGTTCCCATTGCCAACGGCAATATATTTGAGAGAAATAATCCAGGTGATACAGTGTATAGTTTTGTAGCAAAACAGTTATACGTTATTGCCTCTTATGTTGATAAACAAGCGTTTTGGAAAGCACAGATAGAACAGATATTTGTAACAAGTGATAATGAGTTTATATTAATTCCAAAAATTGGTAACCATCAAATTTTATTTGGTGATGCTAATAATTTGGAAACCAAGTTTGAAAAGCTATTTGTGTTTTATAAAGAGGGCTTAAGTAGAGTAGGGTGGAGCAGGTATAAAACCATAGATATTAGGTTTGATAAACAAGTTGTTTGTAAATAGAAATAGAAAATTTTATAAAATAAAAGATATAAAAATGCAACCACAAGAATTAAAAATTGTAGTAGGCCTAGACATCGGAACAACTAAGGTTTGTGCCATTGTAGGTACTAAAAATGAACATGGCAAAATAGATATTCTTGGCATGGGAAAAGCGGAGAGTTTGGGCGTAATTCGTGGGGAAGTTAGAAACATTGACAAAACTGTTATTGCTATTAACGAAGCCATTGCAAAAGCAAAAGAAAGCGTCAGTAAAAACCCAAATACAAATATAAAAGGTATTGAAATTTCATCGGTTCACGTTGGTATTGCGGGGCAACATATTAAAAGTTTGCAACACAGAAATAGCATAAGCAGAATTAATACTGAAGATGAAATTAGTAAAGATGATGTGGAGCGTTTAATAAAAGATACTTATAATTTGGCGTTGCCTCCTGGCGATAAAATCATTCATGTATTGCCACAAGAATATACGGTAGATGATGAAGTAGATGTAATTGAACCTATAGGCATGACTGGTATTCGCTTATCAAGTAATTTTCATATTATAACGGGTCACGTCGAAGCCATTAAAAATATTGACAAATCGGTAAAAAGAGCAAATTTAACAATTGCTGGTTTAATATTAGAACCACTTTCAAGTGCCGATGCAGTATTAGCGCAGGAAGAATTAGAAGCAGGAGTTTGCTTAGTAGATATTGGTGGTGGAACTACTGATGTGGCTATTTTTAAAAATGGAATTATTCGCCATACATCTGTTATTCCTTTTGGGGGTAATGTAATTACTGACGATATTATTGATGGTTGCCAAGTATTAAGAAATCAAGCTGAGTTATTGAAAGTAAAATTTGGTTCAGCTTTAGAAGAACAAAATAAGGAAAACGAAATTGTTACCATTCCAAGTTTTAAAGATCGTTCGCCAAAAGAAGTTTCTATAAAAAACTTAGCTAAAGTAATTCAATCTCGTATAGAAGAAATTTTTGAAGAAGTATTGTTTCAAATAAAATCATCGGGATTAGAAAAGAAATTAAATGCGGGTATCGTTATTACGGGCGGAGGTTCTCAATTAAAACATTTAACCATGACGGTAGAATTAGTTACTGGAATGGATACTAGAATTGGTTATGCCAACGAGCATTTGGGTAAATCTCATATTGATGAAATAAAAAGTCCAATGTATGCCACTGCCGTTGGTTTAGTTATTAAAGGCTTTGAAGGCATTGACATGAGCAGTGAAGAATCGAATGAAGAGTTATTAAATATAAAAGAAGTAAAAGAAGGGAAAAGTATTTTTAAAGGATTATTGAAAAAATACAATAACTGGATGTTCAGTGCTGACGACATGAAAGACTTTTAGTAATACAAACAATAAAAAATAATAATTATAACGTCAATGTTTAAAAAAGCAAAGGCATAAATAACAACACCATGGAATCAAGAATAAAATTTAATTTACCAAAAGAAAAATCATCTATTATTAAAGTAATAGGTGTTGGTGGAGGAGGTGGAAATGCTGTAAATCATATGCATGAACAAGGAATCAAAGGAGTAGATTTTATTATTTGCAATACCGATTTGCAGGCTTTAGAAGCAAGTGCAATTCCAAACAAAATTCAGTTAGGCGCTAGTTTAACGCAAGGTTTGGGTGCTGGCGCAAATCCTGAAGTTGGTAAAAAAGCTGCTATGGAAGCCATTGAAGATATAATTGACATGCTTGGTGTAAATACCAAAATGTTATTTATAACTGCGGGTATGGGTGGTGGAACTGGAACTGGTGCCGCTCCTATTATAGCTAAAACAGCAAAGGAAATGGATATTTTAACAGTAGGTATTGTTACTACTCCTTTTAATTTTGAAGGTAAAAAAAGAAAAACTTTTGCCGATGAAGGTTTAGAAAACTTAAAACGATCCGTTGATTGTTTGCTAATTATTAGCAACGATAAAATTAAAGATATGTACGGAAACTTAGCATTGCGCGAAGCTTTTGGCCATGCCAATAATATATTAACTACCGCTGCTAAAGGTATTGCCGAAATTATTACTCATCCTGGTTATATAAACGTTGATTTTGAAGATGTAAAAACTGTAATGAAATCTAGCGGAGTTGCACTAATGGGAAGTGCAATGGCCGAAGGTGAAGACAGAGCATTAGTAGCTGTTAAAGCTGCATTGGCATCGCCTTTATTAAACGATAATCAAATAGTTGGAGCTAAGAATATATTGTTAAATATTTCATCGGGAACTGAAGAAATATTAATGGAAGAATTTGAACAAATTTCATCTTATATTCAAAATGAAAGTGGCTTATCGGCTGAGTTAATTTTAGGAACTAGTTTTGATGAATCGTTAGGAAATAAAATTTCTGTAACTTTAATTGCTACAGGTTTTGAAAGCAAACCTCGCGAAAATAAAGTAATCATTGGTTCTACTATTTCTGACGATTTTATTCAATCTATTAACAATAAACCTAATGTTGTAGAAACCAAACCAGAAATAGTTCAAGTGGTTCAAACCACTCCAAATGCTACAATTAACAATAGTTTTGATTCAAAACCCATTGAAAAAAAAGTAGATGAAACAATCAGAATTAATTTAATGGAAGATGAATTGCCAAAAGAAGTAACAACTTTTGACAACGATTTAGGATTTGGTTTACGCATTGATGAAATTAACGAAGAAGAAACTTTTGATATTAATGCTATTGATTTAAAAATAGATGAGTCGTATTTTTTAAACTCAAGCGAGGAGTTAGTAGAAGATGATTATTTGGAAGTAAATGAAGATGTTTTTACCGATAATATAGAAATAATTAACCATGCAATCGTTCCAAAAGTGTATCAACTTTCTGACGAAATGGAAAGCAATTCATTGGAACAAGACAAAAAGATAGAACGCCAAATTCAAAGAATTAAAGAGTTAAAAAACTTAAATATTACCATCAATAATCCTCAAGGTTTGCGTGACTTGGAAAAGGAACCAGCATATGTTAGAAGAAATAAAAAACTTGATGACGTACCTCACAGTTCCGAAAAACAAATTTCGCGTTTAAGTTTATTTGAAGACTTAGTAAGCGGAAAATCAGAAATAAAAACCAATAATTCTTTTTTACATGATAATGTAGATTAGTAGTTTTTTTGAAAATATAAAAGCCTTGTAGAACTAGTTCTGCAAGGCTTTTTTTATATACAAGGCAACAAAACTTTATGTCTTTACTTATTATGGTTTTGTTTATTTTCAAACAGTAATCTTGAAAGTCAATCATACTTTCTAAACTTAACCAAAACTCAATTTTGAAATTTAAAATTCATCCCTCACTTTGCTGATTTTAAATGTATAATAAAATCAAAAATGCATTTATATTCGCAATTAAATAAATAATATATGAATAAATTTTTTTTACAAATCAAACATAGCATACTAACATCAATACTTTTGATGCTGTTTGCCTCAAATTCTAATGCCCAAGCTTTAACAGGAAGCAAAATAATTCCTTCTACACTTTTCCCAACTATTAAAGTTGCAGTTGACAGTTTAAATTCACAGGGAGTGGGCTCAGGCGGAGTTATATTTAATATAGCAGCTGGTTATACCGAAACAATTTCAGCTACCATTGCAGTAACAGCAACTGGAACTGCTTCTAATCAAATAGTTTTTAGAAAAGATCCATTGACTACTGGTGCAAATCCATTAATTACCGCTTATGTTGGAACATTACTTTCATCATCTACTTTAGCAGTTGATGGAATGTGGAGTTTTACAGGTTCCGATTATGTTACAATAGATGGTATTGATTTATTAGATCCAACTTCAAATACTACGGCTACCACTACCATGGAATTTGGTTATGGTTTTTATAAAGCAAGTGCTACCGATGGCGCTAATTATAACACAGTAAAGAATTGTAATATTACCTTAAGTAGAGAGAATTTTACTGCTTCTACTGGTCCTCGTTGGCATGGTTCTGTAGCTATTGAACTTGCTGCTTGTACACCTGCTGCAGTGGGAACAACCATTACTCAAACCTCAGTTTCAGGTGCAAGTTCGTTTAACAAGTTTTATAAAAACACCATTCAGAATTGTAATGGTGGAATAGCTATAGGTGGTGCAGCCATTGCATCGCCTTATACCATTGCTGATTTAAATAACGACATAGGTGGAAGTTCAACGGCTACTGGAAATACCATTATAAATTTTGGAGGTGGCCTAGGTGCTACCAATGCATGCATGGCCGCTTGGACAAGTAATCAGTGGAGTTTCAATATTTCATATAATACGGTAAATAATAACAATGGATTGGGAGCAAATCATCCTGCTACTAATCGAGGTATTTTTGCCGCTGCTAATTCTGTGGGTGCTAGCGCAACAATTAATTATAACAATGTAACAATAATTGGAGGTTCAAATGCCGGTGCCATTGATTGGGGAATAGATTGTGAAATGGCTCAATCAGGTGCCGCTGGTAATATGGTATCTGTTAATTACAATACCATTAGCATGTCAAAAACTGTGGCTTCAACTGTAGCTTTTACAGCCATTTGGATGAATTCGGCACCTACTACAGTTAATATTATTGGCAATAATATAACTAATTTTACTTGCTTAAGTACTTCCGCCTCCGAAGTTGGAGTTATTAGATGCGGTGGCCCAGTAGCCGGTACTTTAAATATAAATAACAATACCATTGGTGGAGTTAACTTTAATGCAGCAACTGGTACCGATTATATAATTGGTGTAACCACTACTGTTCTTAATGCTTTAAACATAATAGGTAACAATATTAATGGAGTTACACTAACGGGTGCTACTACCAAAATTTTACGAAGCATTTATGTGTCAACTGCAGTGGCTACATGTGCTAATAATATTAGCAACGATACTTTTCAAAACTACACTTATTCGGGAGGTACACCAACAGGTGAATTTAGTTTAATATATGCGTTAGGCACATCGTTAAGTTATAACATAAATAATAATACATTAATAGGCGGATTAACTATACCATCGTCAGGTGCTACTTATTTAATTTATAACAGTCAAAGTACGCCAAATGTTACTGTTTCTGGTAATTCATTAAGTGGAACTGGTATTACAAAAACAGGTACAGCGGGAACATTTTATGCATATTATAACTTTGGAAGTCCTGGTGTAGGAACTGTTAATATTTTTAATAATAGTTGTTCTAATATTACATTAAATGGTACTTCTGCTTTTGATGGTTTTGAATACAGAACTTCAACCAGCCAAACTATCAGAATTATTAATAATACGGTTTCAAATATTAATGGTGGAACAGGTGTAAAATATGGTATTTACCAAGGTTATGGTGCGGTAGGAAGTGCTATTTATAATAATAATATTTATGGCTTAAGTGGTAGTGGAATTATATACGGAATTTTTGTTGGATCAGTTGCACCTTTGGGCATGGATTGCTTTGGCAATAAAGTAGATTCAATAACTGCTACGGGAACTGGTATTGCTTACGGAATTTATAATTCATTAGGTGGCGGAGTTACTTCTATTTATAAAAATAAAATAAACAATATTACGAACTTAAATGCTGCTGGAAGTGCAATTGGCTTACATATTAATGGTGGTACTACTTTTAATATTCATAATAACTTAATAGGAAACATTGGCGCTCCAACCTCAAGTGGAACCAATCAAGCCATTGGGTTAAATATTATTGCAGGAACTACACATAATATTTACTTTAATACCATTAACTTAAATGCGGTTAGTACTGGAGCTATTTTTGGCACAAGTGCAATAAGTGTAAATGCAACTCCAACTACAATTGTATTAAGAAACAATATTATAACCAATACTTCTATAGCTAATTCCACTGGTTTAACAGTAGCATACAGACGTGCAAGTAATGTGTTAACTAATTACAGCACTTTGTCTAACAATAACTTGTTTTATGCAGGTACGCCAAGCGCAAATAATTTAATATTTAATGATGGTACAAATAGCGATCAAACTGTTTCAGCTTTTAAAAGTCGTTTAATCACATTTGAACAAGCATCATTTACCGAAAATCCAACATTTATTAGTACTACGGGTTCTTCTAATGGTTATTTACATTTAAATTTACTTACTCCCACTCAGTGTGAAAGCGGTGGAACAAATATTTCAGGTTTCCCATACGATTACGATTCAATAATTAGACAAGGAAATACTAGTTATACAGGAACAGGTTCTAATCCAGATGTGGGTGCAGATGAGGGAGAATTTATTGGCATTTTGATGTCGTTAGATTCTAGTAACGTAGATCAAGTGGCAACAGCTGTTCCTTTAAACTCTACTAACCAACAAGTGGTAGCAATAAGGGTATATGCATCTAATAACTTTAATGCACTTAATGTTACGTCTTTAAAATTAAAT
>Ga0114967_10005007_pt1 | contig 10568 bp, 8 predicted proteins | sample M_130628_MF_Meta_FD_92639 | JGI IMG/M metagenome (GOLD analysis project Ga0114967, IMG submission 92639) | Freshwater microbial communities from Lake Montjoie, Canada to study carbon cycling - M_130628_MF_MetaG | ecosystem: Environmental > Aquatic > Freshwater > Lake | place: Lake Montjoie... | reverse complement strand
TTGGTCTGAACCAAAACATCATAAATGGAAGTAACACCTAGGGAAACCCCCAGATGAGCACTAGCATGAGCTTGGGGATCGAGATCAATCAGGCAAACTTTTTTACCCATGCCAGCTAAAGCCGCAGCTAAATTTACCTCAGTGGTAGTTTTCCCCACACCACCCTTTTGATTTAGTATCGCTATTTTGCGCATTTTTAACTCTGCTTTCTTAAAAACAAATCCCGTTAAGATGGTGCCTATAACCACTCCTTTCATTTTTGAAAACCCCAAGCATGGTAAATAGGCTTGTCAAAACCATTACAATCGGCACATTTTAACAAATTAGATAAACTGGCATGTTTGTTTAAAGCGTTATAAAGATCAAATATGCCGATAACAATAAATAGGTATTGGACTATGAACATTTTAACCGGTTACTTATACTCCGCCCGCTTAAGGGTCGGTTTTAAGTTCCTGAGGAGGGAGCCTCGTGGCGGCAGACCAGTCCACAGATCTGGTCGTAGAAACCTACAAGTTGACCAAGATCTACCAAAACAAACAGATAGCATTAAACGATGTGTGCCTTCGCATCGAACGGGGCACCGTACTTGGTTTACTTGGTTCCAACGGCGCAGGTAAAACCACTTTGCTCAGGCTAATTATTGGCTTGCACAGGCCAACTGCTGGTTGGGTTAATGTTTTTGATAAGAACATGACTCCAAACTCTGCTCAACTACGCAGAAAAATTGGCTACATCCCTACCAATCCTCAGTTTCCTAAGGGTATGACTCCAATAACTTACCTTGATTACATGGCAAGATTATTCGGTCTGCCTGAAGATGTTCGTAAACCCAGGCTTGCATCATTAATTCGAGCAGTGGATTTATTAGGGGCATCAGGCAATCCTATTTCCGGTTTTTCAAATGGCATGACCGCAAGGCTTGCTGTAGCTGCAAGTCTTATCAATGAACCAGACCTACTAATTTGGGATGAGCCAACCCACGGACTAGATCCAGAAGCCCGCAGAAGCATGCTGGAATTAATCAAGTCTCTTAGTAAAGAAAAAACATTGATCGTTTCCTCGCACAACCTCAGCGACATTGATGAAGTTTGCGACCATGCTGCAGTATTGAGCCATGGGCAGCTCATTTTCTACGGATCGCTACAAGACCTTAAAGGCAGGATGCGCAAAAACCATTATGAACTTGATCTCGAAGGAGATCAGAAATCCATCACCAAAGCTGTCCAAACTATTAAAACTCTTAATGAATTTAAGACTGTTTCCCTTAAGCAAAAAAAGCTGGAAATATACCTTAATGATGATGTGGTTGCATCCACTGCATTGGCAAACCTTTTTATGACTTTGACTGATAGCAAAATAAATTTGTTAAGCATCAAGAGTATAGGGCAGCAGACAGAAGAAGCATTCCTCGACCTTGTGGAACAGGAAGAATCCCGCGGATTTGCAAGAATATACAAGCAGGAAGCTGCCTGATTGCAGGAAGTTCGAAAGAGAACATGACCCATGAGCACTGGCACACTAAAAGCTGATCAATACAGGAAATGGCTGCCCTACTGGGCCGTCTTCCAAACTGACATGCAACAAACTGTTCACACCTGGATTTACAGGTTATGGTTGCTCGCTTCGATTTTAATTCTTGCGGGCTTCTTCACTTATCGTTTCGGAGTTTACAAAGAAACCGGCATTATTCAGCATGGCTCACTTTTCTTTCTTCAATCGCTGCGCTGGACAATCTTGGGAAGCATGACTCTTGTGGTTGTTCTTACTACCGGATGTATTTCTTCCGAACGCGGAACTCTTGCAGACTCTGTTCTTAGTAGAGGCATAAGCAGGTATCAATATTTCTTAGGTAAATGGCACGCCCGACTTGTGACAGTAATAGGAACCTTTTTACTATTAGGTTCGATCACGATCATAGGGTGCATTTTTTTCCTGCACGAAGATCTATCACTCAAAGGATGCCTGATTGCACTTGCTGCGATTTGTGCGCTCTTATTTACAGTGGTCACATGCTGCGTAACCGTAAGCGCAATCATAAACAGTACGGTTTTGGGCATCATCACCGTATGGGTTCTTTTATACGGTGTAACCCTCGGATTAAGTTATTTCCCGAGCGTTCATTTATCTCCTGAAGTAACCATGCAGGCTTTACCCCACATGGTTAAAGGAGAATATGACATTCAAGCATTGGGACGATTGTTTATATGGACATTGGGAATATCGCTGGGCATATCAAGCTTTGGAATGCTTTGGTTTGCAAGGCGCGATATTTAAATCAACTCCAGAGAATCAACCCGGGTTCCAATTGGTTTGCAAGGTCGGGATGTTTAGGCAATACCCGAATCCTATACCCATGCTGACCACTAGAATTACATGGAATCTCGCCTGAAAAGATCCAGTCATTATGCTCCTGCTTCTCCTGTTTCATGGAAGCAAGGTGGATTTCTTGAATCTCCCAGTTTGAATCCATAGGACCATAATAAATCTGCACATCAACATCTGCAGGGCTCAACTGGCCCAAATGAACCTTGGCTTTCACATGAAACTTAGTTCCCACCTTATGAGGATCCTGCTGGGGATTTGAAATCTCATGCACACCCAAATGACGCCATTGATCATGAAGACGATGACGCCATTGAGAAAGATCATCCGCACCCTGAAAGTTATTAGAAGAAAGTTTGTTGTAACGAACTGAACTAGGCCAGTAACAAACTTTAGTATACTCCGCAACCATTCTAGATGTACTGAATACCGGGGCCAAAGTACTAATGGCATTCTTCATCATCTTGATCCAACCCCTGGGCAAACCATCGGCACCGCGGTTGTAAAAGAGTGGAACGATTTCCTGTTCAAGCAGATCGTAAATCGCCCTACTTTCAACTTCATCCTGATATTCAAGATCCGAATACTCTTCTCCCGCGCCAATAGCCCAGCCATTCTGCCCATTAAACCCTTCGCACCACCATCCATCAAGAATACTAAGGTTCAACCCTCCATTAACTGCAACCTTCATGCCACTAGTACCAGAAGCTTCCAAAGGCCTGCGCGGATTGTTGAGCCAAACATCAACCCCCTGCACCATGTAGCGGGCAACATTCATCTCATAATCTTCAAGAAAAACAACACGGTGCTTAAACTCTGCACGCTTGGTCATGTGAAGAATCTCAGCAATCAACTCTTTTCCGCCGTTGTCTTGCGGATGTGCTTTGCCTGCAAAAAGAATCTGTACGGGCCGATCTTTATTATTAACAAGAGCAGCAAGCCTATCGATATGCTTGAAGATAAGTGCGCCACGCTTGTAGGTTGCAAACCTTCGAGCAAACCCGATGGTCAAAGCTTCAGGGTCGAGAATCTCATCTGCACGGGATATTTCAGAAGAGGTAGCAGCACGATTTTTCAACTGCATTTTCAATCTTCTACGGGCAAAGGAAACCAGCCTTTCCCTGCGTCTTTCGTGGGTTCGCCAAAGCTCAGCATCGGGAATGGAATCAATGCGTTTCCACAAAAGCTCATCATTGGGCTTCAAACCCCAACCCGCACCCAAATACCGATCATAAAGCTGAACCATATCCGGAGAAACCCAGGTACTGGTATGAACCCCATTGGTAACCGAGGTTATGGGCACTTCTTTGTCCATCAACCCATGCCAAATGTTTTTCCACATATTCCTGCTAACTTCACCATGCAACTTGCTTACGCCATTGCTTACATTCGAAAGACGAACAGCAAGCACTGTCATGCAAAAAGTTTCAGTTGAATCGGAAGGATTTTCACGCCCAAGACCAAGAAAATCTTCCTTACTCATTCCAAAAGATGACATCAATCCATTAAAGTAATGTTCGATTTGAGCAGGCGAAAAACGATCATTCCCCGCAGGAACAGGCGTATGCGTGGTAAACACCGTACCTGCTGCCACCGCCTCTCTGGCCTTGCGAAAATCAATCTTCTTCTCGTCCATTAGGCAGCGAATTCTCTCCAAACATGAAAACGCACTATGGCCTTCATTCATGTGAAACACCGTTGGATCGATCCCCAACGCATGCAAAACCTTGGCGCCTGCCATTCCAAGAACTACTTCCTGGCGAATACGATTTTCAGTATCGCCACCATATAGCCTTGCAGTAATCCCCCGATCATCAACCTGATTTTCGGGAATATTGGTATCAAGCAAAAGCAAAGGAACCCTGCCGATATTAATCTGCCAAACCTTAACAAGCACATCTCTACCAGGGAAATGAACCTTAACAACAAGAACTTGCCCAGCCTTGTCGAGCACCTGAACAGCTGGTAATCCAAAGAAGTCATTTTCTGGATAACGCTCTTGCTGCCAGCCATCTGCATTTAAATATTGTCTGAAATACCCTTCGCGATACATCAAGCCAACACCATACAACGGAATACCAATATCGCTCGCAGCTTTTAGATGGTCGCCTGCAAGAACTCCGAGCCCGCCTGAATAAACAGGAATACTTTCATGGATGCCAAACTCAGCACTAAAATAAGCAATTCTGCAGAGATTCTTATCTTTGGAATAATTTTCCTGAAACCAAGTTGTCGCAGACATGTAACGATCAAAATCCTGTTCCACACGATCCATATGATTGAGAAAGCCTTCATCCGAAATAAGGTCTGTTGTTTGCGTTTGCGAAAGTTGATTTAAAAGGCGAACGGGGCTGTGATCAACCAATTCAAATTGATCGGGATTAATTCTTCGAAAGAGTTCAACCGCTTGATGATTCCAGCACCACCAAAGATTCATGGCAATTTTATGAAGCGCATTCAATCGCGCTGGAAGGCTGGGAACTACGGTGTAAAAACGGGTGGGATTTGTGCTCATAAGCCTCTCTTATTTAGGTAAACATAACAAAATAAAAAGGTACAACCTTAACTATTTGACAAACAATAAATAATTAACAACTGTCGAATAAATAAAACAACTATTATCCTTTCAACGAATATTAGATAACATATAACCAGTTTACAAGACCACATAAATAATAGAAATAATTGTTATGGTTATGAAGCTTGTCAATTGAACCTTGCGGAAATTTTTAAAAGCAAGCTTCTTTGATAAGAACGCTTGAAAGGACTCTAATAGTGCGAACACTTGTTACAGGCGGTGCTGGATTCGTAGGATCTCACCTTTGTGAAACTTTTTTGGCCATGGGCCATGAAGTTATCTGCGTTGATAACTTCATTACCGGATGCCTAGGAAATGTTGAACATCTTAGAAACAATCCGCAATTCAGTTTTATTCGCCACGATATCAGTCACCACCTAGAAATCGATGGCCCAATCGACAACATCTTGCACTTTGCTTCTCCCGCCAGCCCGGTTGATTATCTCAAACACCCCATTCCAACTCTTAAAGTTGGATCTTTAGGGACCCACAACACCCTAGGTTTGGCAAAAGCCAAAAACTCATCCTACCTCCTGGCAAGCACCAGTGAGGTTTATGGCGACCCCGAAAGACACCCACAAAGCGAAGATTATTGGGGGAATGTTAACCCTATTGGCATTCGTGGTGTTTATGATGAAGCCAAGCGCTTTTCTGAAGCCATGGTTATGGCCTACCATCGTTACCATAACATTAACACACACATCATCCGGATATTTAACACTTATGGTAATCGCATGAGACTCGACGACGGCAGAGTGCTCCCTAATTTCATGGGCCAAGCACTGAGGGGTGAGCCCTTAACCGTATACGGAGATGGTTCCCAAACCAGAAGTTTTTGCCATGTTGACGATTTAGTGGAAGGCATAACAAAGCTATTGTTCAAAGATTTTCATGAGCCGGTAAATTTAGGCAACCCCAGCGAAGTAACCATACTGGAATTCGCAAAAGAAATACTTGATTTATCGGGGAGCAAAAGCCAAATCATATTTCACCCGTTGCCTCAGGATGACCCGAAAGTGCGAAAGCCTGATATATCAAGGGCAAAAAAGCTTTTAGGATGGGAGCCAAAAATACAACGAACCGCAGGGTTAACAAAAACCCTGAAGCACTTCCAAGAAAAAATCGCACGAAAGTAGAGCGATAATTCCTTGACAAGACATGGTTTCATCGTTGTTATAAGAAAAGATGATTTAATTTTAATGATTTTGATTCTAATGGAACTAATGTCTGCTAGGCTGTGTCAAAATAATTGGTATGAAAGTTTGATGAGAATTAAGTTTCTTAAATTTCCAATCAGACTTTCACTCTAAAAAGGCTTTGCTGTTTTTAAAAGGGTTGACAAGATGCTAACGCTTATTAAGGGGATTTTCATGTCAGGGACTTTGTCACGGTTTTGTGTTATTTTACTTGTTCTTGTTGCATTTTTATTCAGCACGAATAGTTCCTATGCCTTTCAAGAAGGAGCACCTCCTGCTGCCGAAAAGAAAGACGAAGGCGACAATAAACCCGCCGCAAATACCAGCTTATTCATGCACATTCTTAAATCTGCAGGATGGGTTTTCGGCCCACTGATTATGGCAATTTCCATTGCACTTATTGCGCTTGTTTGCCTTTTGGCGATGGAGTTACGCATGGCCACTTCAATTCCACCCAATTTTGTAGAAGAATTTACCGACCTTGTTAACAAAAAACAATTCAAACAAGCTTTCGACATCGCCAAAGAAGATGGATCATTCCTTGGCAGAGTGATGAGCCAAGGTATGTCTAGGCTTCAATATGGTATCGAAGATGCCAGAGAATCTGCCTACAACATGGTTGACAGCATCAAAGCCAGCAAAGAAGTATCAATCACTTATCTTTCAACTATCGGAACACTTGGGCCCCTGATTGGTTTGGTTGGAACCGTATTTGGTATGATTCTTAGCTTTATGGAACTTGGCAGGCCCGGTTCTACACCAAGGCCAGATAAGCTTGCAGATGGTATTTCGCATGCACTTGTAGTTACCCTTCTTGGGATTGGGCTTTCAGTTCCTGCGATTTTCTTTCATGCATTTTACCGCAATCGATTAATTAAAATTTCGATGGATACCAGCTTAATCGCAGATGATCTTTTAACCCAAATGTATCACAGCACCAAAAAAGCGGCTGGGCAACCTGCCGCCCCTGCTCCTACAGCAGCAGGCGCAGGCGCCCCTGCAAAATAACTACCTATCGAGTTAGGGCCAAAATTAAAATGGTCATCACTCATCACGGTTATTTACAGGGCAGTTAAAGACTAAGATTAAACTCAAACAGGGGTTAAAGTAGCATGAGTCATGGTGGATCCGGCGAAGGAAACATGGAACCGAACCTCACTCCGCTTTTGGATGTGGTGTTGCAGCTTCTAATGTTTTTCATGATGTGCGTCAATTTTGTTACCAATCAGGTATCAGAAGAAATTGTACTTCCAGAATCTATGTCTGCTGTGCCCATGGACAAGAATGAAGTCGATGTTTTATTCGTTAATGTTCGACCTTTTATACTCAAGGATTATGAATCCAAGGGTGCTACCGCTCTTCAAAAACTTACCGATAAGTTTAAAGAGGGCGACCCCTTTATCATTATCCTTGGTGAAGAACCCATGCGATTCAATGAATTTAAGTTCTGGTTAAGAAACCAATTCAACACCCTTAAACGAACAAGTAAAGATGGCAAAGTAAAAACCACAATCGTTATGCGAGCACACAAACTTACTGATTATGACCAGGTTTATCGTGTCTTGCAAATGTGCAAAGTTGAAGGTTTTAGGCAAATCAAACTCCGAGCTGTAACAAAGAGCGTGGCACAACCAATATGAGTAAGCACAAGAACGAAGAACCATCACCGGAAGTTATATTGCCCATCACACCCATGTTGGACATGGCTTTTCAATTGCTGACATTTTTTATCTTCACTTACAATCCTTCAGGGATGGAAGGTCAGTTTGATTTAAGCTTGCCTTCTGATAATGAAGCTGCTGCCAAGGAAACCAAAACACCTCCTCCCCCAGATCCTGATGCTCCTCCAAAAATCGAAGCTGATGTTACAATTGTGGTGGAAGCCGTCACCGATGATATCAATCGGGGTGAAATAGCAAAAATACATATCAAGCAGAACTCTGGTTCGGTCATTGTGGGCGATCTCAAAGAGCTGTTTGAAAAACTCAAACTAGCCAATGAGACCGCTACCGAAAAAGAGGTTGTTAAAATTCAGCCTGCAAGTAAGCTTAAATGGGCTAATGTTGTCATGGTAGCAGACACTTGCCGCAAAGCTGGTTTCAAAAATGTCAGTTTTGTTGAACCTCCGGGATTCAACATCAGCGTTGTTAATTAATTATTCCAGGCACGAAAGATGGCTAAGCACAACAACTTTTGTAAATTCATTGCCTTGGGTTTTCTGTATCTCGTTTGTACATTTCCAACTAAATTCGCCCCTGCGCAAGACATAGACACGGTTCCTTTATTTCAGCTATTTCAGCCAGAACAAAGCTATTTAGCAACCCTTTGTATTGGCTCGGGAACCACGCCAGGAATCGGTCTTTTAGGCTCTCTTTCCACTTTGGTTAGTGGGGACGATGCGGGTTTTAATATCTGGTCTTTTAGCGCACCTTTTTCTTCCAGAAGAGATAAAACCCTTCTCGCTACTTGCGGTTTGATTCTTTTACCTTCCGGTTCTGCTATGGCTGGGATTGAATCAATTAGCTTGTTAAAGATTGGCGATGAGGAAGATTTTTGGTCTTTGATTAATTCTGATGTTGTTCGACCGATTCCTGAAGAATTCCTCGAACGGGTAAAAGATGAAAAGCCTATTTACGGTGCTTCTTTTGATGACTTGGAAGCCTCTGCTTATTGCGAATTTGTGTTGATGGCTTATCAAACATCGGCATTAGCATTCACACAATCGGCTCGTAAAGATCTCACTGTTTCCGATCTTATGGTCAAACCCAAGACTAATCGAGGCGAGGTCGTTGAGATCAAAGGAAGGCTAAGGCGCCTGAGAAAGATTGTGCCACCCGTTGCATTATACAATGTTGGTGTTTCCGAGCTTTACGAAGGCTGGGTCTTTCAGGAGATGTATGGCCCTAACCCTGTTTGTATTTTGCTTACGCAATTGCCTGACAACATTCAACCTTTTGAAAAAAATGACTACCTGATTGAATTCCAAGGTTACTTTTTCAAAAAATATCGTTACATGACAGCAAATAGTGGTAGCGAAAACCCTTGGAAAGATACCCCTTTAATAATTGGGAAAACTTTAAAAGTTACAAGAGGGTCGATCGACTCTCCCGAAGAAGGTGTTTCTTGGGCAAAAGGACTTCTGCCCTTGTTTACCGGGGTATTTTTGGTTTTCCTTTCTGGAATTATAGGACTGATTGTTTGGTTTATGCGTGGCGACCGGAAGATTTCAACCCGGTTAAGAAACAGGCAAATCGAAGTTGATCCTATTTTCAAGGATTATTCGGTAAATACTGGGAACCAAATAGGTATTTCAGCGTCTAAGTTACCAGATAATGACTCTGGAAATTCAACCTTTCCAAATTACAGGATTTGATTGATTTCCCTAACCATACATGCAATAATTAATTATCAATAAAGTTTAGGAGAGTTATTCATGTCACAAAATTACATTGTTAAAGGCACAATCAAGGGGACTGGCAAGCCCATTGAATCCAAGATTGTTGCTCAAAGTGAAAAAAACGCTGAAATGATTGCCCGTGACAGGGGGATCGAAGTTACCTCCGTTCTGCTCGAAGGATCTGTACCCGCGATTGCGGCCACGAAACCCGTTATGGGGTTGGCGGTATTTGCAGGCATTGGCCACGAAGCAGGCCGCGTTGAACTTTCCGAAACACTTCAAGATAATAGTGGTTATGCAAATATTATTTGGGCCATGGGGGCAGGTGTTATTAGTGCTGCAATGCACGGCTTGCTGATTCTCTTAATTATGCTTATTCCTTTTGAAAACGCTCCAGTTCAAGCTGCAAAGCTTGATGAACCAACTAAAATCGAAGAATCCGAACCAGAACCCGACCTCACAGTAACAGACATCGGCAACGATATCGAAGTTCCTACGCAATACAATGTGGATCGCAAAGATGAGATGAGTGTGCCCGGCCCTGAAGATCCTTCTCAAACTGTTGGCATTCCCAATTCACCTGAAACTGTTGCTTCTAATGTTCCTCCCCCTCCAGGTTTTGGCGGTGGTACAGGAGCCGCTCCCTCTTTGGATGTTTCTGGCCTTGGCAGTAATGTTGGTTCAATTGGTGGAATGGGCGGGGTTTATGCCCCCGGTGGTATTGCAGGCCGCAGCGGTGCTACTCGCGAAAAGCTTCTTAACGAAGGTGGTGGTAATGCCCTTTCCGAAGCTGCTGTTGCTCGTGGACTTAAGTTTTTTGCCCTGCACCAAGCCGATGATGGCCATTGGTCACTTGATAAATACGGTGATCATTATCGGACTGCACCCATCGGAAATCCTGCCTCTAAAATAATCAAACACAATACGGGTGAAAAAGCTCAAAGTAACGATATCGCGGGAACAGGCTTTGGTTTATTACCCTTCCTTGCTGCGGGTATCACCCATAAGCCTTCGGGCAAAAAATCCCAAGAAGACTACAGCAAAACCGTTATGGGTGGAGTCAACTTCCTTA
>Ga0114967_10005003_pt1 | contig 10571 bp, 6 predicted proteins | sample M_130628_MF_Meta_FD_92639 | JGI IMG/M metagenome (GOLD analysis project Ga0114967, IMG submission 92639) | Freshwater microbial communities from Lake Montjoie, Canada to study carbon cycling - M_130628_MF_MetaG | ecosystem: Environmental > Aquatic > Freshwater > Lake | place: Lake Montjoie... | reverse complement strand
GCTGCGCGGCGACGTGCAGTCCGTCGAACTTCGCTGGAAATCCGGGCAATCGACCGGTGGTTCGCCCATGTCCCGCACGGGCGTCCGCGGGCCCTTCGACGTCTGGGAGGCAACCCTCCCCGTCACGGGGGCCGCGCAAATCGCGTACACGTTCATTGCAAAGGATGGTCAGTCCGCCGTGAGTGATCCGAAGACATATTCGCTCGACCCCGCCTCGGAGAAGCCGTTCCGCACGCCCGACTGGGCGAAGGACGCGGTCTGGTACCAGGTGATGGTCGACCGCTTCCGTAACGGCGATCCCGCCAACGATCCCGAAGGCACCATCGCGTGGAAGCACGACTGGTACAAGCGCTTCGGCAGGGAAGGGCAGGATGGCCAGACCTTCTACAAGCACTACGTCTTCAGCCGCTTCGGCGGCGGCGACCTGGCCGGCCTGCGCGATCGGCTCCCGTACCTCAAGCAGCTCGGCATCAACGCCCTCTACCTGATGCCGATGTTCCAGGCGAGCACGCCGCACAAGTACAACACCACCAGCTACGTCCACGTGGACGAGCACTTCGGCACCAAGGGCGACTACGCCGCGGCCGCCGCCAAGGAGGACATCCTGGACCTGGCCACGTGGACGTTCACGCCCACGGATCGCGCGTTCCTCGAATTCATCCGCGAGGCGAAGTCGATGGGCTTCCGTGTGGTGATCGACGGTGTCTTCAACCATGTCGGCACCGGGCACCCCGCCTTCCAGGATGTCAAGCAGAAGGGCAAGGAGAGCCGTTTCGCCGATTGGTTCGACATCTCCAACTGGGATCCGTTCACCTACGAGGCGTGGTGGGGTTTCAGCGAGCTTCCCGTGCTTCGCAAGGATCCCGAGCATGGCATCGCGAGCGAAAGCGCGCGCCGCCACATTATGGAGGTCACGCGCCGCTGGATGGATCCCGATGGCGACGGCGACCCGCGCGACGGCGTCGACGGCTGGCGCCTGGACGTGCCCAACGAGGTGCCGCTCCCGTTCTGGCACGAATGGTGCCGCAACGTGCGCGCCATCAATCCCGATGCGCTCATCATCGGCGAGATCTGGGAGCGCGCCGACCAGTGGCTCGACGGCCGCGCCTTCGACGGCGTGATGAACTACGAGTTCGCCAAGCCGGCCATCCGGTGGGTGATCGACCGCACCAACAAGATCACGCCCACCGCGCTCGACGAGGCGCTGGCGCAGCTTCGCCTGGCGTACCCCGCCGAGTGCACCTACGCCATGATGAACCTGGTGGACAGCCACGACACCGATCGCGTGGCGAGCATGGCGAAGAACCCCGACCGCGTCTACAACCAGGGGAATCGCGAGCAGGAGGGCGCCGCATACGACGCCACCAAGCCCGGGCCCGCGGACTACGCCAAGCAGCGGCTCCTGGCGCTCCTGCAGATGACCTACGTGGGTGCGCCGATGGTCTATTACGGCGACGAGACCGGCATGTGGGGCTCCAACGACCCCAACAACCGCAAGCCGATGCTGTGGGAAGACCTGCTTCCGTACGAGGATCCGCAGGAGACGATCGATCCGTCCACGCTTGCGCACTACCGCGCCGTCATCGGCCTGCGGCGCGCGCATCCGGCGTTGCGCACGGGCTCGTTCCGCACCGTGCTCACCGACGACGCGCAGGACACGTGGGTGTTCGTGCGTTCGGGTGGTGGCGAGGAAGTGCTCGTCGCGCTGTGTGCATCCGAACGTCCTGCCACCGTGGATCTCTCCGCGCTCGGCGACGGCTGGGAGGATGCCTTCGGTACGCCGGGCTTCGCCGATGACGGTCTTCGCAAGGCCACCGTCCCCGCCGTCGGCGGCCGCGTCTGGTTCCGCCGCACCAAGTGACCACCATGCCACGCCACGCCTCCACGCGCACCGCTCCCGCCATCTTCGCGCGCCGCCGCGCCGGCACGCTGCTCCACGTCTCCTCGCTCCCCGCGCCGCACGGCGTCGGGGACCTCGGGCCCACGGCGCATGCCTTCGCCGACTGGTGCGCGGCCGCGGGGCAGACCATCTGGCAGATGCTTCCCGTGGGGCCGGTGGGCCCCGGCGATTCGCCGTATGCGAGCACCTCGAGCTTCGCCGGCGAGCCGCTCTACATCAGCCTGGAACTCCTCGCGGACGCCGGGCTTCTCCCGCGTTCCGCGCTCCGCGTGCAGCGCGGTGATCCGCGCGTCTCCGCTGAAGGCCCCGTCAACTGGAGCGCCGCGCGCCGCTTCAAGGAGCCGCGCCTGCGCACCGCCTACGAGACCATGCGTCGTCGTCGCGGCGGCATTCCCGCGGCCATGCGCGCCTTCGAGCGCCGCAACGCGTGGTGGCTGACGGGCTGGTGCCGCTTCGCCATGGGCCGCCGCGGCGCAAGCCCCGATCCCACGTACCACGCGTGGCTCCAGTGGGAGTTCGACCGCCAGTGGCAGGCACTGCACGCGCACTGCGCGAAGAAGGGCGTGCTGCTCCTGGGTGACGTGCCCATCTTCGTGCCGCTCGATTCCGCCGACGTCCACGACAATCCGCGCCTCTTCCGGCTTGACGCGAAGGGCCGCCCCGACGTGGTCACCGGCGTGCCGCCCGACTGCTTCAGCGCCACGGGCCAGCTGTGGGGCCATCCGCATTACCGTTGGAGCGAGCATCGCCGCACCGGCTTCGCGTGGTGGACCGCGCGCATCCGCGAGAACCTGGCGCGCTTCGACGCATTGCGCATCGACCACTTCGTGGGGTTCGTGCATGCCTACGAGATCGCGGGCAACGCGAAGACCGCCATGAAGGGCTCCTGGCGACCGACGCCCGGCGCGGAGCTGCTGCAGGCCGTCGAGCGCGCCTGCGGTCGCCTGCCGCTCGTCGCCGAGGATCTTGGCGCCGTGACCCCCGCCGTGGTCGCGCTCCGCGAGCGCTTCGGCCTGCCGGGCATGAAGCTCGTGCACAACGCCTTCTACGACCCGAACAGCGGCGACCTTCCCTGCATGCACCCGGTGGACTGCGTTGCCTATCCGGGCACGCACGACAACGACACCACCCTCGGCTGGTGGAAGACGCTGCCGCCCGCGGCGCGCGCCCGGTACGCGGCCTACGTGGGCGCCGCGTCGCCTGTGGACGCCCGCCGTGGCCTCCCCGGCTCCATGGTCCAGGCCACGCTCCAGAGCCCGGCACGGACGGCCATCGTGGCCATGCAGGATCACCTGGGCCTTGATGGCCGTTCACGCATGAACACGCCCGGAAAGCCTTCCCGGCAATGGCGTTGGCGCATGTCCCCGGACGCCCTCCGGGGCCTCGATGCCACTACCATCCGGCGCTCGGTGCTCGCGACTGCCCGCCTGTGATGCGGTGCGCTGCGGGTACCCACGGAAACCCTCCATGTCGACCCGACGCCCCACGCCGCGCATCTCGGATCCGTTCGGCACGCTCGACTCCCTCCGCACGCTGGCGACCGATTGCTGGTTCAGCTGGAACGAGATCGGCCAGCGGCCCTTTGCCGCGCTGGACCCGGTGCTCTGGGAGTCCACCAAGCATTCCCCCTCGGGCGTCCTCACCGGCGTTGATCCCGGCGTCCTGGAAGCGAAGGTCTCCGATGAGCGCTTCCGCAAGATCGTCTCCGACGCCACCGACGCCCGCCGCGCCTACTACGAGACCGCCTCCTGGTACGAGGAGCAGCATGCCGCCGAGACCCCGGGCATGCGGATCGCGTACTTCTCCAGCGAGTTTGCCATCCACGAGAGCATGCAGCAGTACGCCGGCGGCCTGGGCGTCCTGGCCGGCGACCACCTGAAGAGCGCCTCCGACCTGGGCATCCCGCTCGTCGGCGTCGGCCTCCTGTATCGGCAGGGCTACTACCTGCAGGAACTCCGCAACGACGGCTCCACGCGCGTCCTGCACCCGAGCTACGACTTCGAGCGCTTCCCGGTGGTGGACACGCGCGCGCACATCGATTGCCCGATCGGCGGCAACATGGTGCGCGCCAAGATCTGGAAGCTCCAGGTGGGCCGCGTCCCGCTGTACCTCCTCGACTCGGACATCCCGGAGAACCGCAAGCGCGATCGTCTCCTCACGCAGGCCCTCTACCAAGGCGAGCCCGAGCTCCGCATGCGCCAGCAGGTCCTCCTCGGCGTCGGCGGCGTCCTGGCGCTCGCCAAGGTCAAGGAGAAGGCCACGGTCTTCCACCTGAACGAGGGCCACGCGGCGTTCGCCGGCCTGAAGCGCCTCTCGCAGCTCGTGACCCGCGGCATGTCGCTCGACGAGGCCGTGCAGCGCGTGCGCCAGACCACGGTCTTCACGACGCACACGCCCGTTCCCGCCGGCCATGACCGCTACGACGCCGAGATGTGCTGGAAGGCGCTCCGCCGCCCGCTCCGCAACGCCGGCTTCACGCAGGAGAGCTTCGCCGAGTTCGGTCGCGAGCACCCGGGCAGCGGCCCGATCTGCATGACCGTGCTTGCCCTCCGCATGGCCGAGCGCATCAACGGCGTCTCCAAGCTCCACGGCCGCGTGAGCCGCGAGATGTGGGTGGAGATCTTCGGCCGCCGGCCCGACGACGTGCCGATCGGCAGCGTCACCAACGGCGTGCACATCCCCACGTGGATCGCTCCCGAGGCGCGCTCGTTCTGGCGCCGCTCGGTGGGCATCGACCTCGGCCGCTCCGCGCCGGACGCCAATCCGTGGGCCGCGGTGCCGTCGGTCGGCCATGCCGACTTCTGGCAGATGCGCTGCTCGCTCCGCCGCAAGCTGGTGCAGTTCGTGCGCGCCCGCCTGCGCCGCCAGGCCACCGCGCGCGGCGAAGGTCCGTTCGAACTCATGTGCGCCGGCGAGGCATTCCGCGACGACGCGCTCACCATCGGCTTCGCGCGCCGCTTCGCCACCTACAAGCGCGCGCCGCTCATCTTCCACGACGTGGAGCGCATCCTGCGCATCCTCACCCCGAAGGACCGCCCGGTGCAGATCGTCTTCGCCGGCAAGGCGCACCCCAAGGACCTCGGCGGCCAGGAATTCGCGCAGATGATCTGGCGCTTCTCGCACGACGCCGGCTTCCAGGGCCGCGTGGCGCTCATCGAGGAATACGACATGGAGGTGGGCCGCATGCTCACCTCGGGCTGCGACGTGTGGCTCAACAACCCGCTGCGCCCCTACGAGGCGAGCGGCACCAGCGGCATGAAGCCGCCGCTCCACGGCGGCATCAACCTGAGCGTGCTCGACGGCTGGTGGCCGGAGAGCTACGACGGCACCAACGGCTGGGCCATCGGCGACGGCAGCGAGAACCCGGACAACGAGGTCCAGAACGCCAAGGACGCCGAGAGCCTGTACTCGCTCCTGGAGCAGGAAGTGGTGCCGGAGTTCTACGAGCTCGGCGCCTCGGGCCTGCCGGAACGCTGGATCAAGCGTGCGCTCCGTTCCGCCACCACCGTGCCCGCGGTCTTCAACACCGACCGCATGGTGGGCGAGTACTTCCAGTGGGGCTACGCACCGGCGAACGCGGCTGCACGCGCCTGAGCCACGCCAACGTCAAGTGAATCGCGGCGGGTGCCCAAGGGCGCCCGCCGCGTTCGTTCTGGATCAGCCCGGAATCGTCGGTCGCTGGTTCAGTGAGTCACGGCACGGCGCCCCACGCGGCCAGCATCGCGCCCATGTCCGCGCCGTTCACCACGCCGTCCCCGTTGAAATCCGCGCTGCCGGGGCCGCCCCACTGTGCCAGCAGGTTGCCCAGGTCGGAGCCGTTGACCGTCCAGTCGCCGTTGAGGTCGTAGCGGCTGGGGTTCGACTGGCTGAAGATCACCGTGGAGTACGGCGCGATCCGGAAGTTGCCGCTGTAGGGCAGCCCGTCGTAGCCGTAGTTGTCGGCCGTCACGTCGTAGGCGGCGAAGTTGCCGAAGTCCGACGAGTAGCTGGTGGAGTCGCTGTTGAAGCGCACGCGCCAGAGCCCGGCCCGCGGCAGGCCGATCCGGTAGTTCGGGAAGCTGGTGTTGCTGAAGTTGGAGAGCACCACCACGTCGTCGCCGGGGCCGCCGTTCTGCCAGCGCTGGAAGCCGATCAGCTTGCTGCCGTTGTTCACGTGGAACACGTTCGTGAAGTAGCCGGTGAGGCCCTTGGTGTTGCCGTTCGCGTTCTTGCGCAGCGCGATCAGGTCGCGGTACATCGCGGTGATCTTCGAGTAGGTGGTGGCCTTCGTCCAGTCGAGCGGGTCCTCGGCGGCGAACCAGCCGTCCTCCAGGAACTCCTGGCCCTGGAAGATCATCGGGATGCCGGGCGACGTCATGACCAGCGCCGCGCCGAGCGTCGAGCGCTTGCGGCTGTAGTAGCTGCCGGCGTTCCCCGGCCAGATCGCCTCCGGCACGCGGGTGCGGCCGTTGGCCACCTCGTCGTGGTTCTCGGTGTAGATCACGCGCTGCTGCATCGAGGCGTTGAAGCTCTTGTTGACGGCGTCGCGCACCGCGTACATGTCGCGCGAGGAGTCCGCGGAGGCCTCAAGTGCCGCCCGCACCGGGAAGGCGAACGCGCCGTCCCACTGCGTGTCGAAGCCGGCGCCGCCCGCGCCCGTGGTCTTCGAGATCCAGGCGTTCTCGCCCAGGTCCTCGGCGATCATCAGCTTGCCCGGGAACTGCGCGTCCGCGGAGTCGTTGCACCACTGCAGCAGGCTCCAGCCGTCCGGAATCTCCGGACCGGCGTAGTCGCGCAGCCGCATGAACTTGGTGCCGTCGAAGCGCAGGCCGTCCATCCGGAACTCGTCGAGCCACATCATGGCGTTGTCGCGCAGGTAGGTGCGCACCTCGCCGCGGCCGTAGTTGGGGCGGGGGCCCCACGGGGTGCTGGAGTTGGCGTCCTCGTAGAAGAAGATGCCGCCGGTGGTGCTGCTCGTGCTCCAGCCGTCGTACTGCCAGAGGTCCATGTCGTTGGGTCCGAGGTGGTTGAACACCACGTCGCCCATGACGGCGATCCCGCGCTGGTGCGCCGCGTCGACGAACGCCTTCAGCGCATCCGGCCCGCCGAGCGCGCTCTCCACGCTGTACGGATGCGAGCCGTTGTATCCCCAACTGATGTCGCCGGGGAACTCGGCCACTGGCATCAGCTCGATGGCGTTGATGCCGAGCGACTGCAGGTGGTCGAGCTTCTGCGTGGCGGTGGCGAAGGTGCCGGGAAGCGCCGTGCCCGACGGCACGAAGAACGTGCCCACGTGGAGCTCGTACGCCACCAGCTTGGTCCACTCGGGCATCTGGAACGTGCCGGACTGCCATGAGTACGCGCTGGGGCTGTAGACCACCGAGTTGCCGACGGAGGAGGTCAGCTTCCGCGCACGTGCGTCGTTCTTCCAGTAGGTGGTTCCACCGCGGGTGATGGCGAACTTGTACTGCGCGCCCGCCTGGATCAGCGGCACGTCGCGCGACCACCAGCCGTTGCCCTCGCTCGACAGCGGATGGGCAGTGGCGCTCCAGTTGTTGAACGTGCCCCCCACGGAGACGCTGGTGGCGTTCGGTGCCCACGTGCGGAACGTGACGCCGAGGTTGCCCGAGCCCAGGTTGAACGGGATGGCGCCGACGCCGGGCTTGGTGGAGACCTGCGCGTGTGCGGATGCCGCGAACAGCGCGGCGGCGGCAACAGTTCCGGCCATAGATCTGATCAAGGGCATTGGGTCGTGCGGCTCCGGGGGCTTATCAGGCGTACTGCGAAGGGTAGTCCGGGATCGCCGGATCGGAAGCGAAATCTGACGGGCTTGCCCCGAAAGGCGCACGGTTGGGCCGCCCGGCATGGTTCCGGGACACGGTCCCCCAGGACAGGCCCCCTCCCGGTGCTCAGTGCCCGAACAGGTCCGTCGGGGCAAACATGCCCTTGGCCTCGAAGTGCGCCAGCGCCTCGTCCACCGTCCGGAAGATCCTGGTGGCGGTCTCCGTGATGAACGGGCTGGGGTTCTTCTTCGGCTTCCACACCACGTAGACCTCCTTGGTGTGCTCGAAGGCATGGTGCAGCTCGCGCTCCACGCCGCTCGAGAGGCCGGGCGTGCCGCCCGGGAGCTCGGGGACCAGGCTGACGATCATGTCGCTCTGGTCGATGAGCTTGAAGTCGCGCATGTAGATCTGGCCGTCCACGTCGCCGGCGATGTCGAGGATCTCGCGCACCGGCACCTTCATCGGCGGGCCGCCCGCGCGGCCGCCGAAGCTGTGCGCCTCGACATCGATGAAGTCCCTTCCGTGGCGTGCGGCCTCGATGCCGCGGTCGAGGAGGAGCTTCTCGTCCACGTCGCCCGGGTCGAAGGTGATGAAGTGCTTTGCAAGCTCGGCGCGGAAGTGGTCGATCTCCGCCATCACTTCCGGCATGTCCATCACGTGGCTCATCGGGAAGCTGGGGTAGACCTTCTTCATGTCCGGGCGCGTCACCAGGCGGAGCGCCGTCTCCACGGTGTCCTTCTGGCGGCCGCGGCTCAGGATGTAGAAGTTCTGCCCGCAGCCGAGCGCCTGCGCCATCAGCTCCGTCGCCAGGATCTCCTCCTCGCGCCAGACCATGCAGTCCTTGAGCGTGGCATCGATCTCGTGCTCCTGGTGGAGCCGGTGGTGCACCACCTCGATGTTGTCCACCAGGCAGATGAACATCTCCGGCTTGAGCATCTGCAGCTGGTCGAAGTCGAACGCGCTGAAGAGGCCGTGCCGCCACCGGAACGTGGCGTGGGTGTTGACGATGACGTTCGGGTGCTCGGAGACGGGGCTGGTGGCGCTGATCACGTCCTTCAGCACCGCGCGGCGCAGGCTGGTGAGGCGGCTCCACGGCAGGTCCAGGATGCGGCCCGGGCGCACGTCCGGCGCCTCGCCATACATCATGTTGCCGACGTTGAAGAGCTCGACGCGCCCGTGGCGCCGCTCCGCCTGGTCGACCACGGCCTGCAGGTAGGGCTTCTTGTCAACGCCGATCTGTCCGGTGACGATTGCTCGCATGGGACGAGGATCGTAAGGCGATCCACCGTGCGCCGCTCACCTAACTGCGCTTTCGCGATCACTTTGCCCGCGTCAGCAGCACCGACACGTGCGCCTCCACGGCGCGTCCCTCGCCCACCGCGTCGACGCGCTCGTGGGTCTTCCCCTTCAGGTTGAGGTCCTCGGCGGGCACCCCCAAGATGTGGGCCAGGTTCTGCACCACTTCCTGCTTGCGCGCGCCCAGCTTGGGGCGTTCGCAGATCACCGTCATGTCCATGTTGCCGATCTCCCAGCCGGCGGCGCGCATGCGGCGCGCGGCCTCCTCCAGGAAGACGCGGCTGTCGCGGCCGTCGTTCTCCGGCGCGGTGTCGGGGAAGAGCTGGCCGATGTCCGGTGCGCCGATCGCGCCCAGGATGGCATCCGTCACGGCGTGCATCAGCACGTCGCCGTCGGAATGCGCCACGGGGCCGCGGTCATGCTCGAAGCGGATGCCGCCGAGCACGAACGGGCGTCCGTTCCCCATGGGAACGCAGGGTTCGAGTCGGTGGAGGTCGTAGCCGTGCCCGATGCGATGCGTGCACGCCATCGATCAGGAGTCCGACGGCTTGCGGGTGTCGCGCGGCGAGCGCGGCTGGGCCACCGGGCCGGGAGCGTCGCTGCCGGCCTGCATGCGGTAGGACTCGTCGGGCTTTGCCTGCTCGGGAGCAGGGCGGTAGCTGACGACGATCTTGCGGCACGAGGCGTCCGGGCAGCTGAGCACGTTCTCGAGCGAGCCGGTCTGCGTGCCCTTCTTCCAGAGCGAGTACATCATGCGCGCCGGGCGGTTCGCCGGGTCGTCGCCACCCTCGGCGTCGAAGTTGAAGGTGAGCTGCTTGCCCGGCGGGATCTCCATGATGAAGAACGGGATGCCGTCCGGGTGGTCTGCGGTGCGGTGGCAGCCATCGAGGATGGTCACCGTGGTCGGCAGCAGCGAGGTGGAGATGTAGGTGAAGCCGCCGTCGGTGTGCGGCATGAACCCGCCGGAGGTGCTGTAGCAGCCGGTGGCCACGGCGAGGCCGGCGCCGAGGGTGGCCAGAAGCGCGGCGTGGATGGCGGAGCTGGGCGAAGCCGACGCGAGGCGGCCGAAGGCGTTCCGGTACGGGGCGTTCATGGGCATTTCTTCGGCAATCCTACAGGTTCTTCACCAGTGCAGCGAAGGTCTCGCCGCGGTGCTCGTAGTTGGTGAACTGCCCCCAGCTTGCGCAGGCGGGGGAGAGGAGGAGCACGTCGCCCGGCCGGCCGCGTGCCGCCGCCTCCTGCACGGCCCGGTCGAGCGTGCCGCAGTCGACGGCGGGTGCCGCCGGCGCGAGCTGCGGCGCCGTGGCGCCGATGGCATAGAGGCCCGCCAGGCGCGGCGCCAGCTCACGGATGGCCGAGAGGTCCACCTTCTTGTCGTAGCCGCCGGCGATCAGGTGGATGCGCCTGGGATCCGGGAACGACGCAATCGCCAGCAGCGTGGCGTCGGGCGTGGTGCTCTTGGAGTCGTTGAAGCAGCGCATGCCGCGATGCGTCCCCACGTACTCCATGCGGTGCGGGAGCGAGCGGAATCCCGCCAGCCTCGCCACCAGCTTCGCGCGGTCGGGCGTCGCGCCCTCGGCGCGGATGGCCGCCTCGCATGCCAGCACGGCAAG
>Ga0114967_10005002_pt1 | contig 10572 bp, 9 predicted proteins | sample M_130628_MF_Meta_FD_92639 | JGI IMG/M metagenome (GOLD analysis project Ga0114967, IMG submission 92639) | Freshwater microbial communities from Lake Montjoie, Canada to study carbon cycling - M_130628_MF_MetaG | ecosystem: Environmental > Aquatic > Freshwater > Lake | place: Lake Montjoie... | reverse complement strand
TTCAGTTTTGAACTCTTCTTCCAGAGCCATGACCAGTTCCACCGTGTCGAGTGAATCAGCGCCAAGGTCGTCTACAAAGGAGGACTCATTTGAGACCTCATCCTCTTTAACGCCTAGTTGCTCAACGACTATTTTCTTGACACGTTCTTCAACGCTACTCATTTGTGGACCATCCTCCCAACCGTGGTACAGCAGAGGCTGCGACGGGTGCTAGTGTAGTGGAATCAAACCAAGTTTCAAGCAAAGTCCGGGAGTATTCCCGGACCCAAAGTTGCCTCAACAAATCCGCATCCCGACCGATTGGTTCTCAATGCGTGCCTGTCTCGCAATCAATTCTTTTCTCAAGTCATGTACAGACCGCCGTTCACGTGCAGCGTTTCGCCTGAAATGTAACCTGCTTTGGCAGACGCTAAAAATGCGACTGCATCTGCAATTTCGTTGACGCTCCCGAGCCGTCCCGCGGGGATCTTTGACAGCATCGTTTGACGCTGGGCGTCGGTCAGTACGCGAGTCATATCGGTGTCGATCATACCCGGTGCGACGGCATTAACGGTGATGTTACGCGCTGCGATTTCCTGGGCCAGCGATTTCGTAAAACCGATAATGCCAGCCTTGGCGGCAGAATAGTTAGATTGTCCCGGATTCCCCGAGGCCGCCACGACCGACGTCAGATTGATGATCCTGCCATAGCGGGCCTTCAGCATGCCACGAATAAAATGACGGGAGAGTTTAAACACCGAGGTGAGGTTGGCGTCGATAACGGCCGACCATTCCTCGTCTTTCATGCGCATGAGTAGATTGTCACGTGTGATGCCGGCGTTATTCACGAGCACCAGCGGCGCGAGATTGCGTTCGCCCAAGCCATTAAAAAATGCCTCCAGCGACGCAGCATTGATCAGATCCAACGGCAATCCGAGATGGCCGCTACCGTAGGCACTCAGCGCGTCGGTAATGGCGTCAGCACCGACCTGCGAGGTCGCGGTGCCAATAACAGTCATGCCCTCTTTGGCGAGGGTTTCGGCGATTGCCTTCCCGATTCCGCGGCTAGCGCCAGTGACTAGCGCAACCATAGGTTCACTCATGCGGAATCACTCCGATTGTCGCCAAGGCGGCGTTAATTTCTGCGGGGCCCGTCAGGGAAATAGTTTCGATCGCAGGCGCGCAACGCTTGATCAGTGGCGCGAGCACTTTGCCCGGCCCACATTCGAAGATACGTGTAACGCCCTGAGCCGCGAAGTGCTCGATTGTTTCTTGCCAGCGCACGGGCGAGAAGAGTTGCTTGACGAGCGCAGCACGGATTTCCGATGGGTCTGAATGCGGCATCACATCGACATTGTGGACGACCGTCGCTTGTGGAGAGGCCACGGCAACGCCGGCGATTCTGGCTTCGAACTTTTGGGCCGCAGACCGCATTAACGCGCTATGCGCAGGCACGCTAACCGCCAGCGGAATAACTTTTTTGGCGCCGCCTGCTTTGGCGAGGATAGACGCCTGCTCGACCCCTGTTTTCGAGCCTGAAATCACGACTTGTCCCGGCGCGTTGAGATTGGCGCATTGGACTGATCCGACAGCCGATGCTTCCTGACAAATAACGTCAAGCGCCTCACGGTCAAGCCCGAGCACCGCGGCCATCGCGCCTTCGCCGCCGGGGACTGCCTCTTGCATGAAGCGCCCACGATCGGCGACCAAAGTGATCGCGTCTTCAAATGCGAGAGCGCCTGCGCAAACCAGCGCCGAGTACTCCCCGAAGCTGTGCCCGGCCATTAGCGCCGGCATTTCGCCACCCAACGCCTGCCAGATATCCCAGGTGGCGACACTGGCGGCCAGCAACGCTGGCTGAGTGTTCTGGGTAAGATTCAACTCTACTACCGGGCCTGCACGAACGAGTTCCCACAGGTCCATACCAAGCGCCGCAGACGCCTCTTTAAAACGTCGCTGGATTTGTGGGAATTCAGCAGCGAGCGCATCTACCATGCCGACGGATTGGGCGCCTTGTCCGGGAAATACAAATGCAATCATGGGTTGTCTTCAGAGTACGCGCTGAGTAACTAGCAGTTGTTCAAGGACGCTGCTGATGCGGTCCGGAACACCTTTCTTCACTTCGACCACGGCCTCGTCAATGGCATTACCGAACGAGAAGATATCTGCCCCGCCGTGACTTTTGATAACGATGCCGCGTAATCCGAGCAAACTCGCGCCGTTGTAACGCCGTGGGTCGGCGCGATCGCGAAGACGCCGCAACACCGGGGCGGCCAGCAGAGCGCTCAGTTTCGAGAAAATGTTCCGCGAGAATTCTTCGCGCGCCAGATTGACCAACATGCTGGCAACGCCTTCGCTGGCCTTTAGTGCCACGTTACCCACAAAGCCATCGCAGACGATGACGTCGAACTTGCCAGAGTAAATATCGTTGCCTTCGGCGAATCCGCAGTAGTTGAGCGCGCTTTGCTCTAGCAACACCGCGGTTTGCTTGACGCGGTCGTTCCCTTTGATTTCTTCTTCGCCGATATTCAGCAAGGCGATTTTGGGATTGGGTCGGCTGTCTATGGCACTGGCGAGCACCGAGCCCATCACCGCGAAGCGGAAGAGTTCTTCCGAACTGGAATCAACGTTGGCGCCAAGATCGAGCACTAGAGTCGTGCCATTCACCGAGGGCATGGTTGCGCAAATCGCGGGGCGGTCAATCCCTGGTAGCGTTTTTAGCACGTAACGCGCAATCGCCATCAGGGCGCCCGTATTACCGGCGCTGACACAGGCATCGGCTTTGCCGTCACGCACCAGATCGAGCGCCACTCGCATTGATGATTCCCGTTTGGTCCGGAGTGCAACCGATGGCCGGTCCGACATTTCGACTTTGTCAGGAGCGTGAATCAGCTCGCATCGTTCACCGCGTGTGCCGTCCTGCTCGCCCAGCAGGCGGCTAACGGCTGCTTCGTCGCCGACGAGGGTAAGTTGCAGTTCGGGGTGTCTACCCAGCGCCGCGAGTGCCGCAGGGACCGTCACTTCAGGACCGACGTCGCCACCCATTGCATCAATGGCAATCCGAATCATGGCGACGGTGAGCAGACTCGTTGGGCTTGCGAGGTTATGCGCAAGTCAGTTCATTCTTTGGGAGCTATGACCTGTTTGCCGCGGTAATAACCGTCGGCGCTGACATGATGGCGGCGATGAACTTCGCCAGTGGTGGGCTCTTCGGAAAGCGCGGTGGCTTTGAGCTTGTCATGCGAACGACGCATGCCGCGTTTGCTGGGAGTTTTGCGATCTTGTTGAACGGCCATTAATCAGTCTCCAGTCATCAATCAGGTTCTTTGCGACCAAGCAATGAACCGAGTTCTCCAAACGGGCGGCGCCGACCGGCAACCACCGCTTTTTGCACCGGCGCTTCCCCGGGCGGGACACACGTCCCTTCGTCATGTAACGCGACCATCGGCGCGCCCAGCAACAATTCGTCTTCAACAAACTCGGCAAGATTCAGCTCTCTGTCGATGCCCGGAATGATTTCCCGCCCTCTATCAGAGCAGCTGTTTTCAAGCCCAAACTCGACTTCGACCTCTGTCTCCAGCCCCGCTTCGAACGGCTCCAGACAGCGCTGACATTGGCCCATCACACGGGTCATCAGTTGTCCCGTTACCAGCACCTTGTCGTCCCCGTATGCACCAAACCGGAGATTCACGGTCACTGGCGCGCGCACCCCGAAGCTCTCGGTCAGTCTGGGGGTCGCACCTTCCGGCAGCGATCCACTGACTGTGAGGGCCTGTTGGCCGGCGCGTCGAGGAATTATCGTTTCTGGGAGGGGGTCCCGCATCAGGTGGGCGAGTATACGTGAAGGATCCGGATCGTAAAATGCTAATTCTTCAATCTCTTCAAGGTATTCACTGATGCAAACGCGCGTCGTACTCGCCTCCTCGTCTCCTTACCGCAGGGAACTTCTCTCCCGCCTGAGGCTGCACTTTGAATGCGCCGCCCCCAATCTTGATGAAAGCCCGCTGCCTGGCGAGTCCGTATCTGGCATGGTCGAACGCCTGTCGCGGTCCAAAGCCGCAGCCCTTAGCGCCCGATTTCCAAACCACATCATCATTGGTAGCGACCAAGCCGCAGAGTTGTCAGGTGCCTGCATTGGAAAGCCCGGCACCCTTGAGGCCGCCAAACATCAATTGATGCAGGCAGCAGGGAAAACGCTCGTTTTCCACACCGGCCTGTGCGTATTGGACAGTGCGACCGGACATTACGAAACGGTGATTGTGCCTACCACGGTCGAATTCAGAAGCTACTCCGAGCGCGAAATCGAGCGCTATCTCGAACTTGAGCCAGCGCTGGACTGCGCCGGCAGCTTCAAGTCAGAGGGGTTGGGAATTTCGCTCTGTGCCCGGATTACCAGCGATGACCCGACAGCCCTCATCGGGTTGCCGCTGGTCTCCCTGAACACATTACTTGCTCGCTTCGGCGGAAATCCTCTCGGCTGACTACCACTGGGTTGCCAAGGATTGGCGAATGCTGGCCCCAATCTGGGCGCCGAAGCGCCGGCCAAGCTGCTGAACCACATTCTCGTGCGGAGTGAAGTCGACCAGGTCTCCAGCCCGCACGATCTCGCGCGCCACAAACTCCGCCGACCCGAGGGCATCAACCAAGCCCAATGCGAGCCCACGTTCTCCCGTCCAGATGAGCCCGTTGAAAAGGTCGGCGTCAGACTTCAGGCGATCCTTGCGACCTTTTCTCACTGTGTTGATGAATTGCTGGTGGATCTCTCCCAGCAGGCCTTCCACGAATTTCTTTTCATCTGGTTTGACGGGGGAAAAAGGATCCAGAAAGCCCTTGTGCTCACCGGCAGTCAAAAGTCGTCGTTCGACACCCAACTTCGACAGGGCATCCACAAACCCGAAGCCATCCATCCGAACCCCTATGGAGCCTACGAGACTGCCTTTATCGGCATAGATTTCGTCCGCTGCCGACGCCACGTAGTACGCGCCGGAGGCGCAGATATCTTCGACGGCCGCATACACCTTTATGTTTGGGTATTTTTGCTTCAGGCGGAAAATCTCGTCGTTAATCAAACCGGACTGCACCGGGCTGCCGCCGGGGCTATTGATTCGGAGCAGCACCGCGGCCGTCCGTTTGTCTTCAAAGGCGGCCCGCAGCCCGTCGATGATGTTCTCGGCACTGGCGGGCATGTCGGGCGCAATGACCCCTTTCAGGTCCACCGTCGCAGTAATGCGGGACGGGCCGCCAAGCTCGCCTTTACCGAGGCCTCCCCCTAAACCTGCTCCGATCAAGAGCGCGCCCAGCAGATAGGTCATGAGCAGCAGCTTGAAAAAAATACCCCAGCGCCTCGCTCGGCGTTGCTCCTTCAGCGCTTCAAATGCGAAGCGTTTTATAAGGTCCTGCTCCCATTGCGCGGAGTGATTCTCAGGCGTAGGCGTTGCATTCATTTTTTAGAGCCTTTTTAAAGATTTTTCGTGACGTGATGGCCGCGCCCGGAAGTCGGGTGGTCAGGCCAGGCGGGAGGCTAACGCAGCAAGGTCATCCGGCAAGGGGGCTTCCAGTTGACGACGACCCTGATGTTCAAACTCAAGAACAGCGGCGTGCAGGAACATTCGTCGCAGTCCAAGTCCTCTGGCCTGCTCATTCATCTCAGGCTGCGCGTAGCGAGTGTCGGCGGCGACCGGATGCCCGAGGTGCGCCGCGTGCGCCCGGATTTGATGCGTACGCCCGGTGTCAATATCGACATCGGTGAGCGTCCATTCGGCATACCACTGTCTGCCCCGAAACTCGCTTCGAGCGTCATTGCCCTCGCTGGAGACCACCGCGTGTCGCTCGCCGTTGCCGTCCGGCACCATTTGTAGTGGCGCCGCACAACGAATGGCGCCGGCCGGCAGTCGTCCCCAGAGCAAGGCGAGGTAGGATTTGCGCATCCCCCCGTCCCGCAGTTGCGCATGGAGCTCGCGCAGGGTTCGGCCGTTCTTCGCCAAGAGCAAACAGCCAGAGGTTTCCCGGTCCAGCCGGTGGACCAGTTCAATTCGAGGCTCGTCCGGGCGAATGGCGCGCACGACATCCACCACCCCAAACGGAAGGCCGGAGCCCCCGTGCACCGCCAAGCCTGAGGGCTTATTCAGCGCCAGGAGGTGCTCGTCTTCAAACAGCACGGCAGCTTCCACCGCATCTTTGATGCCCCGTCCGATCTGAGGGGCCGCGGCATCCGGTGGGACAAACGGGGGCACGCGCACCTTGTCGCCCGCCTCCACGCGTTGCGCCGCCTGCGCTCGGCGGCCGTTTACCCGAACCTCGCCGCTTCGAATAATCCGGTACACCAATGACCGAGGCACACCTCCGAGCAAGGTGGTGAGGTAATTGTCGAGGCGCCGACCCGCTTCATCAGGGCTGACTTCGCGGATCGATGCCGGCTGTCTTTCGGACATGTTGCTGAACCTTGTGTCGGGCTTGATTGCCGAGGAGAACGGTGGCTGTTATATTCCTCCTGACTCTGCGCCGCGCCAGCGTAATGCCTCTAAGGGCAACCAGTTAGCGCGGATAGCGGTGGCAGTTTATCAAAACGACTGGCGCGACCCACGCGCTTTCGCTCACGGCGCTAAAGCGCTGACGATTTAATGCTCCCGCAGGCGCTTCCGGCTCAGCCCTATTTCAGCACCGCGTGTGCCTCTGGCCAAAGCTCCTTCAATACCGCCTTTCCCCTGCTCCGGAGCCTCCGGGCGCGAGTCGTAAATAGCTTCAGGCCTTTACCGGTCTTGGAGCCACTTTCAGCACCGCGTCTGCTCTCGCCAACCCATATCGGGCGACTGAGCACGGTTGCACGAGACGTTCAACGAACGTCGCAGGCGCTTAAGCCCAGGATTCCTGACCAATGAAGAGAATGCTTATCAACGCAACTCAACGTGAAGAGTTGCGCGTCGCGCTGGTCGATGGCCAGCGTTTATTCGATTTGGACATCGAAGCTGTTGGCAAAGAACAGCGAAAATCCAATATCTACAAGGCGAAAATCATTCGTCTTGAACCCAGCCTGGAAGCCGCGTTCGTCGACTATGGCGCCGAGCGGCACGGCTTTCTTCCCTTGAAAGAAGTCTCCCGACATCTGTTCCGGGAGCGGTTTCGCAACGCCAGTGGCCGGGTCAATATCCGCGACGCCCTTGAAGAGGGTCAGGAACTGGTGGTCCAGGTGGAAAAAGACGAGCGAGGCAATAAAGGTGCCGCGCTCACCACTTTCATCAGTCTGGCGGGGCGGTATCTGGTAGCGATGCCGCACAACCCTAAGGCCGGGGGGGTCTCTAGGCAAATTGAGGGCGACGCCCGGGAAGAAGCGAAGGAGGCGATGTCCTCACTAACCATTCCGGACGACTTTGGCCTCATCCTGCGCACGGCCGGCATCGGCAAGAGCGCTGAAGAACTGCAATGGGACCTCGACTACCTGCTGCAACTGTGGCAGGCCGTGGATATGGCCGCCAACGAGCGGCGTGCGCCCTTCCTGATTCATAAAGATCAAAACGTCATCATTCGGGCAATTCGCGACTACTTGCGTGGCGATATCACCGAAATTCTGATCGACGATCCGGCGCTGTATGAGACCGCCTGCGACTTCATGAAGCAGGTCATGCCCCAAAACATCAACAAGCTGAAGCTCTACACCGACAGTGTGCCGCTGTTCACGCGCTATCAAATTGAGGGCCAGATCGACAGCGCCTTCAGTCGCGAAGTGCGTCTGCCGAGTGGCGGGGCCTTGGTCATTGAGCCCACCGAAGCCCTGATTACGATCGACATTAACTCGGCGCGCGCCACACACGGCGGCGATATTGAAGAAACCGCGCTCCTCACCAATCTCGAAGCGGCTGAAGAAATCGCAACGCAACTTCGCCTGCGCGACCTCGGCGGTTTGGTGGTCATCGACTTCATCGACATGATGGCGGCCAAGAACCAGCGCGCAGTCGAAAACAAAGTGCGTGATTGCGTAAAGATGGACCGCGCCCGAGTCCAGATTGGACGAATCTCGCGTTTCGGTTTGCTTGAAATGTCGCGCCAGCGCCTGCGGCCATCGTTGGCCGAGTTTAGCCATGAACTTTGTCCGCGTTGTGAAGGCGTGGGCACGATTCGCAGCCTCCGCTCCACCGCGCTCACGGTGCTGCGCGTGATGGAAGAAGAGGCGATGAAAGATTCGACCGCGAAGGTGGTCGTTGAAATGCCGGTTGATGTGGCGACTTTCCTGTTCAACGAAAAACGTCGCGACTTGTCCCGAATCGAAGAGCGCCAGGAAGTTGAAATCATTCTGGTGCCCAACCAGAACCTGCAGACCCCGCATTTCAACGTGCAACGCATTCGCGAGCAGGATCTGGCCAAACGGGAACTGGGTGAAAGCTATCAGCTAGTGACCGAAACAGCGGCCGCGCCGGCGCTGGATTACACGAAAACGCCCCCGCCGAAACCGGAACAAGCCGCTGTTCGCGATATCTCGCGTCCAGTGCCGCAGGCAATGCCGGAATCACCCCCCGTCAATGTTGCCGAGCAACCTAAAGCTGGCGGCGGTTTCCTCCGCCGCATTTTCAGCGCATTTTTTGCGAGCTCCGCGCCTGCGCCGGTGGCCCCACCCAAAGTGGCGGTTGATTCCAGGCCGGCGCGGTCCGAGGCGATAGTCACGCCACGGACACCGCCCAGTCGCTCCTCGCAAGGCGGTGAGCGAACTCGCGATGACCAGCGTCGTCGTTCGCCTGACCAGCGCAGAGGTCGCGGCGGTCGCGGCGGTGAACAAGGTCGGTCTAGCCGGCCCGATGGCGAAGATCGCGTGAATGAAGTCACCAACGGCGCGAGCGCAGAACGCAGTGAAAGCAGTGACGCCAGCGGTCGCCGCGGTGGCGAACGCCGCGATCGCGGTAATCGCGACGAGAGTAACCGTGAAGGCGGCAACCGTGAAGGCGGCAACCGTGAAGGCGGCAACCGTGAAGGCGGCAACCGCGGTCGCGGGCGTGCCCGCGGTGAAGGCCGCGGACCAGAAGGTGGCAATCAGATTCAGGCCGAGGGCAATTCACAACGCCCCGCCGAAAATGAGCCCAGCAGCACCAATCTCGCCGCGCTGCCCGTCACGCTGGCGGCCGCTGTAGTGCTTGGGGAAGCTGCCGCGGTTGAGAGTTCGACGCCGGCGTTTACGCCTGAGGTTTCCTTGACCGCGCCGGTGGTAGAGGCGGTTGAGAGCGTGCTCCCGGCGGTGGAGTCCGCGCCAGAGTTGGCATCAGAGGGCCTGCCTCCGACCCCGGAACCCGACGCGCCGGCAAGTGAACCGACGCCGATGCCGGAGGAGCAACACGCGATTGAAGCGGCGCCGATCGTGGTGAGCGAAGCACTTGAACCGGTGACGGCGCCGACGGTGCCAGAGGTCGCTGTCGTCGCAGAAGAAACCGTGGTGTTAAGCGAACCCTTAGTACCAGTTGAGGCGCCGGCCCTTCTCGCCGCCGCCGAGACCACGCCATCAGAGGGCGAACCGCTAGCCCACTAGGGGTGCGCTCAATTGCCGCGACCTGCGTTCAGTAGGTCGCGGCCTCTCCTCTCAAACTGAATTCTCGCGTGGCGTGGAATCGCACGTCCGGCCACCGCTCCATCGTCAGCTGTAGGTTGACCCGGGTCGGTGCCAGATAGGCGTATAAACCGCCCCCGTCCAGCGCAACGTGATCCGCCAACTGGCGCGTGAACTTATCGATTTCACCTGATTTCTCGCTGGAAACCCAGCGCGCGAGCGTCGTCCCGACCGATTCGAAGATCGGGTCCACGCCGTATTCGTTTTTAAGTCGGAAGGCCACCACATCGAACTGCAGGATCCCGATCGCACCCAGCACGAGTTCATTGCGGGAGGTCAGTCGAAACACCTGCGCGGCCCCTTCTTCGCAGAGTTGGGTGAGCCCCTTGAGTAGCGCCTTGTTCTTCATGGGATCACCGGCGCGAACTCGCCTGAAGAGCTCCGGCGCAAAACTTGGAATACCCGTAAAGGCTAGGCTTTCGCCCGTCGTAAAGGTGTCCCCAATTTGAATCGTGCCGTGGTTGTGTAATCCAATGATGTCGCCCGCCCACGCCTCTTCTACTTGCTCCCGGCCCCGCGCCATGAACGTCAATGCGTTGGAGACAGTCACTTCGCGCCCCAGCCGCACGTGTTTCAAACGTGCCCCGGGCATGAACTTCCCCGAGCAGATGCGCAGGAAAGCAATGCGGTCGCGGTGCTGGGGATCCATGTTCGCCTGAATCTTGAACACGAAGCCTGAAAATGCGGACTCGCTGGCCTCAACGCTCCGCTCGCGGGCTTCGCGCGCCAGCGGCGGCGGCGCAATCTTCTCGAAGAAATCGAGCAACTCGCGGATCCCGAAGTTACGCAGCGCGGTACCAAAAAATACCGGTGTCACCTGCCCTGCCCGATAAGCGTCGAGATCGAAATCGGCCCCGGCTCCCTCAATCAGTTCGATTTCGTCCCGAAGACCCGGCAACGCGTCCTCAAATAGCGCGCTTGTGGCGGGAGAATTGAGCGGAAAACTTTCGGTTTCCACCAATTCTTCATTGGCGTCTTTCTCGCGCGCAAAGCGGATAATTTTCTGT
>Ga0114967_10005000_pt1 | contig 10576 bp, 9 predicted proteins | sample M_130628_MF_Meta_FD_92639 | JGI IMG/M metagenome (GOLD analysis project Ga0114967, IMG submission 92639) | Freshwater microbial communities from Lake Montjoie, Canada to study carbon cycling - M_130628_MF_MetaG | ecosystem: Environmental > Aquatic > Freshwater > Lake | place: Lake Montjoie... | reverse complement strand
GGCGGGTTCCTCCCCGTTCTCTCCTCCATCGCGGTCTGCGAGGCCGGCGGCTTCCTCAACGTGAACGCGGACGACGCCGCTGCGCAGCTCGCCGGCATCCTCGGTGCACAGGGCCTCCTCCTTCTCACCGACGTCCCCGGCGTGAAGGGCGCGGACGGCCGGGTCATCTCCGAGCTCACCGCAGCCTCCGCGGAATCGCTCATCGCCGATGGCACCGTGACGGGCGGCATGATCGCCAAGGTCCGCGGCGCGGTCGATGCCGCCGAGCGCGCCGGCGTGCCGGTCGTCATCGCCAGCTGGTCCGATCCCGCCGCGCTGGAGGCACTCGCCTCCGGCGCCGCCGTCGGCACCCGCGTCATCCCGGGCACGTCCCACACGCAGTTCGCAGCCGCCGCCGCGGAAGGAACCGCCTCATGACCACGTTCAATCCCGTCGGCACCAAGGACCTGGCGCGCCTCGGCGACCTCTCGCAGCACGAGGTGCTGGACATCCTCGCCACCGCCGCCGATTTCAAGCGCAACTCGCAGCACGTCACCGGCGCCCTCGCCGGCAAGAGCGTCTGCATGCTCTTCGAGAAGCCGAGCCTGCGCACCCGCATGAGCTTCGAGGTCGGCGCCTTCCGCATGGGCGGCCAGGCCATCTACCTGGACCACCGGGACACCCCGCTCGGCACGCGCGAGACGCTCAACGACTACGGCCACAACCTGGAGCGCTGGTGCCACGCCATCGTGGCGCGCGTCAACTCGCACGCCACCATCACGGGCCTCGCCGCTGCCACCCGCGTGCCGGTCATCAACGCACTCTGCGACATGCACCACCCGTGCCAGGCGCTCGCCGACCTGCAGACGCTCCTCGAGCGCGGCTTCGACCTCAACCACTCGCGCCTGGCGTGGGTGGGCGACGGCAACAACGTGTGCCACTCGCTCATCGAGGCAGCATCGATCCTCGGCTTCGGCATCACCGTGGTGACGCCCGCGGGCTTCGAGCCCGATGCCACGGTGGTGAGCCAGGGCGTGGCGCGCAGCATGCGCACCGGCGCGCGCATCGAGGTCACCTCCGACGTCCACGCCATCGCCGGCGCATTCGCCGTCTACACCGACACATGGATTAGCATGGGGATCAGCATGGGCCAGTCCGACAGCGCCGCCAAGAAGGCCACGTTCGAGCCCTACCAGGTGGACCGCGAGCTGATGGCCATCGCCGGCCCCACGGCGCTCTTCATGCACTGCCTGCCGGCACACCGCGGCGAGGAGGTCACCGACGAGGTGATCGATTCCGCCAACTCGGTGGTCTTCGACCAGGCCGAGAACCGCATGCACGCGCAGAACGCCCTGCTCTGCCACCTGCTGGCCGCCAAGCATCCCACCGCGAAGGGCACGGCCACGGCCGCTACCGCCCGCTGAACATCCGCACCCGAACCCGCCACGACCGAACAACCGACTCCGCACCCCACACAGGAAGCACCACCATGAGCACCAACGGCAACACCACCACCAAGAACACCACCCCCAAGAAGGTCTGCGTCGCCTACTCGGGCGGCCTCGACACCTCCTGCATCATCCCGTGGCTCAAGGAAACCTATGGCTGCGAAGTGGTCGCCTGCGTCGCCGACGTCGGCCAGGGCGAGCGCGAGCTCCAGGGCATCGGCGAGAAGGCCACCAAGAGCGGCGCGTCCGAGTGCATCATCGTCGACCTCAAGGAGACCTTCCTGCGCGAGTTCGCCTTCCCGATGGCGATCGCCGGCTCGGTCTACGAGAACCGCTACCTGATGGGCACGTCCATCGCCCGCCCGATCATCGCCCGCGCGCAGGTCGAGGTGGCCCTCGCCACGGGCTGCGACTCGCTCTGCCACGGCTGCACCGGCAAGGGCAACGACCAGGTCCGCTTCGAGAGCACCTACGCCGCGCTCGCCCCGCAGCTGCGCGTGATCAGCCCGTGGCGCATCTGGGACCTCAAGAGCCGCGAGGCCATGCTCGCCTACCTGAAGGCGCGCAACGTGCCCACCACGGCCAGCGCCGAGAAGATCTACAGCCGCGACGCCAACATCTGGCACATCAGCCATGAGGGCGGCGAGCTCGAGGATCCGTGGAACGCCCCGCCGGAAGACGTGTGGATGATCACCACCAGCCCGAAGGACGCCCCCGATGCCAACGAGGACGTGTCCATCACGTTCAGCAAGGGCTACCCCACCGCGGTCAACGGCAAGACCCTCGACCCGGTGGCGCTCCTCACCGAGCTCAACGCCATCGGCGCCCGCAACGGCGTCGGCCGCGTCGACATCTGCGAGAACCGCCTCGTGGGCATGAAGAGCCGCGGCGTCTACGAGACCCCGGGCGGCACCATCCTCATGGAAGCGCTCCGTGGCCTCGAGCAGCTCGTCCTCGACCGCGAGACCCTCCACTACCGCGAGCGCATCGCGCTCGACTTCGCCAAGATCGTCTACAACGGCACGTGGTTCAGCCCCATGCGCGAGGCGATGTGGGCCAGCTTCGAGTCCATCGCCCAGGTGATGGACGGCGAGGTGGTGGTGCGCTGCTACAAGGGCCGCGCCGAGGCCGTGAAGCGCCGCTCGCCGTACAGCCTGTTCCACCATGGCTTCGCCACCTTCGGCGAGGACGAGGTCTATGACCACAAGCACAGCGAGGGCTTCATCCGCCTCTTCAGCCTGCCGATGCGCATCCGCGCCCTGCTCGGCCTGAGCGAGGATGCCAAGACCACCGCGGCAGAGGCGGCCCAGCTGGCCTCCGTGCACGGCCTCGGTGCCGCAGCCCCCAAGGCCGGCGGATGCTGCGGCGGCGCTGCGGCGGCGACGGCTTCCACCGGCGGATGCTGCGGCGGCAACAAGTCCACCACCGGCAACCCCGCAACCACGAAGGCCAACTGACGATGACCACCGCCATCTGGGCCGGACGGCTCGAAGGCCAGGCCGACAACCTCTTCCGCGAGTTCAACGACAGCCTGCCCTTCGACCGGCAGCTGGTCCGCGAGGACGTGGAGGGAAGCATCGCCTGGAGCAAGGCGCTCGTGCGCGCGGGAGTGCTCACCGCGCAGGAGCAGCGCGAGATCGAGGCGGCGCTCGGCGAGATCCTCGCCGCGTGGCGCACCGATCCCGCCATCCTCGTGGAAGCGGAGGACGAGGACGTCCATTCGTGGGTCGAGCGCCAGCTCGTCATGCGCGTGGGCGACCTCGGCAAGAAGCTCCACACGGGCCGCAGCCGCAACGACCAGGTGGCCACCGACCTCCGCCTCTGGACCGCGCGCCAGCTCCGGCTGCGCCAGGCCGAGGTGAAGGCCGTCATCACCGCCCTCGTCGACCTCGCCGAGCGCGAGAAGATCACGCCCTTCCCGGGCTACACACACCTCCAGCACGCGCAGCCGATCCTGTTCGCGCACTGGTGCCTGGCCTACGTGGAGATGCTGCGCCGCGACGCGGAACGCCTCGCCGATGCACTCAAGCGCGTGCGGGTCTCCCCGCTCGGCTCCGGTGCGCTCGCCGGCACCGCGTACCCGGTGGACCGCGCGGCGCTCGCCAAGGACCTCGGCTTCCGTGCGCCCTCGGCCAACTCGCTCGACGCGGTCAGCGACCGTGACTTCGTGGTCGAGACGCTCGCCACGTGCACGCTCTGCTCGCTCCACCTCTCGCGGATGGCGGAAGACCTGATCTTCTACTCCACCAGCGAGGCCGCCCTCATCGAGCTGCCCGATGCCTTCACCAGCGGCAGCAGCCTGATGCCGCAGAAGAAGAACCCGGACGCCTGCGAACTGATCCGCGGCAAGTCCGGCCGCCAGGTGGGCAACCTGGTCTCGCTCCTCGTCACCATCAAGGCGCTGCCCCTTGCCTACAACAAGGACCTGCAGGAAGACAAGGAGCCGCTCTTCGACAGCATGCGGCACCTCAGCATGTGCCTGCGCGTCCTGCCGCCGATGCTCGCCGGGCTGACGCTCGACCGCGACCGCGCGCTGCACATGGCCGCCGAGGGCTACACCAACGCCACCGACCTGGCCGACTACCTGGTCCGCCTCGGCGTCCCGTTCCGCGAGGCGCACCACCAGGTGGGCCGCCTCGTGCGCACCGCCATCGAGCAGGACCGCGCGCTCGAGGAGCTCTCGCTCGAGACCATCCGTGAGCAGGCCCCGAAGGCCAACCAGGATGTCTACGCCCAGCTCACCATCGGCGCCACGCTCGAGAAGCGTTCCGTCGAGGGAGGCACCGCCGTCAGCGCGGTCGAGGACGCCATCGTCCGCGTCCGCCGCATGCTGCGCGAACGCGCGGTCGCCGACACCGGCGCCGGTGAGTTCGAGTTCCGCCAGGCACGCGCCGACGACCTCGACGCCATCTGCTGGCTGGTGGACCACTGGGCCGAGCACGGCGAGAACCTGCCGCGCAGCCGCGAGGACATCATGAAGGCCATCCTCGACTTCGGCGTCGCCGTGGTCGACGGCAAGGTGGTGGGCTGCGCCGCGCTGTGGATCTACACGCCGCAGCTTGCCGAGATCCGCTCGCTGGGCGTCCACCCGGACTTCCACGGCAAGGGTGTCGGCAACGGCCTCATCCGCTACTTCCTGCAGCTTGCGGGGCAGCTCCACATTCCGAAGATCTTCGTGCTCACCCGGGCACCCAAGTTCTTCGAGAAGGCCGGCTTCCGCCAGGTGAGCGTCAACAGCCTGCCCGAGAAGGTGCTCAAGGACTGCGCCGTGTGCCCCAAGCGCGAGCAGTGCGACGAAGTCGCCCTGGTGCACGACGTCACCGCCGCCAACGGAAAGTAACCGCCCATGACCTCCGCCACCGCCGCGCCCGCCGCCACGAATGCGGATCACGGCCCCGCCGGCCCGGCGCCGATGCTCCCGCTCGGCTTCACCGCAGCCACCGCGTCGGCCGCCATCAAGAAGCCCGGCCGCCAGGACATGGCCCTCCTGCGCTGCCCGGCAGGCGCCACGCTCGCCGCCGTCTACACCACCAACCTGGTGTGCGCGGCGCCGGTGCAGCTGAGCCGGCGGCACCTCGCGGAGAGCCGCGGCCACTGCGGCGCCCTTCTCATCAACTCCGGCTGCGCCAACGCCGCCACCGGCGAACGCGGCATGGCGAACGCCATCGAACTGGCCGACGCCGTGGCGCGCGCGTGCGACATCTCCTCCGTCGCCGTGCAGGAGAACTCCACCGGCGTGATCGGCGTGCAGCTCCCGGTGGAACGCATGCTGCCCGAGGTCGCGCCGATGGCCGCGCGCGCCGTGCACGGGAGCCTCGAGCCCTTCGCGCGTGCCATCATGACCACCGACACCTATCCCAAGTGGTCCTCACGCACCGTGGAACACGCGGGCCGCCGCTGCACGGTGGTCGGCTGCGCCAAGGGCGCCGGCATGATCCATCCGAACATGGCCACCACCATCGGCGCCATGATGACGGATGCCGCGCTGACCCCGGCGGAGATCGACGGCCACCTCCGCGCCGCCGTCGAGCGCAGCTTCCACCGCATCTCGATCGACGGCGACACCAGCACCAACGACTCGGTCTTCGCGCTCGCTTCCGGCGCCGCCGGCGACGGCTTCCCTGCCGACGCCGTGCGACGCGCCTTCATGGAAGTGGCCCGCGACCTGGCGCTCCTGATCGTGAAGGATGGCGAGGGCTATGAGCGCGGCATCCACGTCCGCGTCACCGGCGCCGCCACCGATGCCGATGCCCTCACCGTCGCCAAGACCATCGCATCCAGCCTCCTCGTCCGCTGCGCCGTGACGGGCGGCGACCCCAACTGGGGCCGGATCCTGGCCGCGGCGGGGCGCGCAGGCGTCCGCCTCGACATCAACGACCTCGACCTCACCGTCGGCGGCGTCAAGCTCTTCGCTGCCGGCGCCCCGGCCGACACCCCGCTCGCCGAGCGCGAGGCCGCCTTCCGCCAGTCCATGGTGGATGTCCACCTTGACCTTGGCCAGGGGGCTGGCTCGGACGAATTCATATCCTGCGGCCTGACGAAGGCCTACGTCGAGCTCAACGCCGACTACACCACCTGAGCCAGGCGCCGGGCAATCCGCCCCGCGCCCGCTCGTTGAACTTCGGATCCCGGCGCGCGCCGGGGCCACCCAAGGTGCATGCCCCGAGACCGCGTCTCGATGCGCCGTTCCCCGTGATGCACCTCCTCGGTGGTGCGCCCTCTTCGTGGAGACACTCGTGAAGACCCGTTCGACCGCCCTCGTTGCCGGCCTCCTGCTCACCGGACTCGCCACCTTCGCCAACGCCCAGAACGCCACGCAGAGCACCCCCCAGAATGCACCGCAGGGCGCCCCTGCGAAGGACCCGCCGGCGCAGCGCGAGGGCGGTGGCCAGCGTCCGCCGCGTGGTGAAGGTGGTCCGGGCGGCGCCCGTCGCGGCGGCGGCCCCAACCTCGAAGCGGCCATGAAGGCCATGAACGGCTCGCTGAAGGCGCTCAAGGCCAACGTCGCCGACGCCAGCAAGAAGGACGAGAACCTCAAGCAGGTCGCCATCTTCCAGTACGGCTGCGCCGCCTCCAAGGCCGCTCCGATGCCGGGTGACGTGGGCAAGGAACTCGATGCCGACGCCAAGGCGAAGCTCGAGGTCAAGTTCCGCGCCGACCTGCGCGCGGTGATGGTCGTCGCCATGCAGCTCGAGGAGGCCATCATCGCCGGCAAGACCGACGAGGCCACAAAGCTCGTGACCAAGCTCGCCGAGATGCGCGACGCCGGCCACAAGGCGATGGGGCTGAAGGACGAGGACTGAGGACCGCCTCGGCCGCTCAATGGATCGAATTCACGCGAGGCGTCCCGCATGGGGCGCCTCGCGGTGTTTCAAATTGGTGCCTCAGAACTGCCGCAGAAAGCGGGCGTCGTTCTCGAAGAGCCAGCGGATGTCGGCGATGCCGTAGCGGCGCATGGCGATGCGCTCGATTCCCAGCCCGAACGCGAAGCCCGTCCACTCCTCCGGATCGATGTTCACGGCCTGGAGGACGTTGGGATCCACCATGCCGCAGCCGCCCAGCTCCACCCACTTCCATTCGCCCTTGATGCGCATCTTCATGTCCACCTCGGCACTCGGCTCGGTGAACGGGAAGAAGCTCGGGCGCATGCGCACCTCGGCCTCGGCGCCGAAGTAGGCCTTCGCGAACTGCACCAGCGTGGTCTTGAGGTCGGCCATGGTGACGCCACGGTCGATGTACAGCCCCTCGATCTGGTGGAACATGGAGTAGTGCGTGGCATCGTGCGTGTCCGGGCGGTAGACGCGGCCCGTGGCCACCACCTTGATGGGGAGCGGCTGCGTCTCCATGGCGCGGATCTGCACGGTGCTTGTCTGCGTACGCAGGAGGCGCTTCACGCCGCCCTGCTCGCCCATGTAGAAGTTGTCCGTGGCATCGCGCGCCGGATGGCTCTCCGGGATGTTGAGCGCGGTGAAGTTGTGCCACTCGTCCTCCACCTCGGGGCCTTCCGCCAGCGTGAAGCCCATGCGGCCGAACACCTCGGTGATCTCGTCGATGGTCCTGCTCAGGACGTGGCGCGTGCCTTCCGCGAGCGGCGTGCCCGGCTCGGTCACGTCCACCACGGGGCCGCGCGGGCCGACAGCGGCATCCACCGCCCCCTTGCGCTCCTCGTACGCCGCCTCGAGCGCCGCCTTCAGTTCGTTCAATCGCTTGCCGGCGAGCGGCTTCTGGTCCTTCGGCACGTCCTTCAGCGCCGCCATCATGTTCTTCAGGCGGCCGCTGCCGCCGATCCAGGCGCTCTTCCACGCATCCATCGCCTCCTGCGTGCCGGCGGCGGCCAGGGCGGCAAGGGCCTCGGTCTGTGCAGTGTCCAGGTCGGCGAGCATGGTGCCAAAGGATACGAAATCCGATGCGTCCGATGGAGCAACTGACTCCCCATGCGCGCCCCGCACCCCCACCACGCACGTGGCCCGGGGTGCCTCCCGTCGACGCATGCAACGCCCGAGGCACTGGCGCGCCGCCCGAAGCAATCGCGCGCAGGAGGCCGCGCTAGCATCAACGCCATGAACACGCGCATCTCCACCGGTACCGGGCTCGCACTCCTCGCGGGCGCCATCGTCTTCCACGCCTTCGCAAGCTCCGGTGCAGGCACTGCCGAGGCGGTTGCCTCGCCCGCCTGGACGCCGGTCTTCGTGCCGGTTGCCGCCGCCGAGCCGCAGTCCACGCCGGCCGCTGCGGGCAAGCCCGCGCAGGCTCCGTCCGCCGACCCCCAGGTCCTCTCCATCGCGGTGGTTCCCACCCCGAGCTCGGGGAGCGGCGCCGTGGTGTTCCGGCTCTGGTCCAACGGCAACGTCGACCGCCGCCTCGTCAATTCGACGACCGGACTCTCGTACCAGAACGGCTGGCAGCCGCTCGTCACCAATCCCTGACGCGGTCGCGGCGTTCCTGCCTCTGCCGCACCGCCACCCAAGCCTCGCCGGACAACGACAGCAAAAGCACGCGCGCCCCGAGGCAAGCCTCGGGGCGCGCGGTATTCACTGAATGAGGAAGGCGCTCAGCCCTTCGTCGCAGCGGCCTTCTCCTTCGCCTTCTTGGCGAAGGCGGTCCGCTTGTCCGCGTTGGCGCGGCGCGTGGACTTGCGTCCCTTGACCTGCGGACCCTCTTCGGCGCCCACGAGCTGCAGCACCACCAGGTCGGTCGCGTCGCCGAGGCGGCGCTTGTCGAGCTTGACGATGCGGGTGTAGCCGCCGGCACGATCCTTGTAGAGCGGAGCCACCTTGGTGAAGAGGTGCTGGATCAGGCGCGGGGCCTTGCGGAGCTCGCCGTAGCGGTTGAACTCGATCTCGTCGGCCGAGGGGAGTTCCCAGAGACGGCTCTGGGCAGACTTGACCTCTTCCTTCGTGTTCGGGTCCGCCACCCACGCGAAGACCTTGCGGTCGGTCAGGCGCGAGGTGACCTCACGACGGCTGGCAAGCGACGGGCGCTTCGCCATCGTGATGAGCTGCTCGACGAACGGCTGGACGGCCTTCGCCTTGGGGAGCGTGGTGGTGATCTGTCCGTGCTCGAACAGGCCTGCCGCCAGGTTGCGCAGCATGGCGCGACGGTGGTCGGTCTTGACGTTGAGTTGGTATCCGGCAATACGGTGACGCATGGTTGGTTCCTTTCAGGACTGGGCTTTGCTCAGCCCGCGGTCGGGGGCACGAAGCCCTCCGGCAGCGGCATGCCGAGGTTGAGGCCCATGTCCTCGAGCTTCTTCTTCACTTCACGGAGGCTCGTGCGGCCAAAGGCGCGGAGCTCCAGCAGGTCGTTCTCGGTCTTGGTGACCAGGTCGCACACGTGGCGGAGCTTGCCGCCCTCGAGGCAATTGCTGGCGCGGACCGACAGTTCCAGATCCGTCAGGGACATCGCGAGCTTCTTGAAGAGCTCGAGGTCCTTGTTGTTCTCGGTGTTGATGTCCGCCGGGACGACCTCGTTGCCGATGGCGTCGTACTGCACGAAGGGGTTGAGGTGCTTGCGCAGGATCTTGGCAGCCTCGACCATCGCCATGTCCGGGGAGACGGTGCCGTTGGTCCACACGTCCATGACCAGGCGGTCGTAGTTCGTGCGCTGGCCGACGCGGGTGTCCTCCACGCGGAAGCGGACGCGCTGCACCGGGCTGAAGATCGCGTCGACCGCGATCTCGCCGAGCACCTGGTCCTCTTCCTGCTTGTTCTGCTCGCTGGCCGGCATGTAGCCGCGGCCACGTCGCACCGTGAACTCGATCGCGAAGTCGCGCTTGTCGGTCAGCGTCGCGATGATCTTCTCCGGGTTGTGGATGACGATCGAGGGATCGCACTCGATGAGCTCGGCGGTGACCTCGCCCGGGCCCTCGGCCATCAGGCGCATGGTCTTCGGCTCGTCGGAGTCGATGTCCATGCTGACGATCAGGCCCTTGATGTTCAGGATGATGTCGGTGACGTCCTCGAGGACGCCCGGCATCGTGGAGAACTCGTGCGAGACGCCCGCGATCTTCACGCGGGTGATCGCGGCGCCCTCGAGGCTCGAGAGCAGCGCGCGACGGAGGCTGTTGCCCACGGTCGTGCCGAAGCCACGCTCGAACGGCTCAGCGGTGAAGCGGCCGAAGGTCGGGGTTGCGGACCGCTCGTCCTTGACGACGCGGTAGGGAAGTTCGAGTCCACGCCAGCGGATATGCATCGTGATGCTCCTGCAAACAAAGGTCCGGCAGGACCTCGGGGTTGGCGGCCTGCGGCCGTTGCGCCCCTTCTTGAGGGACCTCCGCCTGAATCGGATGGGCTTGACCGCTGCCGGTGCCGGTCGAGCCCCCCTGCTGTGGCGGAGGGACGAAATCTGTGCGCGAAGCCAGGTGGCCCCGCGCGCCTGCCGCGGTTGAGCGCGGCATCCACGTCGCGTTGAGACGCGACGCTTCCACGTCGCGTTACACGCGACGCTTCTTCGGAGGACGGCAGCCGTTGTGCGGAATCGGCGTGCAATCTTCGATGGTGGTGACCTTCAGGCCAGCGGCGTAAAGGGCAGTGACGGCGCTCTCGCGACCCGGACCCGGGCCCTTGACGCGCACTTCCACTTCCTTCATGCCAAGACGACGCGCCTTGCCGGCGGCCTTCTCGCTCGCGCGGCTCGCCGCAAACGGCGTG
>Ga0114967_10004997_pt1 | contig 10578 bp, 7 predicted proteins | sample M_130628_MF_Meta_FD_92639 | JGI IMG/M metagenome (GOLD analysis project Ga0114967, IMG submission 92639) | Freshwater microbial communities from Lake Montjoie, Canada to study carbon cycling - M_130628_MF_MetaG | ecosystem: Environmental > Aquatic > Freshwater > Lake | place: Lake Montjoie... | reverse complement strand
GGGATTTGAGCCACTTTTCGCCTGCCTGTTGACAGTGAAAACAAATGACATTGTAGGGAGTGAGCTTTAGTGATGACCCCAGTTCGACGGCTACGAGATGGTCCTCCTCCGCTTTCGCTATCCACTCAGTTGTGAGTCGTTTCATAAAGGACGCGACCTTTGGAAAAAACATCCTGAAGAAAGCAATCTCCCTCCTCCAATCTCCACGCAATGTCCTCGGGATCACGCACCAAAAGATCCAGAGGGAAGGATTTAGGGATCGCTGAGCGAATTGCCAGCGCCCTCTCCCGATTCCGTACACCAGAGTCATCCTTTGGCATTACCACCATTAAATCGACATCCGAGTCTTCGGTGGGATTTCCATATGCATAGGAACCAAACAAGACGATCTTGAGCGGCCTGAACTCTCGGGCCACCTCTGCCGCGTAAGTTTCGATTTGCCGCTGAGTGATCACAGATAAAAGGATAGTCGTCTTCGCGTTTTACAGCAACCTCTTGCTGCCTTATCAGCGCAGGGGAGTCGGAAGATGATACGATGTTGTCGACTTGCGCGAGGTCAGGCGATGTTAAAAGCGATAAGACAACCACCATTCCATCCGACGTAGCCTTATCCTACGACTCCATGAAAATTAGGCTCATTACCTCGGTGCGCAAATAAGCGATGTCGTCTAAGTGATTGTGCGCTAGTACTGAGCGGCCATTCGCAGTGCGGTGCGTTTAACGAAAAGTCTCGAAAGATCGAACGATTCATAGCAGATGTTCCAGCTTCCAAAGTCTGCCGCAACAGGCTGTCTCTCTTGAATGCGTTTCAATTTTTGGAGGGTAACCGCGGGCAGGGGCGAGGGGACAGACACTTTCTTCTCTGGTCGCGGATTCGAATTCTGGAAGCAGGGGGAGGCTTGTCGGTAGAGGCGTGATGATTTAGAGTACTCATATGAGCACCGTCGAAGAAATCGAGTCTGCCATACAGGGGCTTTCGCGCCATGAACTTGCGATTTTACGTAACTGGTTTGAGCAATTTGACGCCTCGGCTTGGGATCAGCAATTTAAACAAGACGTAGTTGCTGGAAGATTAGATTCGCTCGCCGACGAAGCCCTGAACGAATTTAAATCGGGCGGCTGCTCGAAACTTTGATTCATCACGTCAGTTCAAAGTTTTGGAGTTCCCGAGTGTCTGTCCCTCGCGTCTCGGGTCACCTCCGCATTGTTTCCGCGATACGCGCTAGCATGGCACCCGTCATTCTCTAAAAGGTGAGTGGCACGGCTCGCATTACCATCCCTTACACACTCCATTTATGAAACACACCCTCCTGCCAGTTCTGTTCGCTTCACTTTGCTTGAGCGCGCATATCCATGCCGAAGAAGTACCTGCGAAACAGCGAATGGTGGTGCTTTTGTCCATTGATGGATTTCCCTCCTGGCTTTGGAAAGATCCCGCGATGCCAATCCCCAATCTGCGCCGACTCGCAGCCGAGGGAGCGGTAGGAGAGTCCATGACCGTATCCAACCCCTCGATTACTTGGATCAACCACACCACGCTTGTCACGGGCGTTCAGCCTGCCAAACACGGTGTTCTTTATAACGGGCTCCTGGTTCGACAAGGTCCAAACCTGCCTCCGAAAATTGAACCATGGGCCGACCGCAGTCGTATGGTCTTCGCACCCACGATCTATGACCGCGCCTTTGAAAAGGGGCTGACAACAGCCGAAGTGGATTGGGTTGCCGTCAAGAACGCTCCGACCATCCACTGGAGCTTCGCAGAGCAACCCAATCCAGAAGGCACGATCGAGAAGGAATTACAGGCAAGCGGAAGGCTATGGGATCCACAACTTTCATACATCGACACAACCCATTCTAGAAACATTGCATGGAAGGATTTGCAATGGACACAGGCCGCAGTCCACATCGCGCAGGAACACCGGCCCAACCTTCTCATGTTCCACCTCCTGAGCACCGATGTATCTAATCATAGCTATGGCCCGGGAAGCACCGGCAGTTTTGTTGCATACGGTTATGTTGATCAACTTGTTGGTCGGCTGCTTGATGGGATCCGGGACGCCGGACTCCAGCGCAACACGACCGTTATCGTCACCACTGATCACGGGTTTAAGAAGGTTTCAAAGATCACTTTCCCCAACGTCGCCTTAAGGAAGGCAGGGCTCATTCAAACAGTCGGCGCGCGCGTGACACGGTGCGATGCATGGGTTCAGGTACAAGGCGGTATGGCATTTGCATTCGTCACTGACTCGGCGCGCAAACACGAACTGTTGCCCCGCCTGCGCGAAATGCTTGCGTCTGTGGAAGGTGTGGAAAGTGTCATCGAGGGAAAAGACGCACCATCACTGGGCATGCCCACTCCTGAACAAAACGCTGGCATGGGTGATTTAATTCTCTTCGCAAAAAAGGGTTATGCCTTCCAAGCACCTGCGCAAGGAGAGCACGAAGTTGAGGATTCCACGGGCTATCTCGGCACCCATGGATATCCCGCTTCCGATCCCGAGCTGGATGGCATTCTCATTGCCTCCGGTTACGGGATTCGCAAAGGAGTCGTCCTCTCTCGGGTCAGCAATCTCGATGTTGCCCCAACGATCAGCCGCCTACTTGAAATGGAATCCCCCGGGAACGACGGGCGTGTCCTTGAAGAGTTTCTTGCACCTCGTTTCTAACAGCGGAACGACTCGGCTGCGGGCATCCCTCGCAACTTGCTTAGCACAAGCGCGACGCTTGACGCATCTTATGCCTGTGGGTTCCTAATGAGACGCGCTCGTTAAAAGCTTGCTTCAGACCTCGCCTAAAAATTACACCCCTTTTATTGTGACAACTCGCCGTCATTTTCTCACTGGCCTCTCCTCTGCCGTGCTCGGTCTTTGGACCCAAAAACTACCTGCCGCTCCCACGAAGACCGATGTCATCATCGGCCAAGGGAAGCATAAGTACCGGGTTCAAAAGGACTGGGTTCCGAAAGGGCAGGGCAGAAACCATCCCATCCTCAACTGCCACGAAATGGTGCAGGTCCGTGACGGCCGTCTCTTCATGATTGGCGACCACTCGCACAACCAAATGCTGGTCTTCCGCAACGACGGTACCATCCTCGAGTCTTGGGGCACGGTGTGGCCGGGGGGACACGGACTCACTAGGGTGGATGAGAATGGGGAGGAGTTTTTATTCGTTACGGACTCGGGTCTTTGGAAGTCCGGTACTGGCGCATATCGGCAGACGGGACGGGTGACGAAAATCGATTTGAGCGGGCGTGAGATTTTCTCGATCAGCCACCCGATGTCCGTGGGTGCCTACGAGGCCCAGATGCCTTTCAACCCCACTGAGGTTGCTATAGGTCCAAACGGAGACATCTACATCGCTGACGGTTATGGATCGAATTTTGTGCTCCGATATGATCGGAACGGGAAGTTCGTCTCCCGTTTTGGAGGCAAAGAGGGGGTGCCGGGTTCCGAGCGCCTGAACAGTCCGCACGGTATTGCGGTCGACACGCGCAGCGGCATGGAAAAAGCCACATTGCTAGTCACCTCGCGCGGTGACAATTGCTTCCACCGCTTTACGTTGGAGGGGGGGTATTTGGGAACGATTGCGACCCCTGGCGCCTACGTGTGCAGACCTGTAGTCTGGGGTGAGGAGGTTTACGCTGGGTCGTGCTGGTCGAGGGATGCGGCGGGGAAATTTCTCCCGATGGCTGCGGGTTTTGTGGTTGTGATTGGCTCCAAGGATGAAGTGATAGCGGCACCGGGCGCGCTCGCGCCGGAGTATGACGCTGGAAAACTAAAGCCGTTACTTCGCTGCGAGGATGTTTTCGAACACGCGCACGATGTTTGTGTTCTTGAGAATGGCGATTTGATTGTCTGCCAATGGAATGCGTTTCAGACGTACCCGATCAAACTGGAACGTCTCACAAGTTAGTACCGCGCGCGTCCTCCCGTGCCTTACAAAAATGGACAAGTCCATTTGTTAGGGGCAGGGGACAGACACGAATGGCACTTAGTTAATGGCGTCTATCGTAGGATTCTTACGTCACCAAAAAGGAGTGCCGTACCGCGATCGCTCTAAAAAGCGCTTTAACTAAGTGCCACTCGGGACAGACACTTTCATCTCGCCAGCGCAGCCAATGGCTTTGAAACGATGTCTCTAAGGTATTCTTTGAAATAATTTTGTAGCTCCCCCAAGCGCTGCGGGCTGTGTCTTCTTAGCGGAAGTCTTAAATTAATAAATTCAGCATTGGCATGGTGCGGTTAGTAATATATGTGTCGTCCCCGTAGCGATTTCCGCCCCGCCCGAAAATCGACTCCTCGATCAAGGAACCTCTTCCACAGTCACATTCTGAAAGGGCGCAAAGCCGATTTGTAAAGCCGCATTTTTCATCTACCACGCTTCCCACATGGCTCCGCAAACTGAATCCCTCCTGTCTTCCATCCGCTTTCGAAAGTGGCTTACAGCCCTCTGCCTGCTTGCCGTCGCTGCCTTGGGGGCCGGGCCCCGGACGCTGGCGCAGGACCTCACCCAATTGTCGGGAGGGCAGGACAGCTGGGGTTTTGCAGGACGCCAGTTAGCGATTCCGGCGAATTTGGCAGACAGGGCCCGCTTCTGCATCACCATTTCCCAAAATGGGATTTATGTTAGTTCGGGAACTTGGCTATCAAATCCCGGCCATGGTTACATCCAAGGTGCTTCAGGGCAGATGGTCGCAATTCAGGAAACCCATGGTAATCAGAATTGCATTGAGCAGTATAATTTTAGCGGGAATTTTGTCAGGAGCTGGGAGACGAATGCTTCAAGTCAAGGCAGTTATCTAAGCGGCCTAGCGTCCGATTCGGAGGGGAGCATTTACGCTTTTGACGGTTTTCTTGGAACGGTGTCGAAATTCACTTCTACCGGGATAGTCGCGGAATCTTGGGGGGGCACTGGAATTGTATACGGGCAGTTTGGTTACTCTGGTCCGAGTGGGAGTTCCTCGCCTGCAAACCTGATTGCGGTTGATAGCAAGAAAAACGTCTACGTGGCGGATCTTGGAAATCAGCGAATCCAAGCTTTTGACTCCAACGGTAATTTTCTGCGAACGTTTGGGTCGCAAGGAACTTCCGTTGAGCAGTTTCATACTGCACCGATGGCGATTTCAGTCTCATCCGATGACAAGCTGCTGGTCTATGAAACCTTCACGTCCACGGTGAACAACCGTGCATCGTCAAATCATTCGCTCTTGCGGTTTGATGCTGAAGGAAATTTCATCCATCGGGTTTCTGTTCCTGTTTCTTTGCCTAGGGTAACGAATTCCGGCTTTTTTTCGATATCTTATGGGATCGCTCATTCTCTTTTTGGTTCTGTTTCTGGTCCGACCCTAATCTTTGCCCAGACGCCAGAGGGTCAGCTGATTATCAGCGACAATGAGTTTGGGATCTTTGGGTATGATTCAAAAACCCTCACTAGGATGTTCGACGCGAAAGAGAAACAACTTCCGCCTTCGACGTCTAACGGTTCTTCTGTGGGGAGCGCCGCGTGTGATGCGCAGGGCAACCTTTGGACGGTCCGGCCGGGTGGTGTTAAATGTCTTGAACGTCAAATGCGTTTTGACGTCCACAAGCCGTCCAAGGCGGTTCCCCTTCCATCCGTGCTGAATGTCTCGCAGACATCCGGATCAAAGGTCGTGGACATCGATTTTCTCGTTTTGGATTCCGATTCCTCAAAGGTGGATATCGGGCTTGTCGCACTCGCGGGAGGCACCCGCTCCTGGTCGAGTCTAGTGGTTCCCAAAAAGTTTGCCGCGATGACCCCCGCCTCGGGGTCGCTCAGTTTCAGCGGAACGCTGAGTTCTGGGACGCTGGCGTCCGGGTCTCTCGCGGGATCTGTGAGCACTGGGAAGCCCTATCGGGTCAGTTGGAACGCTGCCGCGGACATGCCCGGGACCAATTTTGCGGGTCTGTCTTTCGGGGTGATTGCCCGAGACGGACGCCCGGAAATTGGCGTCCATTACGTGACTATACCGGCCGAATCCGGCGCTGTGGCCTTCAAAATCAGTAGTAAACCGGTTCAAGAAAATGACCTCTCCGATCTTTGGATGTGGCTTCTGGCGCGGGGGGACTCACGCGTGGCTGTTTCGGGGAACAAGGTTGTTTTGACGGCTGCGGGGCAGTCTTACATCAGCGGGGCTCCGCTTCCAAATGCGACTCTTCCCCCAAATAATTATGGTCTAATTATTTACAATCCAAGTCAAGAGACGTCCGTCGCGACTCCCTTTGTTAACGGGGTGGCGCACGATGGAACCAGCACTACCGTGCAGGGCCGAGCACTCGCCTATAAGCTAATTAATTGCAGGCCCGTGAGCCCCGCTGAAAAGGCTCGCGCTCAAGCTGGGCGCTTCAACTTAACCTCGGTTGACGATAATTCTGTTGTCAGCCTAGCGCCTTAGTCCGGCCCTCGAGTCCATTTCACCGGCATTGCATCTCATGCGCTTATTTTCCGCCAGTTTATGGAGGTGTCTGCTCTTGTGCGCGCTCTTTTCTGGATTTCAGGCGGGGGCTAGCGCGGCGGTACTGACCATTCTTGAGAGCTCAGAGCCTGCGGGATATGTTTCGCGTAGTGCGTCCCAGAACTCCGGTGCGACTTACACTTCGTCGACGGCTCCATGGACCGCTGATGCGTACAGCTTTTCCTATTGGAAGCTCAATGGAGTGAGGCAAGCCGATGCCGCAGGCCGCTCCCTTAATCCCGTAAGCTTTGTGCCAACGGCGAATGCAACGTTAGTCGCAGTTTACACGCTCACCCCGGCCGACACGGACAACGACGGTTTACCCGACGCGTTTGAATTGGATTTTTTTGGCGACCTCTCCAAAACAGCTAGTGTTGATGCAGATGGTGAGGGTCTTAGCAACACTTTGGAAAATTTGTTGGGCTACCATCCCAGCTTGTACGACAGCGTGTCCGAGGGCGGTTTGTCTGCGCGCTTTTCCCCAATCACAATCCTGCCCTTTTCAAACAGCTATTACGCAGTCCAAACCGTTAGCGATCCACCCGGATTTCTGGAGTCGGCCACACAGTACGTGACGGGATCGACCATGGTGAGCATGCCTATGGCACCGGACTCGGTGAACGGTTACCGGTTTGCGGGATGGTATCTCGGCACCGCTCGTGCAGATTCACCAACGACGAATCAGCCCGCGAATTTATCGGTCATTGGAGCCACAGTTTTCACGGCAAAATATGTGCTCGAATCCTCCGATAGCGATGCAGATGGAATTCCCGACTGGTACGAATGGTTTGCCTTTTCGGGATTGTTTCAGGCGGCGAATTCCGACACTGATTCCGATGGGCTCAGTTTGGCGATGGAACAAATTTTGGGGTTTGCCCCTTATTTGACGAACACTGTGTCCGAGGGCGGTTTGGCAATGCGGTTTTCTCCTATTAGCGACCTGAATCTTGCCGGCTATCGCTCGCTTCGTGTTACGAGTGATCCGCTCGGGTTGCAAGAGGAGTCCGTGCAATTAGGAGAGCAGGGAGGCACGCTGCAAACGCCGGATTTGTTTGCATCGGTGGTGAATGGCTACCGGTTTGTGGGTTGGTACGTGGATGGAGCGCAGGTGAAAGACGCCACAACGGCCGCCGCAGGAAGCGCTTCCGTTCTCATGAATGCCGACCGAGTCGCCATAGCAAAATATGTCCTCGAAACTGAGGACGCCGACGCCGACGGAATTCCTGACTGGCAGGAAATGTTTTACGACGGTTCTCTGGGCGCAACTGGGGCGACCGATGCGGATGGTGACGGCCTAGGGTTGTCCTTGGAGTTTCTGCTGGGGTATCACCCTGATTTGGTGGATGTGGTTTCCGAAGGCGGGTTGAGTATGCGTTTCTCGCCGGTGACGAACGCGTCTTTCGATTCGACGCTGGTGACGCCTGTCATCACGCGGCAGCCGGTGTCCCAGGTCTTGAAGGTGGGGGATCTAGTTAGCTTCAGTATCGAAGCGGACACTTCCGTCGGTTTGTCCTACCTATGGCGCAAGGATGGTGTGAACCTTGCAGGCGGTACCAGCGCGACGTTCACGATTGCGTCTGCGTTAATGACGGATGCTGGCAGCTACAGCGTGGTGGTGGGCAACTCGGTGGGGAGTGTGGCGAGCTCGAGCGCCAGTTTAGTTGTCAGTAAGGCAACCCCTGTTATCACTGTCCTGCCAACCGCACCAGCGATCACTTTTGGACAGCCTCTCTCCTCCTCTGTCTTGAGTGGTGGCTCAGCATCGGTTGCTGGGAAGTTTGCCTTTAGTTCGCCGTCGACCGTTCCTGGCGTCGGCACAACTTCGCAGTCTGTTACCTTCACTCCGAGTGACTTGGTTAATTACTCAACAGCCACTACGTCGGTGAGTGTTTTGGTGAATCCCTTAGTGAGCCCGCCCGGGATTACGAGTGGTACATCAGCAAGTGGGACTGTGGGGGCCGTGTTCAATTATCAAATCTCGGCCACGAATAATCCGACTTCATACAGCGCCACAGGGTTGCCCTCGGGGTTGACTGTGAATGCGAGCACGGGGCTCATTTCGGGAACGCCAACGACCAACGGTCAAACGTCAGTGACGCTTCGTGCAACAAATTCAGCAGGCACGGGCGTAGCGACTTTGACGCTTAATGTAACTCAACCAGTCGTTCAAGGCGTCCCTGTCATCACCAGCTTCACCACGGCGGCCGGGATCAGTGGCGGTCCGTTCACCTACCAAATTACCGCAACGAATAATCCGACCTCATTCAGCGCAACTGGGTTGCCTGCGGGTCTGAGTGTGAATTCTAGCACTGGCGTGATTTCTGGTAGTTTGAACGTACTTGGTCAGTTCCCGATTACGCTTACAGCCACCAATTCAACTGGAGTGGGCAGTGGGACGTTGTCACTGACCGTGTCGTCAGGCACACTCAATTGGTCTGATCTCGCGGGTACTTACGAAGGGCTTTTGGAGCAGAGTCCGGATTCACAAGCTGATGATGGCGCTGCGTATCGCGGTGCATTTTCGCTGACTTTCAGCCGAACGGGCTCGGTTTCAGGCCGAGTATTTTATAACGAGGCAACCGCGTTGGATGGCTCGCAGAGTCGGGTGTATGTTCCGGTGACGCGTACGTTTGGCGGGATGTTAAGCGCGAACTCGGCTAATCCGTTAGTTTATCAAAAGGTGGTTAGGCTGGGCACGGGGACAAGCCTGGGGCGGCAAGAATTGACTCTCGAGGTGTCTTTTGCGGAGACGCCTCCTCGGCTGAACGTGACTGTGAAGGACACTGCTTCGCCAAGCGTCGGCGAAGACGCTTGGGTGAGTCAGGCACTGAGTTGCAGTCGCTCCCTTACAAAGCTGCCAGCCTCAACGATTTTAGGGGGCGGCACTTTAGATTATTCCAAGGCTGTGGGCCGGTATACTTTGTCTGCAACTGATGGTGATCCTTCGGGGGCGAATAACGCCCACGTCTTGGCGCAACTGCTCTCGACAGGTAAGTTGCTTTGGACAAGCCGAACGAAGGGCACGTTTGGTACTGGAAGCACTGGGCTTCGAGTTGCGGCCGACGGATTGAATGCATCCGTTTACGAGGGGCGCGTGAGTTCAACTTCTACTTCGCTCAAGTCAACAAGCCTCTTGGGAAGCCTGAACTTTGTTTTGGACTCTACGTCTGGTAGCTGGATTGGTAATTTTGGTTCCGACACAGTACCTGGAAAATTAGAGAAACAAGCCAGTTACGTGTCCAAGACGGGCGGGAAACTCGCTTTTAACGACGCGCAAGATTCAACAGGAGTTACTGAATTAGATTTTTCTAATAAAGATGGTGTGCGTTGGGGTAATACGACCGTAACAACGGTTCCCACTTTTCTCAGTGGGGGCACATCAACTTCATTCCCGTTTACGTTGAATGCGCAGGATCCTCCTGATTCAGACGGGAATCCGGCTTTTTACTCATGGAATATTTCTATTACTTCAGCTGGAAGGGTTTCAACGACATCGACGGCCGATGAAAACGGCGTCGCATCGCCGAGATTGCTGCTCACCTTGAACAGACTGAACGGGGAGTTTACCGGTTATTACATGTCGAACATTTCTGGAAAGAATGTGCGGCGTAATATTCACGGCTGTGGCTTGCTCTCTCAAACCGACGAAACATTACGTGCTCGAGGCTGGGTAGAATCGGGTGTTCTTCCGACACTCTCCACGGGTGGATGGACGTTGCAGTTAGGTCAGTAGGTCCCAGTAATGGGGTAGAGGCGACCTTGATATTTGTGCAGGGAACTGCAGGGGACAGACACGAACGGCACTTAGCTGAGGCGCTTTTTCGAGCGATCGCGGTACGGCACTTCTTTTTGTAGAGGTAAAGATCCCACGATAGCGGCCCTTAACTAAGTACCATACGGGACATACACTTTCCACCCCGCGCCTCTGGGTAAAACCGTCGCCGGTGCTACCTCGCCCGCATGCAAATCCGCGCCGACCGCCCTCAACTCCTCACCAGCAACAACCAAGAACCAACAACAAAGAACAAACCACAAAGAACCTGTCCCCTCGCGTCCACCCTGTGCGCGAAGGAGAAGGCTAACAGTCAGGAACCGGTTCGCGGCGG
>Ga0114967_10004996_pt1 | contig 10579 bp, 11 predicted proteins | sample M_130628_MF_Meta_FD_92639 | JGI IMG/M metagenome (GOLD analysis project Ga0114967, IMG submission 92639) | Freshwater microbial communities from Lake Montjoie, Canada to study carbon cycling - M_130628_MF_MetaG | ecosystem: Environmental > Aquatic > Freshwater > Lake | place: Lake Montjoie... | reverse complement strand
TGAACGTCCGCGAACCACTTCAAAAACCTCCCGAAAGCATGAAGCACGCACGCTCCGAGATGTCGCCCCCAGACACCGCCGCCAAGAAGGCATCCACCACCCCCAAAACCCCAACCACCCCAACCACCACAGCCTCGCCCACATCGCCCGCATCGTCCGCATCGTCCGCATCGCCCGCATTCGACTTCGCTTCCGAGATCTTCAAGATCGTGGCGGAAAAGCACGGATTGACCCTCAGCGAGACCTTGCTCATGTCCGTCTGCGAGTGCGCCCTCCGTCTCGACGTCGATCTCATCGCCCCGATATGCAGGGAGGCCAGAATTTCAGACCAGCAGGTGCAACTCCACGGCACGGAGATCGACACAGACAAGGAGCTCCGTCCGGCCATGGTCCTCAACATTCGCAAGTTCGTCCAGTTCTTCTACACCCTCCAGAAGCTCAAGATCATCCAGCTCGAAGGTCCCATCCACGGAAGGACCCTCCTCGGATTCGAGAGCATCAAGATCCTCGATAAGCAGAAGTGGCTCTCCGTCATCCACTTCGCCTGCGACTCCCTCGAATACTTTGGCTCCAAGATCACCGTCTACGAGAGGCTCCTCGACTTTGGATACGGCCCATCCATGTACACCCCGCGCACCCGAAAGAACGACCCGACGTCGACTCCCAAGTCCGCCACCCAGAAAAAGACAGCCATGCTCCTGAACACCCAGCACTGGACGTTTCGCAAGGAAAGGCTCGACAAGAACGTCAAGCGCTACACCAACGGCCACGCGCACACCGCAGTCACCTGGACCAGCCCCACGATCGTCGACATCGTCCCACACATTCCTGTTCCAACCACCGCCATTGCTGGCGTCCCCGCCGTCCCCGCCGTCCCCGCCGTCCCCGCCGTCCCCGCCGCGCGCCCCAAGCGCGCCTTTCCCTTCTGCCCGTTCGAGTTCAAACCAGTCAAGTGCGCCAAGTGGCACGAGCAGCTGGTGCCGCTCCCGCCGCCCACGTGGTTCACGGACACGCTGCCCGTCCCGCCCGCGTCCCTCTTGCCCGTGCTCACAAAAGCAGAGGCATCCCTCTGGCACGCAGAGCCCTTCAACTTCGACATCGACACAGAGTGGCTGCTGTTCGAGGCAGAGAAGCGCCTGGGCTAGGCACTCAGTATAGGACTTGAAATACTGTTGTATATAACAAATCAATGGACGTGTGAATGTGTCTGAACATCTCTATTTTGCTTTTCCTCGCAAGCTTCGTCGTGCAAACCTCTGCTATTTGTCAGGCGACCGTGTCTTGTACCGGTTTGTGTACGTGTCCGTCAGTCAATCCAAGCGCTTCTGGTGTAATATCGACGACCTACAGCAACAATGTAGAATGTATATGGACCATCGCGTCCAGTGCATCGGCTAATTCCAAAGCAGCTATTAGTCTGTCGTTCTCTAGTTTCGCGATGGAGAACACTCGTGACTTTGTCACTGTTCAAAGTTGCACGTCAGCAGGAACCTGTTGCACGTCAGCAACAGTCTGTTCCACGCAAATTGCGCGGTCGAGCGCGAACGGTGGATTAAGCGGTCCATATACGACAACAAATGGATGGATGAAGATTTGGCTCACAAGTGATCTCTCAACCGTTGGCACCGGGTTTGCTTCCAGTTGGTCCGTTGCATGCCAGTGTGACCCGGGGTACACCGGCCCCGACGGGGGCAGCTGCGCAGCATGCCAAGCCGGAACCTACAAAGTCGAGACTGGCGCTGCCGCGTGCACGTCATGTCCCACCTTCACAACGTCACCTGCTGCTAGCACGGCCGTTGCTGCTTGTGTAAATGCAAAATGCGGAGCAGGGTATACCGGTCCAGACGGTGCCTGTGCCGCTTGCGTCGCCGGCAAATACAAAAGTGCGAGTGGTTCTTCCGCGTGCATAGACTGCGCGGCTGCAACGTACTCAGATACATCCGCGACACAGTGTATAGGTTGTCCTGCTAATTCAATCGCGCCTAGTGGCTCGACCCTCGCTGCCTGCACGTGCAACGCTGGTTTCACAGGCGCAAACGGCGGGACGTGCACCGCGTGTCCGCTTGGTTCATACTCGCCTGCGTCCAGCTCGGCCCTTGCTGCTTGCACGTGCAACGCAGGGTACTCTGGCCCGCAGGGTGACACATGCACAGAGTGCGCTGCTGGCATGTATAAAAGCGCTAACGGCACTGCACCGTGCATCGGCTGTGCGATCGGGACCTACTCGCCGACAACATCTGCCACCTGCGTCACATGTCCCGGCGGGTACAGCTCGCCTGCGTCCAGCACTCTCTCCACCGATTGTAACGTGGCATGCGCCCCAGGGTACAACGGCATCGAGGAAAGAAGGTTGTTGAACCCCTTCGTTAAGAATAACTTTTTGATGTTCGAAGAGTGGGGTTTGTATCTGCATGGCTCGTTCGACTATTTCGAAATGACTGAGGAGAAGGAAATGAAGTACAAGGTCGACGATGTTGCGTACAAGGTCTTGAAGATTAATACCACTGTACGGATATTGCTGGGCAAAACCGTGCACGTGCCGTCGACTCCGTCGTTCACGGTGAAGTGGAAGCCGGTGGTCTACAAAAATCGGCGCGTGCGCCTGGCCGTTCGGTATAACTGTGAAACGGTCGTCAGCCGTGCGAATGTGGACGTGACAACGCGCATGGACAAATGGCTCGACGGTAAGCTCGGACGTGTGTTTCAGAACAGCGGTCTCGGTGCTCCTTCGAACTACAAGTTCGCCACGGTCGAGTACGGCAAGACGACGCCTGCGTCTGAGATGAAGTTCCTCACCAAGACACACACGTTTCAGCACGCCTTCGGCGACGCCAAGGACGTCGTCCTATATGCGTACTGGCGCCACAAGGACAAGCCGGCGCCCAAGCGCTGGAAGGAGGGTGAGCGGTCCAAGTACCTGAGTGGACCCTGTACCTGAGCACACCGTAAGTTATGTTCATTAAACTCAAAGCGGCATTGTAGTATCACGTGTCGTGTCTATAAAGCACATGCAATGCGTGCACATGACGCTGCAACGGACCTCTGCCTCGTTTTCTGGCGTTGTATGGGACGGATGTGACGTCGACTTGTACAGACGCGCGGCGCGCTGCTGTGTCACTTGCGACGTGAAGGACCTCAAAGTGTTACTCGAGCGCCTGCGAGCGCAGAATAAGCGACGTGAGTGAGTTGCCCCTTGCCCCTCCAAAAAAGGCGCGAAAAGGCTTTTCGGTTTTAGTCATTTTTAGAAGTCTGGTTCGATCCGTCAAAAAAGTCTCTCTCTCTAAAAATATGTATATAATTATATATATATAATACAATATAAATCAAAAAACAGAATTAGAAGAAGTAGAGGGGCAGAGTATTTTGACAGAACGAACGAGGTTCTAGGACGTTAACTAAAAAATAATTCATTTTAATTTTTTTACTGTCTCTTTGCGCCTTTTTTTAAACCTTGCGTCTTTTTTTAACGTTGCGCCTTTTTAAGGTCTCTTCAGGACCAACCTCAATGAAGCCCGAGGTGCAGACGAGCGACACGATCGCTATGGTCAAGGCCACGATCGCGGAGGGATGGAAGCTTCCACCTGATCGGAAGATACGTCTTTATTTGAAGGATGGTATGATACTTGAGGTCCCCCTTTGATACAACCTGTCTTCCCTCAGGGGATGGTCAGACGTCGTGTGAAAAACTTCATAACATACTTACAAATGCTCTATACGCTGTAATAAAATCTTCAATTGCATTCTGGAAATCATGCTCTTGATCTGCATTTGCAAATTGTTATAATGGTATATTTGTTCAGGCGGGGATTGGTGCGGGTTGACGGTGGTGAGGCAACGGATTTTTGGCGCATAATAATGCAGTTACCTCTTCGATACTCATTACACCTTCGATGTTTCTTCGACATATAGGACACCGCCTCACTTTTTGACAACACTCTCGACAGAGACAGAAGTGATTGCATGGCAGCAGTACTAATTCACTCCTGGTGGACATTCTAAATTACATCAAAACGAACATTGCGAGACCTGCACCAGAAGGTCTGACGGGTGTGGAATTTCTAGAATTGCGGCAGATGCTGGGGACGTATTGTGTGGAGACGAGAGGGAAAGAAGGGGACATTTTGTCGGGAAAACGAAAGTTCATCAATGAACTGTATAACATGATGTTGAGAAGTGGAGAAGGAACTGCGAATAAGAGACAAACCTTTTGAAACGTTTACGTATAATGGGAAGTCTTTTGACGTGAGAAATATTATACAAGCCATCGAAAAAAAGAGTGCATTGATGTGGAAAGAAAGTAAACGTGGAGGGGAGGGAAGTAAACGTGAAGAACAACCTCGTTATCCAAGGTGTGCAGAAGTTCTCATGCAGTTTTTCAATGAACTTGAAGAAGTGCCAGAGACAGTGAGAGAAGAAATAGAAGAAAAGGTCAATAATTACAGAAATACCCACAATTTCGACCAGCTTCTGTCGTGGAGCACACGAAAGTTAAGTGAAGAAAAGCTGACCGACTGTATTTCTATGTTTTCCGGTTCCTGTAAATTTATGAAGGTCTATCGACAATTGACACAATTGTAATGTTCTGAACTGTAATAAAACACATAAAAGAAGGAGAGTTTGTCGCCTATGGAAGAAGGCGCTGCACCGATGATAGAGAGGTATCTAAACGATTTGGCGTACCAGGTGAACAGCTTTCGTCTCAAGTCCATGTACCGCGGTCAGCTCGACAATGACTTGAAACGTATGGACAACGCATTAATGCTTGCATACAACGCGTGTCATCATAACTCCGATGCAGAGAGTGCACTCGGTCATCTCGAAAGCGTGCAATCTACGTGCGTCGAAAGACTGACTGCCGTCTTCAGGACCAAGTACAATACTTGTGTCGCACTGTTACGTGCCGAGCTCTCTCGATCATCGACACCCGAGCCCGATCATCAGCACTCACATATAGCAGTACTATTGCAACTCTTAAAGTCATACATTTCTGTGGAAACAGCTAGTTTTCCCTAACGCGGTATAGGCCTCAGTTCACACAATTTCAGTCTAAAAACTCCTTGCACCACCATTTCTCGTGAATACACAGAATGCAATTGAAGAACATTAGAGCGGCGGGGATGCTGCTCAATTTCTCTAATTACATTTAAAAGACATGTGTCATTTCATTATGAGTGATTTTAGTGGTATAACACGAGAAGAAGAGGCAAATTTTGTTATGATTATAGAAAGTATAACATCGAATTGTGAGAAGTTGTTTTCGGAAATATTTGATGGGCCGTATGAGCTGAATAATTTACTGAGAACCATAGGACTTGACGAATATACACCAGCTTTGAGAATAAAGGAGGGCCGTTGCTACGAAGGTGGTTTGGAGGTGGAAATGGAAAAGTAGATGAGGACACACGAGAGACTAAGAAGCAGGAAGTGAAAAGTTTACCAACAAAAAAACGTATAAAAAAGCTGAAAGCATATCCTGATTCATTTGTTGAAGTACACACCCTACAGGATGATTATCTTGTAATCCATTTATGAACAGAACAAGTTCCTAGACGTACGCCACTCTTGGTACTCACCCTTTATCCAGTTTTTTTTGAATGTATCAATCATTGGCTGTGCATCGTTCCATCTTTTGTCCATTATCTGTTTATTCACTTTTGCTTCTGTGTCAGCAACCTGCTTGTCAAGTAACTCTTTGAGCACGAGCCAGAATTGTAATTCGTGTATGCCTTTCTTTTCAGCACACGTGACTTGCAATTGGTTATGACCATCACTAAATATCCCCTTTTCAGGACAATCTCTTTCTGTAAAAGTACCATTGAAAACCCAATTGCTGTCTGGATTCCTATACTTCACATATTGTCCTTCCTCCATAAAACCATTATTCCACTTGCCTTCGTAACAGTCACCATCTTTGTATACCACACGTCCTTGACCATGACGACATCCGCCCTCGACATTCCCATAATACGTCCACTGAGCGTCGTACAACCAGACACCGAAAGGTTTGGTTTGTAAATTTGGAAATACTCGCAGATAGCCTTTCCAATTTTGCTCATTACCAAATTTTTTAAATTCGGCCATTGCATCCAAACCTCTCGTGTTAAATACAATTCTACCACCAAACACACTCCAATTTGCACTTGTATTGTTTCTCTTTCATCTCTTTGTCTATATTCACAATCCATCCGTAAGCATTTTCAGTTTGTCTAGAAGGGCTGCGCTCGATTGCTGAAATGACGGCGCCTCCCCGGGCTCTATCTTACGATAGAGGCTACTTCCTGATATATTTTTTGGTATTTCATAACCCTCTTTGATTTTCAAATAGAACCCGAGCCTATAATTTGTATCCTTCTCAGCTTCTTTTAATGCCAAAATGTTCCTCTGCCTTGCATTTAGAATGCTCTTAATTGTAGGCCAATTCCATCTGTGTTTGGCGTCGTAGACCTCCTCCCATTCATCTGCTTTTCCATCATCTTCATTAATTTCGTTTCTTACTTTCAATATTTCCCAATTTTTAAACGGGACAATAGCTTTCAATTCATCCCCAATCGATTCTTTATTTGAAATTGGCAGTATCGTATACTCGGCAAAGCACTTATCTGAACTGTCCATAAAATACACAGCCACTCCCACTGTATTTTCTTCATTCTCCCGCCGCTGATGCACCCTAGCTTTCATCAAATCCCGCCTCCTATTTTCAAGATAATTCCAATCCCTCCTCTCCTGTATTTCTGGTAGAGAACCCAAATCGATCCATACCCCTCCATCATCAACACACAATTTGCTTTTCATATTTTCCCATGCCCCAAATATATCTACGTCATTTGTTATCAATGCATGCACGTCAGCGATCAACTCTTGAATTTTTTTTTCAAGCCTTTTTGGACCATCACACATTAACAAGGCAGCTTTGGTTATTTCTGTATACAGTGTCTCATCAAACAGAAATGTCTTTATTGTGCTCATGACATGTTCTCGTGTCTCTTTTTCTTGTACACTATGAGTTGACCCCTGCTCTCTTTGTATTACCCCGCTTTGCCACTTTTTCATCTGTTCTTTCAGAGCTGCTATGTAAACTTCTTCGATTGAAATTGGCATTAGTACAGAAAGTGCAGTGCTTTTATATAGATCTCACGATACCGTATGCGTAAGAACTGCCAAAGGTTTATTAATCAACACAAAATCCCACTCGAAACAAGAAAGCGATGTCTCAAATACTCATCCCCAGAGTCTCCAACTCCATGAGCAACCTTCTCGTATATCCCCCAAATTCAGGAAATTGTGTTGACAGATAAAAATCTTGACCTTCTCTTATTACTTTGTCGAAATCAACTGTATATTCGATTCGTCCTCGACATATAGGGCATTCCCTCAAACGGACACTGCATTCTATGCAAAGACAGTAGTGCCTGCATGGATGCAGTACTACTTCGCGTTCTCGGTCCAAGCAAACTACACACGTCCTGTTTTTCTTGGCCCACTTCAGCTGCAAATTTCCCAATTTGAACATTATGATCCATTCAAAATCAACTTTTGCAAGGTCGATGGCTATACTCTCCAAAAAATGTACAGCTACACCTATATTGATTAAATGTTTCTCATGCATCAACAACTCTTCACGTTTCTCTGGTTCAACTTTTAACCACCTGTCGTATGTGTCCTGGATCTCAGGTTCAATTTTTAACCAGCTGTCGTATGTGGGCTTCCATAACTCTAGCATTTTTGTTGCGCCATTCGCAATAGCGCTTACATTCTCATGAAAAGTCTGAAATGCAGCATGCATGTGTACATCTTCAACAGGAATCAGTTCAGATGTACGTTGACACTGTCGTTCCAACTTTCCCATGAAAGACCTCACGAAGCAGTGTTTCTCCTCCTTGGACGTATATGCGACCTTCAGCATCGGATGCTCTACTGTGATTCGTTGCATCGCGCCGTCTGCACCTCCCATCTCCCAACATCCATCTTTCAAGACACGAGCCTGCCACACCTTCCCGTCATCAAGTCTATTCATCACAGTATTCAAAAATACCGCGGCGGATTCTAGACTTTGATAGAAAGTACGTTGTCCTAAATTTAAGTATTTTTCCCTCATTTTCAAGAATATATCATATGATTCATCAAGTAAACGCTCCAGTTCAGTCGTAAGTTGCTCATTTGCAGAATAATTCAGAGATGTTGCACCATTCATGTTTTTATAAAGCACCTTTTTGTAAATGACTTCCACAACCTCCCAGAACTTCTTATATTCTACATGTGCGCTCCTTTGCAACGATTTCTCTCTACACAGGGCGTACACCCTTGAAATCAGGTCCACCATTAATTTTTTTTTGTCTTCTCTGGACGTATATGTTAATCCACTCTTCACAATCCCTAAAGGTGGAGTGTGTGTCTCATATTTATGTAGTTCACCTTGCAAGTAATCTTCTGCATATTGGTCCATTTGCGCATGTGTCTTTCTGGTCGGTTTGTTTATGTATTGTAATTGCAATATATCCAAGACCTCAAACAGAGCATTGTAGACACCTTCCACCACGCCATAAACTCGATATTCTTGGAGGTTTCGTCTCCTGTGTATTGCCAATTTGATCACTGAACGTTTCAATTCAAAATTTTCATTCAACTGTCTCTTAAAATAAGTCTCGTCAACATTCGATTGTATCTCCATATGTCCACATATCTCCGTCCACATTTTTTCATCCACAACAATCGACAGGTATTTCTCCTCTGTTTCGGTGGGATATGCCGGCTTGCCCCTGTCGTTCATACACATCCTGTACGTTTCCATGAAAGCGCAATATGGTTCATACCGCAGGAGACGTCTGGGTCCTTTGTGGTAGGACTCACATGCCGTACGAAGTTCCGTTTCCACTTTCTGTACCATAGCCTCATATTCTTTGTACACCCTCTCTTTCAGCCTCCATTTCTCCACCCCATGCTCTCCGTGGTAACTCGTCTCTTTCTTCTCTCCCTCCCCAATGTAGTCATACAGCATATCAAAACATTTCCTGACAGGAATGTACACTTCTTCACTCGCCCGTAGTCCGTCATCATGCTCAGATATCAAGTCATGAATAGCCTCGAATATTTCCAGTGCGTCCTTCAACTCGGCCATAGCACGCACAATACAGGCTTTTATATGAACAAACTCGTAGTTTAGTGCCTGCTATTTTATTCAATAACATCACAAGCACATACTTCTAAACATTTCATTCGACGGAGTAGGGTTCGCAAATCTCACAAAATATCAATGCCTGCAATGCATTAACAATTCGCGATCATTTCAACGCGTTCAAGCGCCCCAGCAGCGCCCGCATCTCCACCATCGCCGGCATTCCCCCCTCCTCCCACACATGTACTTTCGGCGTCGGTATTCTCGAGATTCTCGGCATAGCCACATCATCAAGGAAGTAACCCACCTTATGCGGCACCTCGGGCAAAATTTTCAACTCCACACTCACCCGAGGATCACCACGCCATATTATTTCCCGTTGGTGGCGTGTGATACTTTCCATGACCTCCCGTTCACTGCGTTTTGCATCCTCATCATGCGACTGGTCGTAGACGACGTCCTTTGGACCAAGTGTCCACTTATTGTCAACTTGAACTTCCAATCGCAACCACCTCGCAAATGGTATCATTTCTGTCAGTTTCGTGGCTAGTAGTTCATCAGGTCTCGGCCGTCCTCGTATATCCGGACATGCAAGTGGTATGATAAATTTGCGCTCGTCCTTCCCACCGACGTCCTCCCACCACACCGTCACATTCACATCGACTGATAAACCCGACATACGTCTGAAGTGCAAAATCTTATATATTGAGTCCCTCTGTTTGAGGATCAACTTCTCCTGACATCTGTATACTTTACTTCAATTGAGCCAATAAAACCTTTATGTCTGCTTGTGTGTCCATGTGACCCCCGTCTTGGTGTGTTGCCTCTCGCGCCAGCCCACCGCCCAGTGTACTCGGTGTGCCCAGAGTCACATAAAATGGGAAAGTACTTTGCAGGATTGATACCTGGAACGCATTATGCTTCAAGTCCCATGCGTTGTACACCACTGCCCGAGTATTACCTACCAATGTGCATGTGTTCGCAGGAGCTTGACATGTAGACGTGACGTGTCCCTGCTTATCCCGTAAAGACACCACACACTCCATTGGACATAGAATGAACACCTGCACTTGATTTACAGTACTGGTGCTGAGTTCGATAACAGGACAACCATCTTCCACCCATGCCGTTTGCCTGAATCCATGGACCTGACTGTTTATCACCGGCACCAGGAAACATTTGAACAAATACTCTGTTATTCGTAGGTCCACAGTGACGCACCCACGCTTGACAGCCTGGAACTGTTGCACAATTTCGTCGAAACCCGTTGGTTTCACTATTTCGTCGACACTCATGGGCTGCACTGGTTGCACTATTTCAACGCGACCACTCGGGTGTACTATTTCGTCGCGACCACTCGGGTGCACTGTTTCGTCGCGACCACTCGGGTGCACTGTTTCGTCGACACTGATTGGTTGTGTGCCAAAAACCATTGTCATTACTGCTTTACGTTCGTGCGATTTCACT
>Ga0114967_10004995_pt1 | contig 10579 bp, 13 predicted proteins | sample M_130628_MF_Meta_FD_92639 | JGI IMG/M metagenome (GOLD analysis project Ga0114967, IMG submission 92639) | Freshwater microbial communities from Lake Montjoie, Canada to study carbon cycling - M_130628_MF_MetaG | ecosystem: Environmental > Aquatic > Freshwater > Lake | place: Lake Montjoie... | reverse complement strand
TCGAAAATCTTGTAGAATCCAGGATTGAAAGCAACCTTACGGTGAGCCATCTTTGAACTACTAGCATCATAGACCCAGCGGACCTCCTCGTGCGTCTCAGTGCTGCCAACGTAGGTGTCAGGCAGCTCCAGAATATGCTCACGGTGGGTATGCTTCTTATACTGATCAGCCATTTGGTATACTGAAGGCAAGGGGGGACCATTGGGTCAATTTTCAGGCCTAGTTTTAATTATAAGAGCAGTATAGATGAATACAAGGAAGAAAATAAAGATACAAAGAAAAACAAGAAAACTATCTAATACATTAAACGTGCAAAAAATGCCGATTGTAGTTATATGCTGGAATGATTTAACTTATATCAAAAATATGGTTGAGCAATTAAAACAGTTTAATTATCCAATACTTTTACTTGATAATCATAGCACGTATGAACCATTATTTGAATATTATAAAGAAATCAAGAAGGAATTGGGAAATAAGATAGAAATACGCTTTCTAAAAAAGAACTATGGAAATGCAGTTTATTTAACATTACAACATACTTTACCAAAAGTATATATACTGACAGATCCGGATTTAGAATTAAATAAAAAGATGCCAAAAAATTTTGCAGAGATTATGTTAGAACTTTCAGAAAAATATAAAGTATTTAAGGTTGGATCTATAATTGAAAAAATAAAGAAAGAAGATTTAATTAATTGTCCCGAGTATGGATTTAATTGGACTAGACCAACGAGAGTAATAAAGAATGATACCTACCAACTATATCATGATTGGGTAGATACAACATTTTGCCTAGTGAATACTAAATATAAAAAGAAAAATATAGATCTTAAACATCATTACATGAATTCTACGAATCCAGCAATTCGCATAGGTGGAGAATTTGCAGTAAAACATTTACCTTGGTATAAAGATTCATTATCAAAGATTCCAAAAGATGAATTATATGCATATGTAAAAAATGCAAAATCGTCCACGCTTGTTAGAAAATGTATTGCTCCAAGATTAAAACATCTTAATAATATTTATAGCTTCAAATATTAGAATGGTTGAATCCTCTATATATATATTTATATTTTGTTTTAATGAGGCTATTTTATTACCAGAGACAATAAAACACTATAAAACAATGTTACCACATTCTATAATAACAATATATGACAATGAATCTACAGATAATAGTGTTAAAATAGCTAGAGATCTAGGATGTAAGATTATTTCATGGTCCACAAATGGTATTTTTAATGAAATCAAAAAGAAAACTATTTTTAATAATTGCTGGAAAGGGATTAAAGAAGGTTGGGTGATAGTGTGTGATATGGACGAATGGTTGTGCATTAGTGAAGATGATTTACAAAAAGAACAATCAAATGGTACTACAATTTTATCAACCTGTGGATATAATATTACGGGTATGAGTAAAGATAAAGATTTAAAAGATGTAAATTTGCATTCATTAAAAAGAGCATACTATAATAATTACGAAAGTAAGAACTTATGTTTCCATTTACCAGAAATTAAAGAAATGAATTATAGCATGGGTTCACATACTTCAAAGCCAAAGGGAATTATTAAGTATAGTTCTAAACTATATGTGAATAAACACATGAATGACCTAGGTCTACCATTTTTGATAAATAAAATGAAAACAAGATTTATGCGAACAAGAAAAATGAGAAAAATGGGGTTTAATACGCATTACACAAATGATATCTTAGAAATTAAAAAAAAATATTATCAAAATATAAAGAAATCAAAGAGCCTTAGATGTAACACTAAAGGTTATTGTTATACTCGTAAAGCAATTAAATAAATGGATTAGATATTCCGACCGCTTTATAAATAATATCTTTTCTTAAATTAAGAAGGATGTTATCTATAATAACAGCTTGTTCCAGGCCCCAGAATTTAAAACAAATATATGATTCTATTACTTTTTCAATGGTTTCTAAATGGTATATCGTGTATGATACTTCCAGATGCAGAACATATGACCTACTGGGACAGTTTGCTACAGAAGATAAAATAATAGAGTTAACATGTAGCACTGAAGGATCTGCAGGACACCCACAAATCAATATGGCCCTTGATCTTATAAAGGAGGGATTTGTCTATATTATGGACGATGATAATATTTTTCACAAGAATTTCTGGACCTTATTGCCAACCTTAGATCCCGAGTTTATCTATACTTGGGATCAGAATAGAATTCAAGAGGATGGATTTTTAAAGGGTGGTATAATTGAACGGCGAAAAATAGATACTTCTCAATTTATAGTGCCAAGAAAACTCATTGGCTCAACGCGCTGGGCAGTTCATAAATTTGAAGGAGATTTCAGATTTATTTCTCAACTTTATAAAAAATATGAAGAAAAATTTAAATATATTCCCGAAGTGGCATGCTACCACAATTTTATTCCAAAAGTAAAGGTTGCAATATGCTTCTTTGGCTTAACTCGGTCTCTAAAATTTACTTTAGGATCAATTGAGAAAAATATCTTTGAACCCTTAAAACTTCATGGAATCCCTTATTATACCTTCCTGCATACGTATAAAATGAATGGCTCATATTCAAATCCTAGAGCTGGAGAAAAAGATTTAATTCTAGATGCCAATGAATATAAGCTACTAGAGCCATCATATCATATGGTAGAAAGTAAGGAAGCGGTTTCGAAAAAGTTGCAGCTAGAAAAATATAGAACCCATGGGAATCCTTGGAAACATGAAAAAGATGCAGTAAAAGGAGATTTTTCAACACTTGATAATCATATCTTATATTTATGGTCCTTGAAACAATTAACAACTATGTGGTCTAATGCAAAAAGAAAGTATTCGCATATTATATACTGTAGGCCAGATGTGCTCTATCAGGTCCCCTTAGATATATCATGGTTTTCTTTTACATCTACAAAAATTTGTATTCCGAATTTTGGTTTATGCGGTAACGTAAATGACCGTTTTGCCCTAGGCCGTCCTGAACAAATGATTAGATATGGAAATCGTTTTAATGATGCCCTCGCATATTCTAAGAAGCATCCCTTGGCATCTGAGGCTTACTTGATTGCCACCATGCGTGAACATAAGATTAAATATGAACATGTGAATTTCTTTTTTATTCGTGTTAGAGCAAATGGAAATAAAAATGGCTTAGATATTTCTCAAATTAAAACTTTAACAAGGAGGTTAAGGGATCCAAAGAATAAAACTAGAAAAATAAAAATAGGCCTATTCAAGTAGATATGTCGTGTGGAGCCAAACAACTTGGTGGCGCCAAACAAGTTGGTGGAGCTGCAATGGCTCCTTTATCTTATTTAAATCCCACCTACCGTGAACCAACCTCCAGTGCAGGACCCCATGCTCTCCATTCTGAACCCGGTCTTGCCAGGCCTTCTATAAATGCCACTGGCGGTTCTCGTAAACGCGCTCATTCTAGAAAGATAAGATGCACGAGAAAACATAGGCACACGAGGCACTGTTTAAAGCGCGGCACAAGAAGAGGTGGATTCTTCCCTCCAGTATCGGCTCTTGGATCAATTATGCAAAGTGGCCCTAGTCTAGCTGTCCCCGCTGCAGTATCAGGTTATCGTATGCTGCGTAATTACAGAGGTCCTAATAAGACCAGAAAATAATTAAACGGAAATTAATCTTTTATATGGCTCTGCCTACAAAAAGCCTAGATTTGCGTTATTTCGCCTAAAGCCAGAAAGCGTCCGACAATAAGAAGGGATGACATCCATACAACAAAAGGCAACTCCGAATGCCAACGGAAACCTTTTCGAAGTAAAAACTGTTCAGTCCGGTGCCTTTCGCACACTTATTGAGGCACTCAAGGAGATTCTAACTGAGGCAAATCTTGAATTTGATTCCCAGGGCATGAAGATTGTTGCAGTAGATGAGACCCATACGGTCCTAGTGTATCTGAGACTTCATGCGGATCGGTTTGAGAATTTCTACTGCCCCGTCAAGCATGTGCTCGGTGTGAACATGATTTACCTCTTCAAGCTTATCAAGACCATGGGTAACAATGACAGCATGACTCTCTATCTGCCAGCTAACAATCCCAATAAGCTCGGTATTCGCATGGAGAATACCGAGAAGTCTCAGGTGACAAATTTCTTTCTGAAGCTCTTTGACACGGATGTAGAAGATATCAATATTCCTAGTCTCAACTTCACCAGCATTATTCATATGCACAGTGCGGATTTCCAGAAGATCTGTCGCGACATGAATGTGCTGGGTGAGAAGATGGAGATTACAAGCTCGGGATCAAACCTGATTTTCCGCTGTGTTGGTGATTTTGCTGAGCAGGAGACCGTAATCGCGGATAACCAGGCATCTATGAAGGTTCAGACAAAGGGAACTACCAGTGAGATTGTGCAGGGCATTTTCCAGCTGAAGCATCTGGTTCTTTTTACCAAGTGCACGACGCTGTGCCCAAGTATAGAGCTTTATCTAAAGAATGACTATCCTCTCATCTTGCGTTATATGGTGGCAAATCTGGGAGAGGTCAAGCTAGTGCTGGCACCGATTAAGAATAAGAAGGAGTAATGGTATAAAATTGATGACGTGGAACCTGCATCCTTAGGTATCAAATGGCCGAGGTTGAACAAGTGCAGCAGCCGCAGCAGCCGCAGCAGCCGCAGCAGCCTGAACTCCCACATATGTTTTGTGTAAAAACACATATGGGAGAACGAGAAGGATACTTTCTTATGCGGTGGAGCGTAGGAAATGCGGTAAATAATGAAGTTGTTCATATTCTAAAGCCTACACCTCACCATGGAAGATTTTACAATATTGAGTTTATTCCTCTGGCCCAGCAGAATAATAATTTGTTTAGAATTTCAACAAGAAAGAATGCTGGAAATATTGTGAGGCCAATTACTTGGAGATTTACTCCTGAGAAACTAAAGTATGAAGAAATGACTATACCTGTTCTGAGAATTTCACCAATGAATGCCTTGCCGAGCATTAAGGCGTCTTCATTTATTCCGATTGTTACGAATGCTCCTGCAGCTCCTGCTGCTCCTGTTCAAGAAGTGCCAGAAGTTCCTGCAGTGCCAGCAGTTCAAGAGCAACCAATATATCCTATTGAAACTATTCCCCAACATATTATTCGTGCAGTTCTTCGTGATGCAGTAATGCATGAGGAAATCTGTCCAATTACAAATATGGAACTTGATGTATCTAATGGAGCAATTACTTCCTGCTTTCACCTCTTTAACAGGGATGCAATTTGTAAATGGCTTTCTATGCCTGGATCGCGAGATAAATGTCCAGTCTGTAATTCCCCCTGCAATTCTTACACCTTAGACTGAGCGATTTTGTCAGCAAAAAATTGAAACGGCGGCTACCCTGTTTTTTTGTAACCAGGAATCAAATCATTCAAGAATGTCTATGTTTCCAATGTATATTGCAGTGTGTCACGAGCCTAGTGCTAGCCAAAGCAATGGCCAAGGCCAAAGCCAAGAGCCTAAGTTTAAGTTATATCAGAATACTATCTATAATAGGCCTAATTCATCCCCTATAAATGTTCTCTGGCCAATTGCTCATGTTAGGGGGACGCGTCAGACAATTCGCTTAACTGATTCTACGAGAGAGTATTCTTCAGTCACTCGTTCATGGAATGGAACTGATATAAATTCTATAAAGTGGAGTTTTACAGGTTCATCTATTTATGTTCATCTAGAGAAATATGGCCTCTTGATTACTGCTCCAATTGTCTTTATGGATGCAAGGAATAAGATGATGCTTCCTTACAATTCGTCTTCCTTTTCTCCGAATGAGATTAAGTTTATTGATGAGCAGGAGATTACTTATACTAGTGCAAGAGTATTCAGGACTGATCCAAATAGTCCCGAGAATACATCTCCAATTCCTGGTATTTCTCAAGATAGAATTCTTATCAGGCCCACCGCACCCCCTGCGGCAATTGTGCCCTTTATACCTATTGCACATCTTGCGCCCACCGCACCCCCTGCGGCTCCGGTAATGTATGCATCCGTAAAACAGTCTACACTTCCTTCTCTTCCTTCTCTCCCTTCTCTTCCTCCCCATATTACAAAAATCGTTCTTGCTGATGCTATCAGAAAGAATGAGGCTTGTCCAATTACTAGTGAGGATATTAGTGAGAAGAATGCAACTGTCACTTCTTGTGGCCATGTATTTACAACGGCTGCAATCACCCACTGGCTCTCCCTCCCTTCTTCTAAGGGTCTGTGCCCTGTTTGCAAGCAGAAGTGCACTTAGCCCTACATTCTTTTTTGCACATGTGGAGTATAGAGAACTTCTGAATCAGAGCAGCGATAATCTAAGAAACAAAGCCCATCTACCGTATTGAATTGCTCAGAGTTCACATTCCATATTTTCATAATATTGAAGGTTCCCTTCTTGGGGCTCATGCTAATTCCAATACACGTATTATCCTGCTCCTTGAATGCGAGGCCAAGCATTGCCTGTATGACCTGCGTAGTAAATACATCCTTCACATTCTCAGATGGAACTTTTACACTGTAACTACCACCGCGGATATTCTGGTAATTCTCCCATAGAGGTAGAGTATCTCCCTTCATGAAAAAAGGCTGACCACTCTTCAGCCTCGTGCTACCAGTTTCTTCAATTACACCGAGAACATCGCCCCAAGTAGTGCAGACTTGAATCTTTACAAAGGTATCGAGAGTCCATTTTTCAGAATCGCCCTGGTGAAAATAAAGGGTCCAAGGGCCTGTAGGAATTAGATCGGTGAGATTTATTTTAGGAACCTCGCACATTACTATAGTATCATATAAACTACGCATTAAGTCCCCTATACATTTATACGTAGAGTATCCCCCATATCAGTAACAACTTCAAATACTATATCATCTAGACAATGGAAATATGATTCACCAGATTCACATGACCAAAGAAGAAAAATTTCCTTAACTGTTGGTTCGCGTAAGCCTAGCCATTTTACTTCATTTACCCAATCTGATAAATCAATTTCGATGCCTTGAATCTTAACTGTGAATCCAAGATAAGATAAATGTTTATCTTTCTGATCCGCAGTTGTGCCAGGTTGAGTAAAGGTAGTAGGGCATAGTGTGCAGCGCCACTGTATTGTATCATTATTTATAGTTCCAAAGGTTTCAGAATTTATTGGAATTGGTACATTTTTTATGAATATCCATTCCTTTTTTATCATTAATTCATTATATATTGCACGATAAAGTGAATGTGTTTTTGAAAGAATTATAGTTGTCTTATTAAATATCCATGGGACCCATGTCCATAAGAACTCTCTGAACATCATTAGTAAAAAAATGTTCAGAATGTTTAGGTATAGAATTATCAAGCATATCTTGATATTCCACATGCAGTTGATAAAGAAACTGGTTTTCCTGGACAATTTAATGTGGGTGTCTTATTTTTTTTTATTACTGCCTCTACACTACTGTTACTACAATTACTGCCGCAGCTGACCCGCTGCCGCGGGGGATCAGCCGCAGGAGGAGCACAATTCTTTTCAGGCATATTACACATTTCACATCCATCGTAATTTTCTGAACAAGGGGCTTTAGGAGAAGTATACATCCATTTTATGAAAAAAACAACTGGAATTAATACAAGGAATGCCCAATTTACTTGTTCAAGGCCGTAGTTGCATAATGTAAAGAAAAGCACACATATAATTGTTCCAAGGAAGAAATGTTCGGGAATATAGTCTAATCTATTAGAAATAATATCATTTAAGATAACTATAAGAACTAATGCAGATATTAATAATCCGCTTGCACACAAGGCCATATCTAATTAGTTGGGAGCTTTTTTACGATGTTCTTAATAGGATCATATTGCCCCATTGGATCACCGATCTCTCCCGCATTATTAGCGTAGACAGTATTCACAGAATCCTTAAAGAATACGCGGCCCTTATAGGTCCACTCTTCTACCTCTAGGGTCTCCTCCTCAGCCTCTACTTGCTCCTCTGTCTCCTCAACCTCTACTTGCTCCTCAACCTCTACCTCCTCTGTCTCCTCAACCTCTACCTCCTCTGTCTCCTCAACATCTACTTGCTCCTCTAGGTCTACAGGAGTATTAGGCGTCACAGGAGAATCCGGAGCCTGATCCTGCTCATTAACTACTGCAGAAGTCTCAGGAGTCGCAGGAGCGCACTCTTCTCCAGAATTACTACTTATGAATACATGCTTGAAATCAGACTCCTGGGAACTCGGCTGAATAACTGGAATTGTCGTCTCAGTATTAATTGCCCCCTTAACCATAATAAATTTCAGAATATTATCCATATTCTCCTTTAATCCCTTCATTTCCTGAACAAGAGAATCAAACTGCGCATTTTGCTTTTGATTTAGAAATGCAATGGAATTACGAATCTCCTCAAGATCGCAGTCCTTCTCTCTTACATCGGTTCTAGAAGTTCTAGACTCAGATACACCTGAAATAGTATCAACAAGCTTCAACAGTGCCACGTTAATATCGCTCTGTGCATCTCTCAGAGCCTTATACATCTTACTATACCAAGCATGATGTAAAACCGATTGTCAATTTTTAACCTTATAGCGTTTGGCCTTTGGCCTTTGGCCTACGACTTATCCACGAACTTTTACACTTAAATTCATTACTGCATCTAGTGTGCTCTCCTTATCCTTGAGAGGTTTAGAACGCTTCAATCTCAAGCCTGGCTCTAAGGTCTTTACCACATCTATTCCTGCCCCAGCGGCACTTGTATTACGTAAAGAAGTCTCATAAAAATCAATCGGCTTAGTATCCAGTGTGGCAAGAATACTAATTACAGGAGGCAGATTAGTATCAATGCGAATCTTCTTCTTCTCAATAATGCCCCTATACTGTTCATAAGACAAGGTCCCCCCAAAGAATCGGAGACTCTCCCGTGGCGGAGCAGGATGAATAGATTCGGACTGTGAATACATGCGATGAAGCAACGCCTGTCTCTCCCAGCGAACCTGAGGATCAACTTGCTCATTCAGTAGAGAAGACAGAGCACATGATAGGGTGCAGAAATTGCCATACACCTTGTATGCTCCATACTCTTCTAAAGAGGGAAGAACAACTGGGCGACCCTCAAAACATCCCGCACACCAGAAACATGCGGCATCAACGGATTCAGGCAGGGTCTTGGTCTCATTCGCCACGTGGTATTCTAGCATGATATCCATTGTGCGAAATACCTTGATTTCCTCCTGAGCCTTGTTTACCTCCTTTACCTCTTTTATCTCTTTTACCTCGCTTACTTCATTTGCGGTCTGAGTAAGCAATGTGTCTTTTGCATTTACGTTTATATTTGCATTCTCTAGAAGTTCTGCATTACTTGTATATAGATCATCTTCCTCATAGGGCTCAGGAACACCTGGAGGGCGGGGATCATAGGTTAAAGGACCATCTTGAAACTGGATTTCTGTGCTGCGAAAGGGAAGATGTGCGATCAGAGGACGACGAGGCTCTGGTGAGAAAGATCCTTCAATCTCCCCGTTTGCAGAAACAACGGCGACAATTGGAACCTGCTTTACCTTTGTCTTTTTTGCAGAAACCTTAGGCATAGTATACTGTATCAAAATGGACAGTTGTGTTTAGGCCAATTGGCTAAATAATTAAAGAGCACTTAATGTCAAACAGCAATCTACACTAGATGGAATCCTCTCGGGTTGAGAGATGTATAGAATCAATGATACAAACACCCAGCACATTTCAACATTGTATTTTTGTCGGTCCTCCTGGATGCGGAAAAACTACCGCGGCGTGGAATATTGTGAATCAATTCTACAAGACTTCTCTAGAACGCGTTGGCCGAGCACTTTTCTTGAATGCAAGTGACGAGAGAAGCCTGGAGGCTATTAGATCCAAAGTGTATCCCTTCACTGAGTCTGCATGCACGGGTCTTTTCGGATTTTCAGATAAACCTAAAATTATTATTTTTGACGAAGTGGAAACTCTGACCGAACCGGCCCAGCTGGCTCTTCGTCCCCTCTTGGAAAAGCCGACGAGTGAAATTCTAGTATTTTTCCTCTGTAATTCACTTTGCAAAATCCACCCGTCATTAAGGACACGTTTTTTTGTTCTACGCTTTGATCCTATACCTGAATCTATCTTACGATCCAGGCTTCAGACAATTGCGGCGACAACCTTGCCCCCAGGGCGTTTTGATGTCCGTCTTCGGCGAAGCGACTTGCGTTATTTCTTGCTAAATCCCCAAAGTTCTCAGAAAGCGACCCAGTGGCTCTGCAGCTTGCTTTGCATGCACCCGAAGGAGCGAACCGGATTTTGGAAGAAATGTTATGAAGAAATTTCATTACAGACCTTTGGTTGTCATATGCTCACGCTGTCGCTAACTACGAATACTGGATTTGAGCAATGGAAAGAGTGGATAGAACTCTGTGATCCGAATTTATCTGGATGGCTCACGGCTGAGAGTTCAGTAGAAGCCATGGAGCGAATGTGGTTAGGATTTATTTCTAGTATATAATCTAAGAATGAGTGCATTTGTTGATGATACGACTCTGAGCTCTTCTAATAGAGTAGCAGCTTTTAGAGCGCATTTGGTATCAATTAATTTTTAAAGTCT
>Ga0114967_10004992_pt1 | contig 10580 bp, 10 predicted proteins | sample M_130628_MF_Meta_FD_92639 | JGI IMG/M metagenome (GOLD analysis project Ga0114967, IMG submission 92639) | Freshwater microbial communities from Lake Montjoie, Canada to study carbon cycling - M_130628_MF_MetaG | ecosystem: Environmental > Aquatic > Freshwater > Lake | place: Lake Montjoie... | reverse complement strand
CGCTGTTTCGCATGATTGTGGCTGCCGCCGAAGGTGATACTTCTGATGATTCAACACAGGCAGATTCTGGTTCACTTAAGGTTGGCGAAACAGTGAAACTTTCCTATGTTGACCAAAGTCGTTCTGGTTTAGATCCCGCAAAGAATGTTTGGGAAGTTGTTTCCGACGGCCTGGACTGGATCAAAGTGGGCGCAGTTGAAATGCCATCACGCGCATACATCGGTGCGTTTGGATTTAAGGGACCAGATCAGCAAAAGCCTTCTGGAGTACTTTCGGGTGGTGAACGTAACCGCCTCAATCTGGCACTGACTTTGAAGCAGGGTGGAAACGTGCTCCTACTAGATGAGCCAACTAACGATTTAGATGTGGAAACGCTTGGATCCCTGGAAAATGCGCTGCTGGAATTTCCTGGCTGCGCCGTAATTACCTCGCACGATCGCTGGTTCTTGGACCGCATTGCAACCCACATTCTGGCTTATGAAGGCGACTCGCAATGGTTCTGGTTTGAAGGAAACTTCGAATCATATGAAAAGAACAAGATTGATCGCCTAGGAGCAGACGCTGCTCGTCCACATCGAGCTACCTATCGGAAACTAACACGCGGTTAAAGTCATTCAAATCTCGAATCTTCCAATTTTTGAATCTCTAGACATCTATCGTTTAGGTCTTGTTTAAGTTTCGTTGTTTTTTCTGTGCAAGTTTTGGGTTATGAAAGATGTAATGACACGAAATCAAATTAAACCTTGGATTACTCGAAATATCGCTCTCGTTGCACACGACAACCAAAAAGAAGAATTACTCGACTGGTGTAAGAAGAACCGCGGCTTACTTTCTCGCCACAACTTATTCGCTACTGGCACAACTGGCGCGCTGCTAGCAGATTGCTTAGATCTGCCCGTGCATCGGTTTTTGAGCGGTCCACTTGGCGGAGACCAACAAATCGGTGCCGCAATTGCTGAAGGCAAAATTGACATCCTAGTTTTCTTCTGGGATCCACTCGAGCCACAACCGCATGATCCAGATGTAAAAGCCCTATTGCGCATTGCAACACTTTGGAATGCTGGAATTGCAGTCAACCGCACGACGGCAGACATGTTGATTACCTCTACGCTTTTTGAAGCAGATTTTCCAACTAAGCGACCAAACTTTGTCGGGGGCGCAGAGCGAAGCAGTTTCGTCCAAGTTAATTAATAGTTGCAATCAGAGCCGATACGCTTAAGCAATCAATTCTTACTGAAGCAGGTTTCTTAGGTGGCAATTCTTAGCGTTCCAGTACATTTGCGCTGGGGTGACATGGATGTTTTCGAGCATATAAATAATGTTGCGTACGTAGGATATCTTGAAGACGCTCGAGTTTCATTATTAGCAAATGCTGGCTTTGCCCCAGAACTCGATGGCATTAGACAGTTTGTTGTCCGTCATGAAATTGATTATTTGAAACCGCTGACTTTTAGGGCAGAACCGGTTCAGATGCAGGTCTGGATTGAGTCGATCGCAAAAAGCTCATATGTAATTGGGTATTGCTTGCTAGATGAGAACGCAGAATATATGCGGGCAAAAACTACACTGGTCTGCATGAGCATGGAAAGCGGCCTTCCTTGCCGCATTCCATTGCAACTTAAAGAAACCTATGAAAAGTTAATGCGAGACTAATTTTGTTTGCTCGCGCTGGGCAAGTGTTGGAATCCTTCTAAGTAAGAAGAGGGAAGCCGCTGCAATCAAGCAAAGAATTGCAGCGACGTACCAAGCTACTTCATAGTCGCCATTAGATTCGCGGATCCACCCTGCAAATGATGCTGCGATTGCAGCGCCCAACATGTGAAATGCAAAGATCCAACCATAGACAACTCCAGAGCGGGCCAAACCAAAATACTCGCGGCACAACTGAACAGTTGGCGGTACAGTTGCGATCCAATCAAGACCATAAAAAACAATGAAGAAAATTAGCGGTGGGCTGACATCGGGTCCAAGAACTACGGGAATCGTCAACAGAGCTAAGCCGCGCATCCCATAAAAGAAAACCAATAACCAAACAGAACTAATTTTGTCTGTTAAGTATCCAGAACCAATAGTTCCAATCAGATCAAAGATTCCAACGATTGCAAGTAGTGAGGCCGCAGTGCTGGCAGGCATGCCGTGATCATGTGCGGCAGGAATAAAATGCGTTCCAATTAAGCCATTTGTTGACCAGCCACAAACAAAGAATGTGAAGGCCAACACCCAAAACGCAGGATGGCGCATCGAAGTTAGTAGAACCTCAATCGCGCCGCGCGCAGTTGCTGGGGCGGCTGGCCCAAGATCAACTTCCTGTGTTGCGCCGTAAGGCAATAGCCCAACGTCTGCCGGCCTATCTCGCAAGAAAATGTAAACAATAGGAGCAAGCACTGCGCTACATGCAGCGACCATAAGTGATGCACTTCGCCATCCGGAGTTTTCAATCAGAAAAGTAAGCAGTGGCAGAAATATCATGGAACCAGTGGCGTATCCCGCTGAAAAAAGCCCCGTTATGAGTCCACGACGTTTTACGAACCACCTGTTGGCAACCGCTGCCCCGAAAACTAAAGCTAAACAGCCGGTGCCAAATCCAACAAAGATTCCCCAGAGTAAAACTAGTTGCCAGCTTTGGGTCATTAAAGTAGTGAGAAATAGACCAGCCGAGACTAATACAAGTGCAGCAGAAACTACTCGTCGCATGGAAAAGCGCTCGATCAACGTGGCGGCAAATGGCGCGGTAAATCCATAAACGAGAAGGTGCAATGCCACCGCCCCGGAAGTCAAACTTCTAGACCAACCAAACTCAGATTCAAGGGGCAGCAGCATCACTCCAGTAGTAGAGCGAAAAGCTGCCGCTGAGACTAGAGTTAGAAATGTTATTGCAACTATCCACCAAGCGCGATGCATTCGAGTTAGTACTGAGGCCATACCCGCACACTATCGGTATCAGATTGCGCTTACTGAATTACTCGCTATTTACCAGACTGTTAGCAGCTGCTACCAAATAATTCCACAATTCTTCACGTGCAGTCATTGGCATTTCAAGTTTTTCTAGAGATGCCTGCATGTGGTCTAACCAGCGATCACGCGCATCAGCATCAATTACGAAAGGCATGTGGCGCATTCGCAGTCGGGGATGACCACGCTCGCTTTGATAAATAGTTGGGCCACCCCAATATTGTTGTAAAAATAATGCGAGATGGCGACGGGCTTGCACTAAATCATGACCTTGATACATGACGCTGAGAACTTCATCAGTTTCGATACCTTGGTAAAACACATCAACAAGCTTTACGAAGAATTCCTCGCCGCCAACTAGCTCAAATAAAGTGCGCTCCACTTGTCTAGTTTGCCCTAACTAGCAAGTAGTTTTTCAGCATCTAATCGCGCGGCTGCTTTGGTAATGTTTCGAGTCATTGAACCAAACACGAATCCATGGAATGGCCAAACTGACCACCAATATGCATGGCCCGCCAATCCCTTGGGGTGGTAGATAGCGTGCTGGTGATACATAGTTTCGCCAGCATCATTTTTTTCAACTCGTAATTCCAACCAAGCAAGTCCTGGCATGTGCATTTCTGCTCGCAGGCGCAGCAGTTCACCTGGAATACATTCCTCTACGCGCCAGAAATCAACGATCTCGCCAGCTAGTAATCTTTGGGGATCGCGCCGGCCACGACGTATGCCGGGACCACCGAAAAATCGATCAATTAGTCCACGGGTTTCCCATGCCAACGGGAAGGAGTACCAACCATTTTCACCGCCGATTCCTTCAATAATCTTCCATAGCGATTCTGGCGAGGAGTTGGAAACGACATAGCGATCATCAGTGTAGAGCGAACCACCAGCCCACTCTGGATCTGTCGGCAGGGGCGCGCTCGGTTCTCCAACCATTGACGCGGAAGACCAGCGCGATGTGACATTTGCTTGTCTGATCCGAGTAAGTGCGATTGCCACCGAATCCGAAAATCCCATCAAGCCCTCGGGCGGATCAGGAATGTATTGCTTGATGTCATGTTCTGCGCAGATAACTTCAGTCTTCAAGCTGTCAACAAGTGGTCGAGCAATCTTTTTTGGAACTGGAGTTACAAGCCCAATCCAACGCGCCGAAAGACCTGGGGAAAGCAAATTGATCGGCAAAATAAGGCGCTTACGTAAGCCGGCAACTTTGGCATAACCCTGCATCATTTTTTGATAAGTCATGATATCTGGGCCACCGATATCGAAAGTTCGGTTAATCCCTGCCGGCAAGTTCCGGGCCTCTACGAGGTAGCGAAGAACATCTCGAATTGCAATCGGTTGGATCTTCGTTCGCACCCAACGAGGTGTGATCATGGCTGGCAAGATTTCAGTGAGGTATCGAAGCATTTCAAAAGAGAGACTTCCCGAACCGATAATTACCGCAGCCCCGTATGCGATTGTTGGGACACCCGAGTTCAAGAGAATATTTCCTACCTCAGCGCGCGAGCGTAAATGCGGCGAAAGTTTCGGATCATTTTGTAATCCACCAAGATAGATGATTCGCCCGACATTGTTACTTTTTGCTGCTTCTGAAAAAACCGTCGCAGTGTGACGTTCGTTGTCCTCAAGATCGCCGGCGCTGCCAATAGCGTGGATCAAGTAATAAGCGACATCAACATCTTTTAATGCCGCTTCACATGCTTGCGGATCATCGGCGTCGCCGGAAATGATTTCGACCTTGTCATACCAAGGGTGTTGGGCGATGCGTTCTGGGTGCCGAACCAAGACTCGAACTGTTACGCCTTCTTCGAGCAATCTTGGGATTAAGCGTCCGCCGATGTAGCCAGTAGCACCTGTAACCAGGCAACGTTGTGTCATACCTAATTGTGACTTATTTGGATTCCGTGCGCAGAATGGGTCTGGCTGGTTGACTGATTAATCCTTACGATTATGGTTGGCCACGTTTAAAATTTCGCCATTTCGGATGTACCAAAGACGGCCATCACTGTCTCGGACTTGGGTCACGCGAAGTGCAACGTCGATTACCGTGCCACGAATCGTGCCAATTTCTACCTCATCACCTAAACCAAATTGATCTTCCAAGATCAAGAAAATCCCAGCTATATAATCCTTAACAAGGGTCTGGGCACCAAAACCTAAGGCAACTCCCAAAATTCCAGCGGACGCAAGCAAAGGTCCAACATTGACGCCGGCAATGGCCAATATCGTGATTAAGGCAATGATCCAAACAGTTGTGCTAACTGCGCCATGAAGTAACCGACTTACCGTGGCGGTCCGTTGATCAGACCTGGAAGTTGAACTAAGAGCGTGTTTGGTAAGCCGGTTTATAGTTCGTAACAGGAGGGCTCTGGTAATTAAGGCGACAACGATAACAATGGCTATTTTTACAGGTTGACCTAAAAACCAAGCCAAAACTTCTTTTGAATCCATTTGTTTATTGTGTCCTATGCCACGGTGAAAACTACGGATGCGTAGGGAAAATGAATATGTCTTGTCGTAAAGTAAAGGGGTGATTACTGCTACTCGCCGCATCTGGGCAACTACAACTGCAACAGCAATTCTGAGTTTGACCGCTATGTATCCCGTTCTAGCTGAGTCAACTAAGCGTGATGATGGTGATGAACCGGGTGCTCAGATGGGAACACTTGACGCAATCCTTTGGTTTGTAGTTCTGCCACTGGCCATCACTGGGATTATAACTTTGCTTACGCTTGGACCAAGTTGGACTAGCGCAGCTCGAAACTCAACGCGCAATGGTTACTTAGACGATCCAACACTTAGCGAAAAGCAAATTCCACCGAGTGAACGTTCACAAATTACTTACTAGATAAATCTGCGCCGTCACGTGCCTGAGCGCGCATTACTTACTTTGCGCCGTCACGTGCTTGACAGCGCAGTGACCGATCCACATTGTCCCTTAACTCGCGCACTAACCGGATCGCGCCGACATCAGTTGAGCTGGCAATAAATGCATCTGCCTTTGCCATGATCTCGGGGGAGCCAAGGAGTGATGGGAAAAGTCCCAGCGTCAAAGTTTGGGAAATTTCGTTCGTTCTAGTTTCCCAAATGTCCGCTAAGGAATCGAAGTATTTATCAACGAATGGAACTAACAGCTCACGTTGATCGGGTTGTGAGAACCCACCAACAGTTGCTTCAAGTAGCGCATTTGCTAATCCATCATTTTCAACAACTGCATTCCACGCTTCTAGCTTCGCAGCTGCAGTTGGAATTCCTGCCTTTGCCGAAGCTGCTTGGCGCTGGCCACCTGCGGTGTTGTCACGGACCAGTTCGTCTTCGATAGCAGACGCAGGTAAACCACCGAGTGCTACAAGTCGGGCTACTAATGACCAACGAAGATCGGTATCAACTTCGAGTCCAGCTGGAACCTTTGAACCGTCCAGCCAGCCAGCTAAAATCTCTACATGCTGCGGTGTCCGAGCCAAGCCTGCAATGTTCTTTACGAACGCAAGTTGATGATCGCCGCCAGCATCTGCTTTTGCTAGGGCTTTCAAAAGTGAGGCAAGCAGGGCGTCGCGGTTTGCTGCGCGGTTTGCTGGATTTGCAAATTGCTCAATTGCCGAACGTGCCTGCAGCAATAGTTGCTGGGCAACGCCAATCTCAATCTCACCTAAGTCAGTGTTTAAAACCATACTTAAATAGTCACTTGCGCTCATTTCAGCGTCACGCGTCATATCCCAAGAAGCGCCCCAGATGAGCGCGCGAGCCACGCCATCTTCGATGTCGCGCAATCCCGTTGCGGAAGTTTTGGCTGAGTTTTCATCCAGGCGGATTTTTACAAAGGTATAGTCACCGTCATTTAAAAGCATTAAATCTGCAACTGGTTGACCTACAAGTTCTGGCACATCAGTACGAGCACCGTCGACATCAATTTCAATCCGGTTGTCGCGCTTTATTTGGGCACCAACTCGGTTGTAAAGTCCGATGCCAATGTGATGTGGACGAAGTAATTGATCAACACCTTCGGGGGCAACTGGTGGTTCTTGCAAAATCGTTACCGATTTGTATTTACCGTCTTGCACCACAATTTCCGGGCGAAGGGTATTTACGCCAGCAGTTTGCAACCAACGTTGGGTCCAGTCCGTAAGTGAACGTCCACATGCTTGCTCAAGTTCCACGAGTAAATCTTGTAACTCAGTATTACCCCACGCATGTTTCTTGAAGTAAGCGCGGATTCCAGTAAAGAATGCATCCTCACCGACCCAGGCAACTAGCTGACGAAGTGCGGATGCGCCCTTTGCATAAGTAATGCCATCAAAATTAACTTCAACTGCGTCTAGGTCAAACATATCTGCAACTATTGGGTGAGTAGTTGGTAATTGGTCTTGACGATAACCCCAAGACTTGCGTTGATTAACGAAGTTAACCCACGCTTCGGTGTACTGCGTTGCCTCAACTGAAGCATGATGGGCAGCCCACTCGGCGAAACTTTCATTTAGCCACAGGTCGTCCCACCACTTCATAGTGACAAGGTCGCCAAACCACATATGAGCCATCTCGTGCAACACAGTGTTGGCCCGCTGTTCGTAAGTAGCGCGCGTTACCTTGCTGCGAAACACGTAACTTTCATGATGGGTTACGCAGGCCGCATTCTCCATAGCTCCAGCATTAAATTCCGGGACGAAAAGTTGGTCATACTTTTCAAACGGGTATCCAAAATCAAAGGCATCTTCGAAGTACTTGAAACCTTGTTTAGTAACGGTGAACAAATCTTCTGGATCTAGATACTCAGCCAAGGAGTTGCGGCAAAATAAACCGAGTGGGTAGGTGCCAAACTTGCCTTTATATTCATCGCGCACTTCGTGATATGGACCGGCCACAATTGCGGTTATGTAGGTTGACATTTTGGCACTTGGCGCAAAAGTCCAACGTTCGATGCCATCTCGAACTGACTCAGGAACTGGTGTTGCTGAGTTGCTGGTTACTTTCCAGTGATCAGGCGCCGTGATGGTGAAAGCAAATGTTGCTTTAATGTCGGGCTGATCAAAACAAGCAAATACCCGACGCGCATCCGCAATTTCAAATTGTGTGTAAAGGTAGACCTCATCGTCAACTGGATCAATGAATCTATGCAGACCTTCGCCCGTATTCATATAGGCAGATTCTGCCTCAACAATTAAAACGTTGTGAGTCTTTAAGTTATGCAGCGGAATTCGAAATCCATCGTGGGTTCCGGTATCGAGGGACTCACCGTTTAGTTCAATGCTTTGAACTTTTGGCGCAATGAAATCGATCCAAGTCGAATTGCCTTCTCTTGCAGTGAAGTGCACCGTGGTCTTACTTGAGAAAGTGTCATCACGAGTGGATAGGTCTAACTCAATTTCGTAAGTTTGCGCCTGAACGACAGCGGAACGCTCGCTCGCTTCAAGTCTTGTGATGTTCGTACCTGACACAGGCGCACTCCTAGTGATTCAAAACGGTGGATGCGTCTAGTTTGACACTTAAAAGCTGGCTGGCAACATGTGGGTCTATTCTGAAGGCATGACACAAACGAAAACTTCTGCTGATTTCTGGTTTGATCCGATTTGTCCTTGGGCTTGGATTTCCTCGCGCTGGATGCTTGAGGTTGAACAAGTACGACCAGTAACTACAAACTGGCACGTTATGTCACTTGCGGTGCTAAACGAGGGCCGCGAATTACCTGAGAAGTACATTGACTTGATGAAACGTGCCTGGGCACCGGTTCGCGTTGTCATCGCTGCGCAACAACGACATGGTTTGGATGTCACAGGTCCGCTCTACACCGCAATGGGTACGCGAATTCACAATCAAGGTCGCGGTGATGACTATTTACCTGTGATTGCGGAGGCGTTAGCAGAGTGTGGCCTTGATGCAGATTTGATTTCAGCTGCAGATTCCACCGATTTCGATGAAGCATTAAAGGTAAGTCATCATGCAGGAATGGATCCGGTTGGCATGGATGTTGGTACGCCCGTTATTCACGTGAATGACACGGCATTTTTTGGACCGGTTATTTCTCCCACACCTCGCGGCGAGGCGGCTGGAAAATTGTGGGACGGCGTTTTGCTAGTTTCAGCAACTGATGGTTTCTTTGAGTTAAAACGAACTCGTACCCGCGATCCTATTTTCGATTAGTCGCTGATTTTCACCTCTGAACTGGAAAGATTAAATCGTGCGCGTTCACTTAGCTACAGATCATGCGGGCCTGGAATTTAAGGATGCCTTGACTAAGCATCTAGCCGGCAAAGGTTACGAAGTAGTTGACCATGGTGCATATGAATATGACGCGGAAGATGACTACCCTGCATTTTGTATTGCCGCCGCAGCGGCAGTCGCAGCTGAGCCAGGATCATTGGGGATAGTTTTTGGTGGCTCTGGTAACGGTGAACAAATTGCAGCTAACAAAGTAAAGGGAGTGCGCGCCGCGCTGGCTTGGAACATAGCAACTGCGCAGTTAGCGAAAGAACATAACAATGCGAACGTCGTCGGGATTGGTGCCCGGCAACACACTCAAACTGAAGCCTTTGAAATTATTGACGCCTTTTTAGAAACCCCATTTAGTGATGCGCAGCGCCATGTGCGTCGTATTGGGCAAATATCTGAATACGAAAATAGTTAGTGATTACAAGTACACGGTTTAGTTGAATCACCATTGCATCGCAAGCAAACAGGCATCGAAGGTGCAACATCCATTGCTGGGCTGCGCTTAAAAAATCCTGAAGGTTTCAGCATGAAACCAATTCGCTCAACTGGCATAACTGGCCAGTCTTCAAGTCTTGGAATGTGATTAACACCAAACACGTACCACATAACAACATCTTCATTAACAAGATTTCGATTCTGCTTAGTCCACCTTGGAAGACCATCCCCACCTTCATGTTGAAATGGATATTCACCCGCAGGGTATCTTTCTTGGCGGCGGTTAGGGGTCACCCAGAGATGTTGGAACATAAAGCCCGCCCTCTTACCAATCACAGAATCAGGAGAGGCGAGCGGAAAAGTGTTTCCTTCGGGAACTAATTTGAAACCGACAGATTTATTCATGTGATTCTTTTTATTTGGATTAACAATCTTCCAATAGCGACTTGTCATCAAGTTCAGCATTCGCCCTGACATGTTTTCAGTTTCAATTGGAGTCTCTTGAGTTATGTAAGCACCACCATGAATGTTTTCTGGTCCCATTGTTTTTGCAACGGAGTCAACTTCAATGACGGTGTTCTTTTCACCGTCAACATCTAAGTCCAGGCGCGCACAAAAAGTATGTTGATGATATGGAGCCCACAGCCCAGGCTCCATTTCGGTGGCTGAAGGATGATCAACTCCAGGAATGTCTGCAAGTGTTAAGACAATTCCTGTTAACTTAGCTTCAAATTCAATGGACCCATCCTGATAGAAGTACCAGAAATATCCATATTCGTAATTGTTAATGGTCACGATTGACGAAACAACAAAGCGTCGACCTCTTCGCACTTCCACATGTCCATCAATATCGACGTGCTTCCATAGAATTCCATGGTCTTCTTCGTGCATGCAAATTGCATTCTTAATTTCCCGAACATCTCCCTCAGGAGTTAGCAGGTGAACATCCTTGTAAATGATTTCTCCGAGGCAGTCGCAGCCAAGTG
>Ga0114967_10004991_pt1 | contig 10581 bp, 2 predicted proteins | sample M_130628_MF_Meta_FD_92639 | JGI IMG/M metagenome (GOLD analysis project Ga0114967, IMG submission 92639) | Freshwater microbial communities from Lake Montjoie, Canada to study carbon cycling - M_130628_MF_MetaG | ecosystem: Environmental > Aquatic > Freshwater > Lake | place: Lake Montjoie... | reverse complement strand
AGTCGTTGCCGAATTTCTGAGGGAGCGGTTCTCCACTTTCGCTTGCGCGAGACTCCTGCGTGTGCCGCCTCTTGGCTGACGCAACAGCCATTGCCAGCACAGCCCTACTGCGGCTGCTTGGCGTGTTGTCAAACGACAGGTCGATGCTCCTCCCGTTCTGCGTCCACCACTTCATGCCGCCCGGCTTCTGGTAGATGTCGAGGAGCGTCTCGCACGACTGGAACTCCTCCGGCAACTGGTGCCTGTCGATCTTTAGGGTGTCGAGAACGGCGGACATGGGAGCGTCCCACCCTTTTTTCGGCCACTCGCAGTAGCCGCTCATCGCCAGCCGTGGGTCTTGATTGTCGTACCGCTCCGCAGACATTGTCATGCGAGACACGGGAGACGCAGAAGAACGAGACAGGGACTCAAGTGCAATTCCCATCCCCTGATAATCGGGACGGATGAAGTACCCGCCGCAGTACAGATCGCGTCCGGACAGTTGCCTGTTTGCCTCGACGATTGGCCTGCCCCCGTTTCTGTCAGGAATCGACCAAGCAATGCTGATTCCTTGTGAGTATCCTCGGTATGCTGGCTGAATGCTGACGACGGCGGGACTGATCGAGAGCCGTTCCTGCGCATCTACTGTTGCGCCCGATGCAAGCAGCAGTTTGGAAATCCCGATGTAGCCGTCCCTTGCGTCAAGCGCCGCCCTTAACCCAGCACCGTCGTGAATCTTGATCTCACCGAGTTTCTCTGCGCCCCTGAACAGCGGATTGTCAGGCCTCCAGATTGTCGTGCGGCTTGGACGAAGCGACGTATCAGAAACGAGACGCTCTCCACCGTTGACGTAGTCCTGCTCATCGCCGCCCCAACCGGCAAAGATGCCGGAGCCGCCCGGTGGGCATGAGTTGTCCTGACCGTTCCCGTCGCCCGTCGCACACCACGCGCGGGATTCGGCCCACATCGCGTCGATCATCGCGAAGAGCGAGTCGTCCGCGCCCTCGGACCGGGACGCGATACGCTCGCGGAGTTTCTCGAATGCCTTCCAGCCGGGAGAGTCCTTTTCCTGCGGCTCCAGCGACATGATCATCGTGCTGCCGTTGTCCTCCCACCACTGCTGCCCCTGACGGGTCTCGTAGAGAGCCTGAATGGTCAACAGGCCCTTGGACTTCTCCTCCAACGCACGAGGCGACAGAATGCTGTTTGGGATGTTGCTTCCGTATGGCTCGAAGAACCCCGCACGCAAAGACCACCTCGGGGTTATCTTCTCGCGGGGGATGACACCGTCGAAGCCGAGGCGAGGCCAGATGCGGTATCCACGGAAGTGGGACTCGTCCTCGCTGCCAGCAGCCAACATGTCGATATTCGTGATACCGCTCTTTTCAGCTTGCGTGATGCTGTCGATCACTCCCTTCATCATCGCCCGGCCGACAGCGACGCTCGCCTGCTTACGTGCCTGCGGAGAAACACCAAACATGACGTACCGAAGCCAGAGTTCTCCGTCTTCCTGCTTCTGCAGAGAAACTCCGGATACCATGCCGCTCTCAATGCCGAGGATCGGCCGGGTACAGAAAGCCGAGACGGTGTCGCTTGGCTCTTTGCTCCCCGTCGCTCCGCCCATTTGAGCGGAGAGTGCGTCGACGCCACCCGCAGACAGAATTACGTTTGACCCCGGCTCAGTGGAGGCAGCCATCTTGCAGAAGTTGTCCAAGCTGACGCCCATGTCCTTCAGTGATCTCATAAGTGGCTTCCCACTCAGCACAATCACAACCTTCGCGTCCTTCAAGGACGGGACAGGTTTCTTTTCGTTTTCCGACCACCCCTTCTGCTCGTTCGACCGCTTCCACGAAGACGGCCGCGACTCTGTTGCAACTCCATCACCCCCGGCGCAGTCGTTCCCATTGGCAAACTGCCCATCCGAGTCCTTGTCGCACGAACGCTCCTCTTGGTCCGTTCCATTCGTCCAGAAGTGTTCCCAGACCTTGTCGATCGATGCCTCGTCTTCGGGAGAGAGCCAGCCGTCTCCTGCATCCGATGGTTTCGCAGACCGTGCTGCGTGCCGCATCGCGTCGGCAAAACGGTCGAAGACCTTGCTCTGGTCGCTTCCGCGGTCTTTCACATCGAATGTCATCTCCACATCGACACCGTTGTCTCTCCACCACTTCGTCCCCTCGCGAGTTTTGTGCAAATCAAGAACAGTGACAGAGCCTGCAAGGCTCTCGGGAAGTTTTTGCCGCAGGTTGAACGGAATCTTGCAATTGAAACCCATCCGCGGCCAGATCGTGTAGCCCTTGTAGGTCGTCGCGTCACCGCCTGCACGTGTCTTTGCCGCACTCCCCGCGGCGTGCATGACAATCTGAGAGACACCAGCCTCCCTCGCGGCCTCGATCGAGCCGATCATGGTCTGGTAGAACTCCCTCGCAGCCGCGTATCGCTTCTGGGGGTCGCCCTTGATCTCGTCGGATACTTGCATGCTCTCGTGAGAGACCACGATCTCGGGGTTCTGCCGTGTCCCGCGGTTCTGAACGTAGCTCTCAGCACGCAATGCGTCCTTTACCCCAGCCAAGTCACGGACCGACCTGACAGACACACCGTCCTTGCCCTTGTGGTCGAACAGTGCGGCCGGTCCGACAGACACTGCGTTGCCGTCGCGGACCGCCCCAGCCACTCCAGAGACGTCTTCGAGGTCCATTGCGAGGCCCGATAGCCTGCTGCTGACCTCCTTCGAGTCGCTGACCGTCAGTGACGACAGCCTTTCGGCACCGTCGAACGGCGGATCGTCACTCAGCTTGCTTCCGGACCACGTTTCTGACGCCGAGGTCGCGGGTTTTGTGTCCTCAGGGACCAGAAAGTCGCCGAGATCCGGGAGAACATTCGGCCGGTCGCCGCCTCCTTCTCCCTTTGCACAGTCGTTTCCTGTGGTGAACTGCCCCTTCGTGTCCTTGTCGCACGATGCGGCACCGCGGGACTCGAACACGTAGTCGTCGAGGATGCCATCGGCGTCGATTTGACCCCACGCATCGGCCGACCCCCGGCTCTCGACACGCTCTTGGATCTCCGGGAACACCAGATCCATGCCGCCGAGGCAGATCCCGGCGTCATTCCACCACTGGCGACCCTCCTCGGTGGCATAAACCTCCAAGGCAGACCGGCAGTGAGACAGGTACTCGGGCAAGAGAGACCGCAACTCGTCAGGAAGCTCTGCGTCGTGACCTGTTTCCGGAGACTCGTCGATCCCGAGAGCCTCGATCTCAAGAAACAACTCGTTGAAGTCGATTTCGGACTCGGCAAGATCGGAGTCCCAGCTTTCCTGCTCGGCACCAAAGTGCAGGAGGTCCCGCATTGGGTCGAATTCACCGTACTCTTCGTCGCCACCGTCCTCCATTGGGTCGTAGGAGCGACTCATAAAGACGTCCTGAGCCGATTTTGACTTCTCGGGGCGATAGTTTTTGTATGCCGCGTCTCCTTCCTTCGGAAGCTTGTCGACGCCAGTGCTGAAGAGTGAGTTCTTGTCGATCAAAACCTTCGCGCCGAGGTGCTTCCAGAGATTTTTCTCGTACTGCCACAACACCGCCTGCGGTTCGTCGAGCGGTGGCCTGCCGCCACGCTCCGCAGCGAGTTTTTCACACACGGCACGGAAGATGTTGCGGATATTTCGGCGTGCCTGTGGCCCTCTCGGGGTCTGCTGCTCGAAGACGAGAGCCTTCTTGCTGTTGTTGCCTGTCGAGTGTGCCTTGTCGATGATCGCCGCCAGCGTCGGGTGCCTGCTCTTCCCGTTCGAGCCGAACCAGTAAAGCTTTTCCTTCTGCTCGTCGTACTCTTTCTGAGTGATCTGCTTCTTGGCAAGCTTCTTGTCGAGTCTGGCAAGCGTTTTGAGCTTCTCCTCTCCCGTGATTTTGCTTCCACGCTCGCGAGGAGTGTTCCCGTAAGAGCGGGCGGCGGCTGCCGCCCAGTGGAACAAGGCTCCGTCCTCCTCGATCACGCCGGTTTTCATCTGAATCTTGGCCGACCTGATAACATCGTCCCGCTTGATGCCCTTCTTATCCAGACCGAACATCAACTCCTTGGCTTTGTTGCTCTCCAGAATTTTAAGAATATTTTCTGCCTGCTTCTTGGCAGCGGTTGGAGACGTTCTGGAAATCAGTTCCCCTGTCATTCTGCCAACGGTCCGCATCAGCCAGCGGTCCATCGTCAAGAAATCATGCTTGCCATTCAAGTTGGCATAGAACGATCCAATCTTCGGTCCGAAAATCGCAGCGGCCGGGATGACTTCGTCCTCCCACTCCTTCATGCTGTTGGCGTGGACCCCCTTTCCTTCCGGGTCTCCGGTGTCGATCAGGTCGCTCGCTCTCGCCTTGCTCTTAAACTGGTCAATCATCCAAGCGGTCGACTTTGTCTGTTCCCGCCACTCGGCATTTCCAGACTTCGCCGAAAGTTTCCGGAGAGCCTTGTTCATCTTTGCGGCTGTTGTCGTTCCGTCCATCAGGCGGCGAACGCGATCGACTCCGAACGAGTCAATCATGGACTGAAGCAACGCCAGAGACGGGCGTATGTCCCTCGCCCCTCCTGCAGATCCGCTCGCCCCGTCTCCTCCGCTCGGGTCCGAACTGGAGAACTTCGCGTCAGAACTGGTCAGCACTGTTCCGTGCTTCTTGTACATCCGGTACAAGCCATCTGCGTCGGCGAGGTTTAGCTCCGGGGACTGTCCGTTGCTGCTGATCGCCAGCAACATCGTGAAAATGAACTTCGCGTTTTTGTCGGTGGCGAGTTCCGGGTGAATTCTCGCCATCTTCGACATGGCTTCGCTCAGATCCTGACCGTAGAATCCGGGGTTGAACTTTGGGCTGCCGTCATCATCTTTTGCAGAGTAGGCATGCCTTGCCTCGGCAGTGAGTCCGTCAACAAGGTACTTGAACGCCTCGTCGCTCAACACACCTGTGGTGTCGATAATGTGACTCGGGCCTACCGTCCCTGCGATCGCAGCCCTTGCGTCCTCGCCTCTCGCGGACAGCATCTGCCCAACGTCGGAGTGTGAGACGAATGTTCCACTCTGTGCGGTTCTGTCGAGCGTGAAAGGACCAAACGTCTCGGCGATCTTTGAACTGCCCTCCTCGCGTCGGACAAACTCCCTGTCCCACAGGTCGACAGTCGAAGCAGGAGGCTGCCCCTCGGGCAGCGGGTTTTCTGCCAAGTCCGCCTTGGTGTTGTCCCGGATCTCGTCGTCAAGCTGGGCTGTCGTCTTGCCGCCAGTCATCATCATGTCGACGCCGCGTTTCTTGCCCTCGACTTTCTTGGGAAGAGCAGGGGATCCGGAGCCTTCGCCCTTAGCGCACTCGTTCTTATCCGCAAAACGACCCTTGGCGTCTTTGTCGCATTTGCTCCGCCATTCCTCATCGTCGCCTCCGGCCCCGTCCTCCCAGTCGTCCTGCTCCTCGTCGTCGTCTTCGGCGTATGGGTCGCGTGAAGATCGCTCATCCTTCGGGTACTTGCTGTACCAGTAAGGGTGCATCTCCTTTCCGTTCTCGGCGGCAACCTTCTCGGCGTACCGGCGGAACGCGAGGAAGGCTTCCTTCTTGCTGCCGCCCAGAGGGATATCAACCCTGACCGGAAAGTCCGACTTCTCTTTGCTCATGCTCGAATTCCTCGATTGCCTTTCTGGCCTGCACCGGGCTGTAGCCCGCTGCGATAAGACGAGACAGCACTAGGCTGCGAACTGTTGTCCACCCATGCTTGTCCAACTCCTTCTTCCCCTCCTTGTCCTCTCCGCTGAGTGAGTCCTTGTAGGAGTCCTTCCACTTCGGGATTTTCTTGAGTTCTTCTCTCTTGTACTTAATGTGTGTGGTCTTGAAGGTCCCGAGGTTGAACACTGCAAGCTGGCGAGACTTTCGACCGGCCTCTAACGCTTCCTTGCCCTGACCCGGCTCGAAGCGAGTCGAAATGTCGAAGTAAAAGTTTCCGTCGTTTCTCCATCCGCCAAGGAACCTGTCGGTGCGTCCCGCGAAGGCGTCCTCGTTCTCTTCCAAAAACTTTTCGAGCCTCGCTGCCGTTTCTTCTGTCTGGATGTCGTCGTCCTTCACCTGCATTGCACGGTTTTCGTCTTCGTTCGGAAACTCACAGACAACGATCCCGTCGTCTGGCTGCTCCGCAGTCTTACGGTCGAGCGTAAACCCTTGTGGGTTCTGAGCGATTTTGGCGAGCAGTTTCCTGACGTCGATCTTTCCGTTGGAGTCCTCGATCGACTTGCTTGAAGGATTTACTGTTGCAGTGGACGTCTCGGGTGAAGAAGCAGACAGCGAGGATCCACCACCACCACCACCACCGCCGTCGTCGGCTTGGCATTTGTTGTTCATGCCAAAGCGACCGCCGGACTGCCGCCCGCAGTCGTCGACTGCCCGGTAGTCGGTCTGTGCCTTTCGCTTGCCGTAATTCGGCTTGCGGACGAACACAGTGTTGCCAACGCTCACTGCGTCAGTGCCGCCCGTGACCTCCTTGCCGGTCCTCTTGTCGTAGAAGTAGGCGCACTTCTCCGGGTCGTACCCAACTGGCGTCCACTTGTCGATGTCCTTGGGCAGTTCTCTGCTGCGGTCGAAACCCCCAGAGACCGTGGCGAATGAATCTTTTGTTTTCTTGCCCTGAGCAACCTTCGTGGCTCCGGCTTCTGCAGAAAAGAAATCAACCGGACCGGAAAGGCGGGCGATCGAGTCGTACCCAATTACGTCTCCAACACCACCGGCAGCCTCTGTTCCTTTCTCGTGAACAGTCACCGCATAAATTCCCTTTCTCTCGAACGTGGGAATATCAATGCGAAAAGCGATAGGATGCCCTTGAGAAAGTTCTCTTGCGAGGCCGATGCGGCTCGCCTTCGCACCCATTGACGCGGCAAGCTTTTCGTCAGAGTGGATCTCGATGAAGTCAGAGTTCTTCGAGTCTCCAACGGATACAAACGGCTTGTGCCGAACGAGAGATGGGTCGTCTTGCTTGATCGGAGAGTAGGTCTTGCCCTGTCCAGACTTGCCACTTCCAGACTTCGCCTGACACTCGTTGCCGGGGGCGTACCTGCCGTTCTCGTCCCTGCCGCAGCCGTCATCCGATCGCTTCTCGGGAGTGACGTCGATTGCGTCCTGCCAGTCCTCGGGACTGACAGGCGACGCCTTCTGCTCCGGGGGATGCGCTGGCTTGGCTTCCGATGCCTGCCCTTGCTCCGCTGGCTTCGGTGCCTCGCCACGCGGGACGTCCGGCTGGCTCGGGACGCCGCCGATCGCTGGCTGCGGAGCGCCGGGCATCTGCGACGGATCCGGCTTTGGCTTCGTGGCCTCCTCGATCGTCTGCTGGTTCATCGCCACGAAGTAGTGATCACCACGCGGGCCGATCGGGGCAAGACCCTCCTGACGCCGGGCCTCGTTGATGCTCATCAGCCCAAGTCCCAGCATCGTCCCGTAGTAAGACGCCCGCCGGTTGCTGTCCGCTCGTACCAGCCCCGTGGTGTCGAACTTGACCGTGAACTCCTTGCGGTTGATGATCAGGCTTCGACTCATGGCGGACTCAAGGCGAGTCAGCCACGGAGTCAGGGTGTAGGTGAGGAAGTCCTGCCCCTTGGACTCAGTATCTCCAGTCGAGTCGCCCTGAATCATGTGCAACGGAATGCGGAATACTCGGCAGATCTCGGCCGTCTGTGCGTCGCGGGCAGATGAGAACTGAGCCTGCTCATTGCTGAAGCCAACCGGCTCGACTTTCAATCCGTTGGTGAGTACAGCCGTTCGGTAGGCGTTGTACACCCCTCTGTGCAATCTCTCAAAATTGTCTCGTAGCCTCTCCGCGGCTTCCTGCGTCAGGTTTCCGTCTGTCTGCAGAATGACGCCCGGCCTCGCTGAGTTGGCCCAGAAACCAGATGCGTAAATCTCAAGCGCTCTCGCCAGTGCTATCGCATCTCGCGATATCTCTGTCGGGACCATGCCCTTGATCCCGTCAGGCTCCGCCGTCCAGCGGATGTGCATGATCTGGTCTTGGTTGAACCGCTCAAGCTTGGCTGTCTCTGGGTTTGTGTACGAGTACCTAAGGCGACCATTCTCAAGCCGGTCCACAATCATCCGGCTCGGGTGAAGGTTGTGCAGGGATGTGACGGCACCATAGACGCCAGACTGGATCTCCGTGTAGGAGTTGCCCCAGCCGGTCAAGGTCATCACCATCTGCTCGATGAACTCCATCTTGGACTGCCAAGAATTTGGAGCGGTGTGCATCACCTCGTACAGGGGGATGTCGCTGGCAATCTCCTTGTGTCCATTCGGAAGCTTCCGATAAACGTGGAGGGGCATGCACGAAATTATCTCGGCAAGCAGGCGGCAACAACTGAGGAAAACAGTGGACTGCAACGCCTTCTCGGGCGTGATCTGAATTCCGGAAGCAGTCTTCCACTTCATCCCATACGAGTCGTCCGAGACCAGCATGTTGTTCCAAGAGATCCCGCGAACCTCCGGCTCGGACAGGCCCCGCTCTGGTGTCCAGACAATCTCGCTGATGACTCGCTCTTCGCTCATAGCAGGATGATCTCCGGGTCAGGGCGAGCCTTGCCAGCCTCGGCGTCGCAGGCCGAGGCGATCGCCATGATCAACGCGATGATTCCGTCGATTCTCGCGGAACTTCCGGGTTTGGGTTTCACGACTTTGATATATCCCTCGGCATTCATGCGGACGCTGGCGTTCGCCGCGTGAAAGTTAAGCACCGGATTGTTTCTGGTTCTCAGGCGTCCCTGAGTTGTAAGAGTCTCCAGCATACGGGTCGAGGAATTGAAACTGGAGAACCCTTGCCCGAATCCTACCACCTCGATTCCCTCAGCCTGAAGTTGCTGGACAAGGTAGTGGCTGTTATGGGGGTCGACATGGATCCGGCGGACAGAGTGGTCTTTGCAGAACTGGACAATGTCTCTCTTGATGAACTCGTAGTCCACTGTGTTGCCGGGCGTCAGAGTCATGCCCGTTGACGGATCCTTCGCCCATCGCGTTACGGGGACGCCATCCTTGACGTCCCGCTGGTGTGCATTCTCCTCAGGAAACCAGAACTTGGACTTCACCAAGTAGTTCTCCTCGTGGTCCTTGTGGACCGCGACGAATGCGTTGCAGTCCCATGTTTGGGCAAGGTCAAGCCCGCAGTGCCACTCGGCTCTCGGCCCCGGCTCCGGGAAGTCCCCAGTGCATTTACTCCAGTTTTCCGCGTTGATGAACTTGTCCTCGCCGGAGGTCCAGACGTTGAGCCTGTATCGCAAAAAACTCGACAGCTTCGAGTTGCTCTTTGCAGCCTCGGCGACGTCGGCGGCGAAATCCTTCTCTTTCATGGTCACGCCGAACGAAGGGTTTGCAGCCTTCCAAACTTCCGGAGACGTCCAGTCGTCATCAGGAGCAGCAGCACACACATAGCTGAAAAACGTGGGGTCGTACGACGGATCTGTCCGCACCCTCATCGCGTACTCGTGCTGCTCGTAGCAGATCGTCGCCTTGTCGAATCCGGCTGTGGTAATCGACAACAGGAGGCTCTGGTCTCGACTCGCTCCGCCGTATCTGACCGCATCAAAAAGCTTCCGGTCCTTTGCGGCGTGAAGTTCGTCGTACAGGAGGGCGTGGATATTCAATCCCTCGGCCCGGTGCGAATCAGACGAGATCACCTTGTAGAACGAGTTCGTCGGGACGCACGCGATAGTCTTGCGACTGTCGACGACCTCCAGCCTCTCGCGGAGGTGCGGAGACGCTCTCACGAGTTCCGCGATCTGCCGGTAGACGATCGAGGCCTGCTCCCGGCTTGTCGCGCAGCCATAGCACTCCGCGGCTGGCTCTCCGTCGGCAACGAGCAACAGGGTTCCGATGCCAGAAAGTAAGGTTGACTTACCATTTTTTTTCGGCAACTCGATGTACCCAACTCTGAATCTCCGCATGTCGTTGTCGCATCGGCACCAGCCGAAAATCTCCTCGACAACATGCTCTCGCTGCCAGTCGAGGAGGGTGAATGGCTTCCCCGCGAAACGCCCCTTGCTGTGCGTCAGGAACTTGTCGAAGAAGCCGACGGCGTAGTCGGCCTTCCGCTCATCAAAGTAAAAGCCGTAGCCCTTAGCCAACGACTCTTGTTTTGATATACGCTTCCAGCGGATCTGCGGGGGGAGCGGCACTCTCGATCCTCAGTGAGGAGCGGGCGGCGGGAGTCATCCCGAACTGCCGCTCGATTGCAAGTAGCTCGCCGGGGAGACTCTTGAACAAGGTCCCCTCGGCGGTGATCTGGGAGTAGCCAGTGGCGGTCAGTTGCGTCATGCCATGATCGCGAACGTGATCGAGAATCTTGACCCACTGCTCGTGGATCAGGCAGTAACGCTCCAGAGTCGGAACGTCTGCGGCAGTCAGCACTCTCATGCCCTGCAGGAGAGGTGCGATGTTGTTCCACTTCGCAACCCCAACCTTGCTCAGGCTCTTGGGTGGAGTCAGGTCTGCCTCGCCGGGGTCAGGCTCTGCGTCGTTCAATGGTCTGCATCCGGGGTTGCCGCGGACTCTCTTGATCGCAGTGGGGATCGCGTGTCGTCCCATTTTTTTGTTGCCTAGCTGAACTCTCTCGCGTAGACTT
>Ga0114967_10004990_pt1 | contig 10582 bp, 9 predicted proteins | sample M_130628_MF_Meta_FD_92639 | JGI IMG/M metagenome (GOLD analysis project Ga0114967, IMG submission 92639) | Freshwater microbial communities from Lake Montjoie, Canada to study carbon cycling - M_130628_MF_MetaG | ecosystem: Environmental > Aquatic > Freshwater > Lake | place: Lake Montjoie... | reverse complement strand
GTGGACCACGAGCCGGCCATCAGCGACCATGTCCGCGAGCCCCTGCAGCTGAACGGCATCAGGTCGAACAAAGATCAAAGCGACTCGAACTCCCAGAGACTCTGCCAGTTCATTATCGGGCCGCGCGGCCATTGTTATGGCGATACCACCGGGCTTGAGCACGTGCAGTGACCGATCAAGGACATCGCCACCCACACAGTCAATGACTGCATCCAGGTCACTGACCACATCTTCAAAGCGCGTGGTGTTGTAATCGATGACTTCGTCCGCACCCAGCTCGCGCAAGAAATCGTGATTGCTTGGCGAAGCAGTTGCGGTCACGTGTGCTCCGAGGAATTTCGCCAACTGCACGACCAGGTGTCCCACGCCACCTGCGGCGGCTTGCACCAGGATCCGTTGCCCCGCAACCACTCCGGCCATCTCCACGAGGGCTTGCCACGCTGTCAAACCAGCGACGGGCAATCCGGCCGCTCGTGTGGCATCCAGTCCAGCGGGACGCAACGCCATGGCCGTATCGCTGACCACGATGTGTGTGGCGTAACAGCCCAACCGAGGAGCCATCCGCAACGTGCCCAGCACGTCGTCGCCCACCTTCCACGCCGATACCTCAGCGCCTACCGCCAGCACCTGGCCGGCAAAGTCGCGGCCCAGCACCATGGGAAAGTTTTCGCCAAAAGCAGCGGAGTAATTGCCACCGCGCACCTTGAAGTCCACGGGGTTCACACCGACAGCATCGATACGAACTAAAACTTCGTGGGGGCCGTAACTAGGCATCGCACGCTCGTGCAGAACGAGCAAATCAGCATCGCCCCACGTGGGGATTTCGACAGCGGACATCACGTCAGGAATAGAAGTCATGGAGCAACTGTGGCAGAAGCCGGTGCGGACCGCGCGCGAAACCTACGAACCGCCAAGTTGACGCTTGCGCTCAGCGGCCTTCAACGCATCCCAGTCGCGCATTCGCTGGGGGTAGCCGATCAAGTTCGCGTCATAGCAAGGAACGCCGAGCTTTTTGGCCCAATCAAACGCCGTGCCTTCATCGGGAACCCGACGGCGCGTCCACTGTCCCGAGCGAGCCACCAACAAAATCGAGGTCTGCGTCACGGTCGTGCGCGGCTCAATGAACGCCTCTACACCTTCTTGCGCCTTGATGAACTGTTCAAGATGGGCGCGATCATTGCGATCAGCGGCCCGATCCATCGAGCCCTCAACGGTGCGTGGCTTGCGCCGACCGAACAAGCCCACAACTACTCCTCATCGCTAATGCCCCGACGTGCGTATCGCCTCGCTGGAGGCGGGTGAAAACGAGCAAGCCCGAGGTGAAAGGATACAAACAACTGAGTGGTTTGTGCCAATTTCTTTTCGTCCTGGAGGCAGTTGCGTGTCTGAAACCGGATTCGATCTCGTCATTCTCGGTGGGGGCAGTGGCGGATACGCCTGTGCCCTGCGAGCCAGCCAATTAGGGCTCAGCGTGGCCCTGATCGAAAAGGACAAGCTCGGCGGCACCTGCCTACACAAGGGATGCATCCCGACCAAGGCGCTTTTGCACGCGGCAGAGGTTGCCGACACTGCTCGTGAGTCCTCCGAGTTTGGCGTCAACACCACCTTGAACGGCATCGACATCGAAGCCGTCCTGAAGTACAAGGACAGCGTGGTCGGTCGCCTCTACAAGGGTCTACAGGGTTTGGTCAAGTCCTGCTCGATTACTTTCATCGAGGGCGAAGGGCGCCTGGTGGGACCCAACACCATCGACGTTGCTGGCGTTCAGTACACCGGACGCAACATCGTGTTGGCTACCGGTTCTTATGCCCGCTCGCTGCCGGGCCTCGACATCGAAGGTCGCGTCTTGACCAGCGACCAAGCCATCAACCTGAACGAAATCCCCCAGAGCGTCATCGTTCTTGGCGGTGGCGTGATCGGCGTGGAGTTCGCCAGTGTGTGGAAGTCCTTTGGCGTTGAAGTCACCATCGTGGAAGGCCTTCCCCGCCTAGTTCCGGCTGAGGATGAGGCGCTGAGCAAGGCCCTTGAGCGGGCATTTCGCAAGCGTGGCATCGACTTCAAGACCGGCGTGCGTTTCAGTGGTGTAACCCAAGATGCCAATGGCGTGGTCGTGTCACTCGAATCGGGTGACACCTTGGCCGCGGACTACTTGTTGGTTGCTGTCGGTCGTGGACCGCGCACGGATGGCTTGGGTTATGCCGAACAAGGCGTATCGATGGACCGCGGTTTTGTTTTGACCAACGATCGCTTGCAAACCAACATCCCTGGTGTGTGGGCCGTGGGCGACATCGTTCCTGGATTGCAATTGGCCCACCGCGGATTCCAACAAGGAATCTTCGTTGCTGAAGAAATTGCTGGCTTGAACCCGCGCGCCATTGACGAAAGCGGAATCCCTCGCGTGACGTACTGCGAACCAGAAGTAGCGTCGGTTGGTTTGACGCAAGCTCAAGCCGAAGAAGCCCATGGTGCAGCCAACGTCACCGCGTACGAGTACAACTTGGGCGGAAACGGCAAGAGCCAGATCTTGGCCACGACCGGTTTCATCAAGTTGGTCCGCGTCAACGACGGTCCCGTCGTGGGAATCCACATGGTCGGTGCCCGAGTGGGCGAACTCATCGGCGAAGGCCAACTCATCGTCAACTGGGAGGCCTACCCCGAGGACGTGGCAGCCCTGGTCCACGCTCACCCGACTCAGAACGAAGCCATGGGCGAGGCTCACCTTGCTTTGGCTGGCAAGCCCCTGCACGCCCACGCCTAAAATCGTCGTTGAACCTCTAATCTGGGTTTAACGAAAGTCCAACAAGAAGGAGTGCCAAGACCAATGCCGGTCTCCGTCACAATGCCGCAACTCGGTGAAAGCGTCACCGAAGGAACAGTCACGCGCTGGCTCAAGAACATTGGCGACACCGTTGCCATGGACGAGCCCTTGTTGGAAATCTCGACCGACAAGGTCGACACCGAGATTCCGTCCCCTGTGGCTGGAGTACTCCTGTCCATCACTGCCGATGAAGACGCCACTGTTGAAGTCGGCGCAGAACTGGCCGTCATCGGTTCAGCTGACGAAGCCGGCGCACCTGCACCTGCGGCACCTGCCGCTGCACCAGCACCTGCCGCGATTGTTGTCCCCGCACCTACTGAAGAAGTTCCCGCCCCCGCAGCCTCCGCAATCCCGGTGACTCCACCTCCCGCAGCACCTTCGGCTGGTGGCTCCACCGTCCCCATCGTGTTGCCCGCGCTGGGTGAAAGCGTCACCGAAGGAACCGTCACACGCTGGTTGAAGAACATTGGCGATGCCGTTGCTCTTGACGAACCATTGCTAGAGATTTCCACCGACAAGGTCGACACCGAACTTCCCGCACCCGTTGCCGGAACCCTGGTCTCCATCGCCGTTGGCGAAGACGGCACGGTTCAAGTCGGTGGAGTCTTGGGCGAAATCAGCACCGGTGCCGCCGCACCTTCGGCATCAACTCCGCCACCGGCTCCCGCACCTGCTGCTACACCCGTCGCCACTCCTGCGCCCGCTCTGGCACCGGTAGTTGCTGCACCCGCACCTGTTGTCGCCGCACCAGCTGCAGCGGCTACTCCTGCGCATGCTGCTACACAGGCCGGCAATGGCGTTACCGACACCTACGTCACGCCCATCGTTCGCAAGCTCGCATCGGATAACAACATTGATTTGAGCACCGTTACCGGCACCGGCGTGGGTGGACGCATTCGCAAGCAAGACATCGAAGCTGCCGTGGCATCGCGTCCGGCGAGCGCTCCTGTCGCTGCTCCTGCTGCTGCAGCCGCTGCCTCTCCTGCGCCGACTGCCACCGCTGCCACCACTGCCAAGCACGCCGCTCCTGCTTCACCGCTGCGTGGCAGCACCGAAAAGATGTCGCGTCTGCGCAAGGTCATCGCCGAGCGCATGGTCGAGTCCCTCCAAACCACGGCACAGCTGACCAGCGTCGTTGAAGTTGACGTCACGCGCGTTGCTGCTTTGCGCGATCGAGCCAAGAATGACTTCCTTGCTCGCGAAGGCGTCAAGCTCACCTTCCTGCCGTTCTTTGCTCGTGCAGCACTAGAAGCCTTGAAGCAATTCCCCGTCGTCAACGCGACGATGGACCAGGCAGCTGGAACCATCACGTACTACGACGGCGAGCACCTGGGGATTGCGGTAGACACCGAGCGCGGCTTGCTCGTTCCTGTCATCCACTCAGCCGGTGACTTGAACTTGCCCGCACTGGCCAAGCAGATCACTGACATCGCTGGTCGTACCCGCGACAACAAGGTCTCCCCTGACGAACTCAGTGGCGGCACGTTCACGTTGACCAACACGGGTAGCCGTGGAGCGCTCTTTGACACCCCGATCCTGAACCTGCCGCAGTCGGCAATCCTGGGCACCGGAACCGTCGTCAAGCGCCCGATGGTCATCACCGACGAGTACGGCAGCGAATCCATTGCGATTCGTTCGATGGTCTACCTGTCCTTGACCTACGACCACCGACTCGTTGATGGTGCTGACGCCGCCCGTTTCCTCGTGGCGATCAAGACCCGCCTCGAGACCGGCGACTTCGAAAGTGAACTGGGCCTGTAGTTCCCGGTTTAAGTGGCTTATCGCGCCAATACGCACCACGATGTAGTCATGCGCATTGCCATTGCTGGATCGAGCGGGTTAATCGGCACCGCCTTGTCCGCTTCATTAGTGGCCCAAGGCCATGACGTCTTTCGACTTGTTCGGCGCAATGCTGTGCGCTCGGACGAAATTAGTTGGGACCCCACACGTTCTTGGGATGGCGCCCAGCTCGAGGGCTTCGATGCTGTTATCAACCTCGCCGGGGTGGGTGTTGGCGATCACCGCTGGACTCGCTCGTACAAGCAAAAGATTCGCGATTCACGAGTCATCACCACAACCCATCTTTCGCAATCCCTCGCGGCACTAGAGAACAAGCCGAAGGTTTTGCTCAATGCTTCGGCCATTGGCTGGTACGGGAACACGGGTTCGACTGCGGTGGATGAAGACTCGCCTCGCGGGAGCGGATTTTTGTCCACCGTGTGTGCCGAGTGGGAGGCCGCCACGACCCCTGCCGAAGAAGCCGGCATTCGAGTGGTTCACCTGCGCACCGGCTTGGTGGTATCCGGGCAGGGTGGGGCCTGGCAACGGTTGATTCCGTTGTTCAAACTCGGCGTCGGCGGCAAACTCGGTTCAGGCCAGCAGTATTGGTCAAGTATTTCCATCGTTGATCAAGTTCGGGCCATTGAGTTTTGCCTCACGCACAATGAATTAAGTGGCGCGGTGAACCTGACCAGTCCTGAGCCATTGACCAACGCCGAATTGACTCAGGTGATGGGCAAGGTTCTCGACAAGCCAGCGGTGCTCCCCGTCCCAGGAGTGGCACTGCGCCTGGCGTTAGGTGAGTTCGCCGTGGAAACCCTCGACAGTCAACGCGTACTGCCCAAGCGCTTGCTTGCTGCCGGGTTCGTCTTTGAGCACCCCACCTTTGAACAAGCCTTCACCGTAGCGCTGCAGCCCGCGCCCTAGTCTTGACACATGTCAACGCTTTCGTTTCGGCACCTGCCAGGCACTGTTGACTACCTTGACGCCCTCGAACTTCAACGCGACCTTCACGCAGCTCGGGTGGCCGGAACCATTGATGACACCGTCCTGCTACTCGAACACAGCGCGGTGTATACCGCCGGGCGGCGCACTCAAGATTTTGAACGCCCGCTGGATGGCACTCCCGTCATTGACACCGACCGTGGTGGCCGCATCACGTGGCACGGACCAGGTCAGCTCGTGGGTTACCCCATCGTGCAGTTGCCCATGCCTTTGGACTTGGTCGCCTACGTTCGGCGCATCGAATCAGCGTTGATGGCGGCGTGCTCAAGCCTGGGATTAGAAACCGGCCGAGTGGAAGGGCGAACCGGGGTCTGGGTTGACCACGAGTCACCGACTGCCCGAAAAATTGCCGCCATCGGCGTGCGGGTGGCCAAAGGCGTGACCATGCACGGCTTTGCCCTCAACTGCGACAACACCTTGAGTGGTTTTCAACAAATCGTTGCCTGTGGCATCGAGAACGCCCAAGTGAGCACGATTTCGGCTGAACTAGGCCGACAAATTGGGGTAAACGACCTGCTCGAACCCGTAAAACAAGCCATGATGGACCAATTCTCCACGCAGTAATAACGTTCAGTTTCGCGAAGACAAGGATCGCCATGAGCCAGGAGCAAGTCACCCCCAAGCGCCGCCGGGCCAATCCGGTCCTTGGGCTGATCCTGGGCATCGTCGGATCCCTACTGATGACGTGTGCGGCCGTCACTAAATGGGCCAGCAACAACTACGGCATCACTGACTCCCCCTTCGAACAAGGCGTCGCGACCTCGGGCGCTGTTGCCCCCAATGGCAGCATCACCCAGCCAATTAACAACGTGGCGATCGTCAACACCCTGGCCCCCATCGCCGACTTGTGGTGGTTCTTTGCAGCCCTGGCCCTGGTCTTGATTGCCTTTGCTTACTTCATCACCAGTCAACGCGTTCGACTCAGCATTGCAATCGTGATAGATCTGGTCATTGGTGCCGTTATGGCCATTGTGATCTGTGCTCTCTTGCAATCCGCCGTGGCCCCCACCCAGCCATTTGGCGTCAGTAGCGACCCGAGCTCCAGTGCATTGCGCTTCTTCCTCTTCGCTGCCATTGCGATCGCGGTCGTGGCCATTGGAGCGGTTATCGCGAGCGCTGTCCGCGGCAATCGGGCCGAAAAGCGTGCGCCAGCAATCCCCGAACAGGCCACGGCCCCGCGCGATGCAAACACCTCCGACCCCTTCGTAGACTTAAGCAAGTCCGGGCCTGAACTTTCTACTGCCGGATCGCCGTTTATCTTCGACTAGAAACAGGGAGGATCATCGTGACTTCAGTTGATCCTCAAGGGCGCAAGTTGCTCCGCCTTGAAGTGCGCAACTCCCAAGTCCCCATCGAGCGCAAACCCGAGTGGATTAAGACTCGACTGCGCACTGGCCCTGAATACCTTGCGCTCACCGCTTTGGTCAAAGACGAGGGTCTGCACACCGTGTGCCAAGAAGCCGGCTGCCCGAACATCTTTGAATGCTGGGAAGACCGCGAAGCCACCTTCCTGATCGGTGGTGACCAGTGCACTCGCCGCTGTGATTTTTGTCAGATTGATACCGGCAAGCCTGCACCCCTAGACCGCGATGAGCCACGGCGTGTAGGTGAATCCGTCAAGACGATGGGTTTGCGCTATGCGACCGTCACCGGTGTTGCGCGCGATGACCTCGACGACGAAGGCGCCTGGCTTTACGCCGAGACGATTCGTCAGGTGCACGAACTCAATCCCGGCTGTGGCGTGGAGATCTTGGTTCCGGATTTTCATGGTCGCCCCGAGTTGTTGCAGCAGGTCTTTGACGCCAAGCCCGAAGTCTTCGCGCACAACCTCGAAACCGTGCCGCGCATCTTCAAACGAATTCGGCCAGCCTTTACCTACGACGGTTCGCTTAATGTCATCAGCCAAGCTCGGGCTGTTGGGTTGATTACCAAGTCCAACTTGATCTTGGGGATGGGTGAAACCCTGGACGAGGTTGAACAAGCTCTCCAAGACCTGCACGAGGCCGGCTGTGACCTGATCACCATCACGCAGTACCTGCGCCCCAGTTCACGCCACCACCCCATCGACCGCTGGGTTGACCCCAGCGAGTTTGAGTATCTCGACACAGTCGCACAGGAAATCGGTTTCTCCGGAGTGATGTCTGGCCCGCTGGTGCGTTCGTCGTACCGCGCAGGTCGCCTCTACGCCCAAGCCCAGGCCGCACGCACCAATCCCGTCAACGCCACATGAGCACTGCTCGTTCGAACGAACCCCTTGTTGACCGCGCATACGGGCCCATCATCACTTTTACGCGCTTTGGATTCATGAGTCTGCGCCTCAAACTCATGATCACCGGGTCTGAAAACATTCCAGCTACCGGTGGCGCGGTGTTAGCCGCAAACCACACCGGCTACATGGATTTCACGTTCATCGGTGCTGCTGCGCGCGAACGCGGCCGCCTGGTTCGCTTTTTGTGCAAGAAGGAAATCTTTGATCACCCGCTCGGCGGTCCCGTGATGCGTTCAATGCATCACGTCAGCGTTGATCGCGAAGCCGGCACGGCCTCGTTTTCGCAATCCTTGCGACTGCTCAAAGCTGGGGAATTGATCGGGATCTTTCCCGAGGGCACCGTGAGTCGTTCCTTCGAGCCCATTGAATTTCAAAGTGGCGCCACCGCTCTAGCTGCCGCCTCCAACGTGCCCCTGATACCCATAGCGATCTGGGGTTCCCAGCGCGTGTGGACCAAGGCCCGCAAACCCGCCTTCCCCAGTCACCGCACGCCCATCATGGTGGCTGTGGGCGAACCGATGTTCTTTGAACGTCGAGAAGACCACGATGCGGCCACCGAGCGGGTGCGCGAACGCATCGCGGAAATGCTCACAGCCCTGCAGGTGGCCTATCCCGATCAGCCACGCAACAACAACGACCGCTGGTGGGTCCCAGCTCGTCTTGGTGGAACAGCCCCCACTCCTGAAGAGGCTGCCGAATTGGAAATCCAACGCCGAGCCGAAAAGCAAGCCCGCAAGCAAGCAAAGGACTAGTCAACTCATAAGGTTGCACCTATGGCCACAAAGAACACCGCGGAAACCCCTGCCAAACCCCCACGCTTTGAGCGACTGCGTCAAATAGGCCAGGCCTATTCCATGACGGCCAAGGTCGACAAGTTTGTGGGACTGATCACCTTTGCGTTCTTCATGCTCGGCTGGGGAGCCGTCGTCGCCGTCGGCATCATTGTCGATGCAGTCGGCATCCTCGCCAATCAGTCGGTGTACTTCGCAATCATCGGTTTCACGGTGGGCATCTTGGTTGCCTTGATCATGTTTGGCCGTCGCGTCGAGCGCGCTGCTTATGCCCAGGTTGCTGGACAACCTGGTGCGGGTGCAGCAGTTGCCGAAGGTGTTCGTGGTTGGACCGTCACGCCCGCTGTTGCGGCCACACGTCAACAAGACCTCGTCTCGCGCGCAGTGGGGCGCCCAGGCATCGTGCTCATTGGCGAAGGCGACATCAACCGCGTTCGCGCCTTATTGCAAAACGAGACCAAGCGTTTGTCCAAGCTGGTCGCCGACACTCCCGTTCACGAAATCATCGTGGGCGAAGGCCCCGGCACCATCCCCCTGGCCAAAGTCCAGCGCAGCCTGCAAAAACTCCCCCGCGCCCTCAAGCCGGCAGAGGTCACGGAAGTGCGTCGACGCCTGGCTGCGCTCGGCGGAATGATGGAACAAATGCCGATCCCCAAGGGTCCAATGCCCAAGGGCGGAAGGGTTCCACGCGGTAAACAGCGCTAATTGGGTGAATTTTACACTTGCGCAGGGATAGCCCCATGTGGATAACCTAGGTATCCGGCACAATATGACAACCACCCTGCCTGAGGAGGACCGATGCGCCAGCGCTCGTTCTCCTCACTCATGCCCTTAACCCGACTCCGTCAGCGTGCGGGCTCAGGGGACTCCGGTGCAGCGGCCGTTGAGTTTGCCCTCGTTGTACCGATTTTCCTTGTCTTGGTTTTTGGCGTCATTGAGTTCTCCTTCATGTTTAACCAGCAAAGCGCGATCAACTCGGCAAGCAGTGATGCATCGGACCAAATTGCCAATTCACCGACCGGTCGTGAAACGGTTGCGAAAACTGTGATGCTCCAGAACTCAAAGAACTTAGTCGAAGGCGACTACTTCTACCTCTACCAACCAAATGCCAACGGGGATCCAATCGGGGGCATTGACGCAGACCCGTGCCCCTATACATCGTGCATCCTCTATGACTACCTCGGTGGGGCGTTCGTCAAGAGCGTCGTGTCAGCAGCGCCGGCGGCACCTGTTGAAGCAGCACCCGTGATTTCCGACAACAACGACTACGTTCAAATCACAAAAACGGATTCCACCAAGGAATACGGTAATGGTGGAAATTACTACAAAATTGATAGTGATTCGACATTGCTCGAGTGCAACAACACAGCTACCGCGACCAAATATCCAATCGGCAAGTCAGACTTCCATAATGGTGAATCTGACAAACTCACTCCCCTCAAAAACGATTGGACCATCGAGGCGACTACCTATAGCGACAGCAGTAAAGACTGTAACGCCAAGCTCTACTGGATGAAGCCAACCGTTTCCAAAAGCTCGTACACCACCGGAACCCCAGCCGTAACGTACAACTTCATTGATCCATCCGTAGTCAAGACCATCACGACGACGACGGATTACTTCATTGGTTCGGTCAAGTCCACCACGAAGACCGTGACGACGACTTACTCCTGCGTTGGTTACTCAACAACTGCCTCCAGCGGCAACCCAACCGGAACATCCACACTTACCGGCTGCGTGCAAACCGGCAGCAGCACCAACACTCCATCGGCTGTGACCGCGTTCAATCCCGATGCACTAAATTCCGAAGACGGATGCAACATCGGCATCTACGTAGCCGCTCGACACAGCTGGTTAACTGGAACCCAGACTTTCCTTGGGCTAGGTGCCGCACTAGACCTTGAAACAAGTTCGGTCAGT
>Ga0114967_10004989_pt1 | contig 10582 bp, 10 predicted proteins | sample M_130628_MF_Meta_FD_92639 | JGI IMG/M metagenome (GOLD analysis project Ga0114967, IMG submission 92639) | Freshwater microbial communities from Lake Montjoie, Canada to study carbon cycling - M_130628_MF_MetaG | ecosystem: Environmental > Aquatic > Freshwater > Lake | place: Lake Montjoie... | reverse complement strand
TATGTCACTTTGGAGCCTTGCCAGATGTGTGCTGGCGCTTTGTATTGGAGTCAGATTTCAAAAATTGTTTTTGGAGCTTCAGACGACCAACGAGGTTATCAAACTTTAGGCACCACCATTCACCCAAAAACTCAAGTAATTCAAGGTGTTTTAGCTAAAGAATGCTCGGATTTAATGTTTCGTTTTTTTGATTCAAGAAGAGGATAATTTTTTATTAATACAATAAAATGTGTTAACTTACGTTCCTATATAACCCAATAAATTTCATAAATGGAAAAAATAAAATCATCAATTATTATAGGCATTGCCATAATTGTAACTGCATTTATTTTGGGCAAGTCTTTTCAAAATCGAAATGAAAATTTGGATTCGATTTCAGTAATTGGATTAGGAACAAAGGATTTTGTTTCTGATGAAATTCTCTGGTCTGGAAGTTTTACTACGAACAGTTTCGATATTAAAACTGCCTACAATAAGATTGTATCTGACCAGAAAATTGTTTCTGATTTTTTTATAAATAAAGGATTTAAACCAAATGAATTCAGTTTTGGAGCGGTCAATTTTCAAAAGAAATTTAGAGAAGTGCGAAGTGAAAATAGTGATAATCAAACCCGTTATGAACAAGTTTTTGATGGTTATGAAGCGACACAAACTATATCTTTTTCTGCAAAAAAGAATCCAAATTTGATGCAACGAATTGAAAGTGTTTCAAGCAAAACGTCTGAATTAGTCAATTCAGGTATTGAATTATCATCTAATTCAATTCAATATACTTATTCAGATTTGCCAAGTTTAAAACAAAGTTTAATTGAAAAAGCCACTCAAGACGCTAACGAACGAGCTACTAAAATTGTAAAAACTGCCGATGGAAGTTTAGGAAAACTAAAACGTGCCAGCATGGGTGTTTTCCAAATCACCGGCCAAGGCTCTACTGAAGATGATAGCTACGGAGGAATTAACGATACTTATAGTAAGAATAAAACAGCTAGGATTACGGTTAGATTAGAGTACGAATTAGACTAAATATACAAAATAGTAAGCACAAAAAACCCGTCTCATTATTAATGAGACGGGTTTTTTTATTTTTCTGAAATCTCTTTTCCTTTTTCATCAAAGAAATGATATTCCAAATACGTGTAAGCGTCACGAGGTATGATTTTCACCCACTTTTTATGTTCAAAAAACCATTTTGAACGTAATGATGGAAAACCTTTTTTAAGGTATGCTGCCACAAAAGGATGCACATTAAGTGTTACTTTTTTATGACCGTTGATAATCTTTTCAAGAGAGAACCCAATTTTATCTATAATTTGAATTGGCGCATCAATATCGCTTGCCAAATTATTTGGATTTTCTTCTCTTGTTTCAATATTTACTTCTGGTCTTACCCTTTGTCTAGTAATTTGGACTAAACCAAATTTACTTGGCGGTAAGATTTTGTGTTTGGCTTTATCATCACTCATTTCTTCTCTAAGGAAGTTGAACAAAACTTGACGATTGTCAGGATCTTTCATATCGATAAAATCGATTACGATGATTCCGCCCATATCCCTAAGACGTAATTGTCTTGCGATTTCTGCGGCGGCTATCATATTTACTTCCAAAGCAGTGTCTTCTTGGTTGTTGGCTTTGTTAGAACGGTTTCCGCTATTCACATCGATAACGTGAAGTGCTTCGGTGTGTTCTATAATTAAATAGGCACCTTTGCTCATAGAAACGGTTCGTCCAAAAGAAGTCTTTATTTGTCGCTCAATATGATATTTTTCAAACAATGGTGTGTCTTTCGATTGATAAAACTTAACAATTTTTTGTTTCTCTGGAGCTATTTCGGCTAAATAGTCCTTTGTTTCTTGGTACAACTCTTCATCATCAATTTGAATACTTGTAAAAGTATCGTTGAATACATCTCTAAGTATCGAAGAAGCTTTGTTTAGCTCTCCTAACACTTTGGATGGATGATGTGCGGTTGGTAATTTTTTACTCATTGCAGTCCATCTATTCATTAAGTTCTGCAAGTCTTTTTCTAATTCGGCTATGTTTTTGCCTTCTGCTACTGTTCTCACAATAACACCAAAACCTCTTTGTTTGATAGATTGTACTAGTTTTTTAAGACGATCTTTTTCTTGTTTCGATTCTATTTTTTGTGAAACAGAAACGCGGTCTGAAAAAGGCACTAAGACTAAAAATCGTCCAGCGAATGAAAGCTCACAGCTTATTCTTGGACCTTTTGTAGAAATAGGTTCTTTGACTACTTGAACTAAAATCGACTGATTGGCACTCAGTATGTCTGCTACCGCGCCATCTTTGTCAATTTCTTTCTCAAACTGGAAGTTCTTTAGGGAGAAATCTTTTAGTTTACCTGCGCTTACAAGTTTTATGAATTTCAAATAAGAATTAAAACTTGGACCTAAATCGTGATAATGTAAAAAGGCATCTTTTTCGAAGCCTACGTTTACAAAAGCAGCGTTCAATCCAGCAACTGGTTTCCTTATTTTGGCAATAAAAATATCACCAACTTGGAAGTTGCTTGTTTCCTCTTCTTTGTGTAATTCAATTAGTTTTCCATCTTTTAATAAGGCAAAATCTACAGCGTCAGCACTAGATCTAATGATTAGTTCTTTATTCACTTTGTAAATTTTTATCTGTATTGAGGTTTTTTGTTTGAGGTTTTTTGTTTATAGTTATAAACCATAAACTCTAAACCATAAACTCTAAACTGTTTGCTACAGATGGATTAAACATTTTAAACAGGTATTGTTTTTACCCGGCGGAATCTCTCAATTCCAATTTCAATGAACGTTTTCTAAAAAAAGAAAAGTAGTTTTAAACTACTTTTTCTTTTTGTGTCGGTTAGCTCTCGCACGTTTTTTACGTTTGTGCGTTGCTACCTTATGTCTTTTTCTTTTTTTACCACTTGGCATTGTGAAGATTTTTGGTGATTAATAAATGAGTTTATACTGCTACTTCAGTATTAGTTTTTATTGCCTCTACAAATACTTTTGCAGGTTTAAATGCTGGGATATTGTGTGCTGGAATTTTGATTGTCGTATTTTTTGAAATGTTTCTGCCAGTTTTTTCTGCTCTAGTTTTGATAATAAAGCTTCCAAAACCTCTCAAATAAACATTATCTCCAGTTTCTAAAGAAGTTTTTACTTCTTCCATAAACGCTTCAACTACTGCTTGAACATCTCCTTTTTCAAGTCCTTTTCTTTCTGAAATCTTTGCTACGATATCTGCTTTAGTCATTTTTTTTCGTATTTAATATTAATTATGTAATTTTTTTAAGGTTGCAAATATATGAATAATAAAAACAATATTTCAAGCATAATCTATTAAAATTTAATAACATAAAGATTTATTTTTGTATTCCATAATTTAACTATGAGATTCTCTAAAGCACTTATCCAATGGTATTTACAAAACAAACGTGATTTGCCTTGGCGTAATGTCTCAAATCCGTACATTATTTGGCTTTCTGAAATCATGCTTCAACAAACTAGGGTTGCTCAAGGGTTGCCTTATTTTCTTCGATTTACAAAAGCATTTCCTACTGTTTTTGATTTGGCAAATGCCGAAGAAGAAGAAGTGTTGAAATTGTGGCAGGGTTTGGGCTATTATTCTAGAGCCAGAAATTTGCACAAAACTGCTAAAGTAATAGCGTACGAGTTTAATGGAGAATTTCCTAAAACCTACTCAGCTCTATTAAATTTAAAAGGAATTGGCGAATATACTGCTGCTGCAATAGCATCTTTTGCTTATAATGAAAATGTTCCCGTTGTAGATGGAAATGTTTATAGGGTTTTGTCTCGCTTTTTTGATATGGAGACTGATATTGCTTCAGCCGGAGCTAAAAAAGAGTTTACGCAATTAGCAGCTGAATTATTGCCAAAAGAAGAAGCCAATTTATTTAATCAAGCCATAATGGAATTTGGAGCTTTGCAATGTGTGCCAAGAAATCCTATTTGTGGTGTTTGTATTTTTAATGACAGCTGTTTGGCTTTGAAAAAGAACAAAGTATTGCAGCTCCCAAAAAAATCAAAGAAAACCAAAGTAACCAATCGGTATTTCAATTATTTGGTTTTTTTCGATGAAAATAACAATACGATTATTAGTAAACGTATACAAAAAGGAATTTGGCATAATCTATACGAGTTTCCATTACTTGAAACAGAAAAAGCTGAAAGCGATTTTACAGTTTTGGACTTAATTCAAAATCAAAGTTTTGTCACAAATGCTATTCAGGAAATAGCATTATATAATCCTACAGCTATTGTACACAAACTTTCTCATCAACATTTGAGCATAAAGTTTTGGAAAGTTAGGGTAGAAGGTGTACTTCTCAACGGTATGAATTGTGAATCAGCTTCTAAATTCCCTTTCCCAATAGTAATTTATAATTTTATTGAAAAAGATTGGCTTTAATTTTTAAAAAAAGTAGTAAATTTGAGAAACTCAAAGTGCAACCGAATTTTATGAAGCGCAAAGAATAAAATTAATTTTGTTGAGAAATGAATGGTACCTTAAATAAAGTAATGTTGATTGGTCACCTTGGTGACGATGTAAAGATGCATTATTTTGACGGAGGAAATTGCATTGGTCGTTTTCCTTTAGCAACTAATGAAGTTTATATCAACAAACAAACAAACGAAAAAATCACCTCTACCGAATGGCATAATTTAGTAGTGAGAAATAAGGCTGCGGAAATTTGTGAAAAGTATTTGTCAAAAGGAGATAAAATATATGTTGAAGGCAGAATAAAATCACGACAGTGGCAAGCCGAAGACGGGACAACAAAATATACAACAGAAATACAAGTTACCGAATTTACATTTTTGACTACCAAAAAAGAAGTTGAAGGAATGAAAACTACACAAAATTTAGAATCAAAAAGCACTAATTTTGAAGCATCTAATCCAGCAGCTCCTGAAAACGATTTGCCATTCTGATATTGTTTAACTAATCTTTACACTTTTGGACCCTGAGCCCAGCATTAATTTTCTAGCAACTATAGACACCAATTTACTTTTTGGAATTTTAGCTATAGTTTTTCTTTTATTTTGTTCGGCTATGGTTTCTGCTGCAGAAGTTGCACTTTTTTCTCTCACACAACAGGATTTAAATACTTTATCCGAAGAAGATTCTACAAAAGCTATCGTAATTTCCAAATTACTACAACGACCAAAAAAACTTTTGGCAACTATATTGGTAGCAAATAATTTTAGTCATATTGGCGTAGTGATAATTTTTTCTTTTGTAGGGAATAGCATTTTTTCCGCTATAGAATCCCCAATTTTAAAGTTCATAGTAGAGGTTTTGTTGGTTACCTTTCTTATTCTTCTATTCGGGGAAGTATTGCCGAAAATTTACGCCAGCCGAAACAATATCCAATTTTCAAAGTTTGTTGCAAATCCAATATCGATTATAGATAAATTACTTTCTCCAATAAGTTTGCCAATGCGAGCAGTGAGTATATTTTTGCACGAAAAATTAGGTAATCAAAAATCAAATATTTCGGTTGATCAATTATCTCATGCATTAGGATTGACTTCCTCAGAGGATACAACTACAGAAGAACAAAAAATATTGGAAGGCATAGTCTCATTTGGGAATACCGATACAAAGCAAGTCATGAGTCCAAGAATTGATATTTTTGCCCTCGAAATGGAAGAAACTTTTACTGAGATTTATCAAAAAATAGTTGATAAAGGCTATTCCAGAATTCCGGTTTACCGTGAAAGCATAGATCATATTGAAGGTGTTTTGTTTGTCAAAGATTTGATTCCGCACATTAATAAAAAAGAATTCGACTGGAATACACTAATTCGAGAACCGTTCTTTGTTCCTGAAAACAAGAAGTTGGATGATTTATTAAAAGAATTCCAAAGTAAAAAAAGTCATTTAGCCATTGTAGTCGATGAGTACGGTGGAACTTCAGGCTTAGTTTCTCTTGAAGACGTAATAGAAGAAATTGTTGGTGATATTTCGGATGAGTTTGATGACGAAAATTTGAATTTTTCGCAGATTGATGATAAGAATTTTTTGTTTGAAGGAAAAATTAACCTCAAAGATTTTTATAGAATAGTCGATGTTAATGAAGAAATTTTTGAAGGGAGTAAAGGCGAGGCAGAAACATTGGCAGGATTTATATTAGAGATTTTGGGGAATTTCCCTAAAAAAGGACAAAAAATTAATTTTTCAGATGTACGTTTTACCATTGAAGCCGTTGATAAAAAAAGAATAAAACAATTAAAAGTAACTCTCGAATAAGTTAAAAATGATAAAAAAGATAAGTTATTTTTTGGCAATGATATTCATTTTGGTTTTTGCTAACGGTTGTAAAGATGGTGTGTTGCCAAAGCCGGCAAGTCAATTGCGATTGGATTATCCAGTTGCTAAATATGCTTCGTTTAGCAATCATTGTCCATTTGAATTTGAAATGAATGAAGAAGCCGTAATCAAAGAAGATAAAAATTGTGGTTTCTCTATTCATTATCCAAAAATGAAAGCGACGATTTATTTGACCTATAAAGCGGTGAATAATAATATAAACAATTTGTTACGAGACGCACAAAAATTGACCTATGAACACGTTATAAAAGCGGATGACATTTTGGAACAACCATACATTAACAGAGAAAAAAAAGTATATGGAATGTTCTATCGTGTTGATGGAAATGCCGCAACCAATGCACAATTTTACGCTACCGACAGCACCAAACATTTTGTAACAGGCTCAGTATATTTTTATGCCAAACCAAAATTTGATTCTATAATGCCCGCAGCAGATTATGTTAAAAATGACATGCAGCGTTTACTGGAAACAATTAAATGGACCCAAGGGCGTTAGGGCGAACGGAGCGGCACGAGCGAAGCGAACCGGCGAAGCAAGCTAAACAAAAAAAGAACTCAATTGAGTCCTTTTTTTGTTATATTATGTGGATTATACTTTCCCTTTTGTTTTCATTTGAGAAACCTTATAAGTTTCGCCATCGCCTGTAGATTCGACAGTTTTTGTTAGTTTTTCCGGAGTTAAAACTGCTGCGTCAAAATCAACTGTCGCTTGTTTATTGTCAAAATCAACTGTCGCTTTTTGAACACCATCAAGTTTAGATAATTTAGTTTCAATGGTTTTAGCACAACCCATGGCGCAAGTCATTCCTTCAATTTTGAAACTCGCTGTCTCCGGTTTTGAGGCAATAGTAACTTCTTTTTTAGGGTTACTTTCCTCTTTTCCTTCTACATGTTTGCTTGCAGAGTCTTTACAACTAAAGATTAGGGTCGAAGCAATACCAAAAGTCAATAGTGATTTGATGAAACTCATAATTTTATAATTTGTTATTTTGAATTAATTTTAATTATTGACAAAATTAGTAAAAAATAAAAGCGGTTATTCTTAAAATAATTACAAAATTTGGGGCATTCAAAAGACAATATGAAATCACTACAACTAAAATGGGTTATCCTAATTGTACTTGCTCTAATATGGGGAAGTTCATTTATATTAATTAAAAAAGGATTGAACGGGTTAAGTCCACTTCAGTTGGGGTCGTTGCGAATTATTTTTTGTGCTTTTTTTCTTTTGATTATTGGTTTTAAAAACATAACCACAATTCCGCTATACAAGTGGAAGTATATTGCCCTAACTTCATTATTTGGAACTTTTATTCCAGCTTATCTTTTTGCCATTGCCCAAACCGAAATTAACAGTTCAGTGAGTTCAATACTCAATTCTTTGACGCCTTTGAACACTTTAATTTTGGGCTCAATTATTTTTGGTCTGGATTTTAAAAGAACGCAAATTTTTGGAGTAATCGTTGGGTTTATTGGAACTATATTATTGATATTTAATGGTGCCTTGAATCATCCAAATCAGAATTATTGGTATACGATATTGGTATTGATTGCGTCTATTTGTTATGCGATGAATGTGAATTTCATAAAAAAATATTTATCCGATTTAAAACCACTAACCATAACGGTTGGCAACTTTTTAGTGATGTTATTTCCGGCCTTACTGGTTTTGTCTTTTACCGATTTCTTTTCGTCAGTTCATTTTGAAAAAGTACAACATGCTATGATTTTTGTAGCCGTTTTGGGAATAATAGGAACCGGAATAGCCAATGTGCTTTTTTATAAACTGATACAGATTTCGTCTCCGGTCTTTGCTACTTCGGTCACGTATTTGATTCCGGTAGTAGCATTTTTTTGGGGCCTTCTCGATAATGAAATGTTAACACCATTGCAATTTATTGGAGCTTTTATTATTTTGATTGGCGTATATTTATCAAGTAAGAAATAAAAAAGACCGCTATTGCTAACGGTCTTTTTAGTGTATGTTTAAATTTCAATTATTGAAAATCAGCATCAAAAACACCTTCGTTGATTTTTACATCACTCATTTTGATGTCTAGTTCAAAGCCAACATTCATTATAGTGTTAAAAGGTACTTTTACTCCTTTTACATCTCTATAATCATTGAAGTTTGTTACTCGGGTCATTTTTTGCCCGTCTTGTTCTTCAGAAGAAGCTTCCGCAGTTTTTAGTCCAGTTTTTACATCAAAATAGTAAGTAGTGTCACCATCAACAACTGCATAAGCATCAGAACCATTCATAGGTTCAATACCTGAAATTTTTACACCTGTTTTGGTAGCTAATAAAGTTTCGTTGAATAACACTGCGCTCTCTTTCATTTTTGCAAGCTCTTCACCTTCTAAAACTTTTTTCTGACCTTGTTGCATCATGTATCCGGTATTTCCGTTTACCACTTGCTTCATTATAGAACCCATACCAGCCATAGAAAGCTCTACCATCATTCTTCCTTTCGAATCCATTTTTGAACTATAAGACAAAGGCATTGGTGCTTGCGGAATGGTTGTAGAACCAGTATATGCAATAGATTTTACCGCTTTTACCGCTTTATCTCCACCAATGGCAGCTACATAAGCATCGACAACAGTTTTTACTGTAACTCCTGCAGGAACTTGTTTTTTCATTGCTGGTTTCTCAGTTGGATTTCCGAATTTATCGAAATAGAACATTGGAATTTTAAGTTTTTCCAATCCTGAAATCACTTCTGAACCTTTTCCGGTAATTACAATACGTAAATTATCAGCTAAGAAATATTTGTTAGCTACTCTCATAATATCTTCCGGTGTAACAGCATTGATATTTTTGATATAGTTTTCATAAAAATCTGCTGGCAAACCATCTGTTTCTGTTCTTAGAGCAAATCGGGCAACTGTTTCTGGTTTTTCAACTTGCATCACAAAACGCCCTATATAACCAGCTTTTACACCGTTTAACATTTCGTCAGTAACTTTTTCAGTTCTGATTTTGTTTAGTTCTTTTAAAGATTCTACGACAGCACTATCTGTAACGGCATTTCTTACCTGAGCATTTGCTTTGAATTTGCTATACATATATTTGTCGAAACCAACACTTGAACGTGCACCATAAGTCCAGCCATGTTTTTCTCTCAAATTCATATTCAAATAACTATTGAAATCACCTCCAAAAACTTGATTCGCTAAAGTAACAGGGAAAAAGTCAGCATCTGACATTTTTAGATTTACAGTGTTAATTAATGAGATTTCAGATTGAACGGCATTTGGCATATCAACAAAGTTGATTTGAGTGTATTGAACATTACTTGGATTAGAATAAGTTAATCTTGGTGCCGTGGCTTTTACCCATGAACTAAATAGTTTTTCAACCATTTTTTTCACATCTTTTGTTTTCACATCTCCAACGATTATTAAATAAGCGTGCTCTGGAACAAAGTAAGTAGCATAGTTGTTTTTTACATCTGCTAGAGAAACATTATTAATAGTTTCTTCAGATAAATATTCTCCTGAAGGATGATTTTTACCGTAAGCCAAAACATTTTCAACTCTTCCGGCAACTACAGGAACACTTTTTTCTTGTGTTTTTAATCCGTCGATAAGTTTTTCTTTTTCTTTATCAAATTCTTCCTGAGTGAAGTTTGGCATCAATGCCCCTTCGGCCATAAGCTCTAAAATTCTTTTAGAATATTTAGACAATCCGTTGGCAGCTGCTCCAGAAGAAAAGAAATTGATATCAGCTCCCATAAAATCGATTTCTTCGTTGAAAGCATCTTTTGATGTTTTTGTTGAACCGTTTCCGATTAAGCTACTAGTTAAATCATCAACCCCCTTTTTGTTACCTTCAGCATAAGGAGCATTGTCAATGGTTAAATTGAAAGAAACTCTAGGAAGTTTGTGGTTTTCAACAACCAATACTTTTAATCCGTTTGGTAACGAAAAAGTTTCAGGTTTTTTAAGATTTATGGTTGGCGATGGGCCTGGTTTTGGCTGGGTTCTGTCTTGTGCTTGCATAATTAAAGTTAAAAACAAGCTTGATATTACTATAATTGATTTTTTCATTGTTGTATATTTATTTGTTTTGCTTCGCTTGTTCACTATCGTTTGAGTCAGCTTTATCTTTTGCAGGTACATAATCCAAAATCAAACGTTGGTTTGGATTTAAATATTTCTTAGCAGCGTCTCTAATTTCTTCACGAGTTACAGAGCGTAAGATGTCAATATTTGTATTAATCAAATTA
>Ga0114967_10004988_pt1 | contig 10583 bp, 8 predicted proteins | sample M_130628_MF_Meta_FD_92639 | JGI IMG/M metagenome (GOLD analysis project Ga0114967, IMG submission 92639) | Freshwater microbial communities from Lake Montjoie, Canada to study carbon cycling - M_130628_MF_MetaG | ecosystem: Environmental > Aquatic > Freshwater > Lake | place: Lake Montjoie... | reverse complement strand
TCAAACGCGTTATGAGCCCTAATCAACGCAGTCAGATGATCTCTCTGAAAGCTCTCGCCCACTACGTCGTAGTTGTAATCGACTCCGTCAGGCGCCTCGGTATTAGAAGTACTTACAGCTGGAACTTCGGGACCGTGAATTGCGTCGGATGCTTTGCGGATGAAGTCGGGGCGTTGAGAAGTGGTCTGAGATTTAGGTTCTCTTCCGATTATCCAGAGTAAGAAGATTGCGAGTGGCAGGAGGAAGAGGAGGTAGGAGTTCATTAATCCAAAAGCTCCCAAGCTTCTAGGTATTTATCCATCCAGCCAGGTTTAATGGTCTTAAAGTTCGGGCCATAATCGTTCTTGATTCGGCGCATTTCTGTGTCATTATGTTTCTGACCCTTTGAACCTGGCGTTGCAAGCCACTCTGCATGGGAATCCCTGACAACTTTCGCAACAATTCTGGATGGGATTACGTATACGGAAGGATCAATTAACTCAAGGTTTACAAAACAGTAAAATAAATCTTTCTCACTAATTGATTCATGCTTTAGCCCCATATGCCAACCGAGAGAATTACCAACAGCGGTTCGAGTCTTGACCTGGATTAAGCGCGGCTTTCCGCCATCAAGTGGATTTACTAACACGTCAGCCTTGCGAGTACCACGTGGTGCCTGTGAAGCAAGTAAATCTCTAGCCAAAAGTCTCGACAAAACTAAATGTTCACCTGCGGCACCCACTAGCGACTTGTCTTTACCGTTTCCAGCCATGGCAACCAACTTTCTTTCGAACTAACTAGTTTGCGTCTTCGAGAACTTCATATCTTTCAATCGTCAAATCCATCAATCTTGCCAGAGCATCCACGGCTTCTAAAGTCGAAGCAAACCATTCAGTGCCAGCTTTTGTCCGTCTTGCGGCACTTCTCTCATGGCCGACAGCCTCAAGCGTTGAATGAAATTTCTTTTCAATCTCTTCAATGTTCATCTGCTCTTTGTGGTAAATCCTTAGGAGTTTTGGATCTTCTGGCATTGAGGTTTGACGATTTTGTTCAACAATTCGTTGCCATACTGAATTTTTTGTCGAACCGATCTTGAGCCAATAGACGTCAGGTTCCTCGACAGTGCCAAAGTGAAGATAGGTTGGGAACGAATAAACGTAAATACCAGTATGAATTTTGGCTGCAATTTCAGCCAAAACCTGTGACTGTTTTTCAATTGAAATCTGGTCGTGCTGAACAGCATTCTCTGCTTCGGCGTTCTCAATTAACTTTGCTCTCGTAGTATTTAAATATTCCAAGGTTGGAGCGGAGATCGACTCAGTAGATTTAATCAAGCGCGCTATGGACCTAGCAGCATTTCTTGAAATAGATGCACTATTAGGAAGTAATCCATCCAAAATGGCAGAAACCATCTTTTGATAGTTGTAAACCACTCCACGATTGGAAGCGCCAGTCAGCTCAGTTAGCTGCATGGCATTAGTAACGCCATTTTCCATCTCTCTATAAATTGCCCCAAGTAATAAGTCATCCTTAGCGAGCATTGATTTCACTTCGGCTACTACAGCTTCATTCATCAATGTTCACCTAGCTTTCCTGGTTAGAGATTCGAGAATCGTTCAAAGAATGCCTTTAGCTTATCTATTACAAACGCCTTCTGTAAGGCGTGCTCAAAACTTGGACTAAACATGTTCTTGGCAGGGAGCAGTTTGATTACGTCAGTACCAGCAGTTCTCATCTCCCCATCAGTAAATGCCTTCTTCATGAACTCCTGTGTTGCCTCTGGGTTAAGACTCTCCTCTTTGATAATTTCACCCAGCTCAGCGCTCTTCTCAGCTTCAATAAAGACCCGCCAATCCTCTTCAATATTTGAGGCATTGTTCACCGTTTCAATGAACTTCTCGATCAAGTCCTTCTTGCTGCGAAGCGAGAAACTTGAGAGAACAGTCTGGTTAATTTTCGCCTTGATCTCTTTGTTTTCACTTGCAGATGCCCCTTGCAATCCCCGAATCAAAATGAGAATGAAATCAACGTTTATCTCTACTTGTTTAACCAGCTCAATTTCGAAAACTAGATCGTCGACTATTGATTCCTTATCTGCATCAGCCCCGTTTTTGAGTGAGTTATAAAGCTCAATATAAGTACTTTGATAGTCCTGGAAGGTACGGTCTGGAAGTAATTCATTACCTTTGAAATCGTCGAAGGATTTAAGGATGTTCTGGAGTCGAAGAATCTTGTTGTACAGATTGATGAACTCTCGTTGCTCTGTTTCAGAGGCAGGCAAATCACCCGGTGCGAACTTTGAACTGAGTTCAGAAACCAAAATTGAGTATTCATCGTAGTACTCGCGGAACGGCTTGAGGATCACGATCCCGCCCGCATCTTTGTTGCCGAATAACGAGATTGAGTCGTTAGTTGCTTGTTCCAGATCCCTGAAGCAGACGATATTTCCGTAAGTTTTCACTGAGTTAAGAATTCGGTTGGTTCGTGAGTAAGCCTGTAACAGCCCATGCAAACGTAGATTTTTATCTACCCACAAGGTATTTAGTGTGGTGGAATCGAATCCAGTCAGGAACATATTCACCACAATGACCAGATCAATCTCTCTATTCTTCAGCTTCTCCGACAGATTAGCGTAATAGCCTGAGAAGCCCTCGGAAGAGGTATCGAAATTGGTTGAATAGATTGTGTTGTAGTCATTAATCGCAGCTTCTAGGAAGTCACGAGATGGCGCATCGAGATTGCTTGCCTCAAACTCTTCGCTGGGCAATAAGCCATCAACTTCATCTTCATTTGGTGCGTAGCTATAAATAATACCGATCTTCAGCCGTGAGTCAGTTGGCTTCTCTTTCTGCAGCTCTTTGAAAGTTGCGTAATAGCGCTTCGCTGCCTCAATCGATGCAGTTGCCATAAGCGAGTTGAATCCCGAAACTCTCTTGTTTTTGAGCGTATACGTGTCATTTCGCCGAGTTTTTTGATCAAAGTGCTCAAGAATGTACTGGGCAATCTTGGTAATGCGCTCTGTTGCAAGTAAAGCCTTCTCTGTATCGATTGAGCTGACTTCTCGATCCACGAGAATTTCAGGCATTTTTATTGTATTTACATAGTCAACGCGGAATGGCAAGACGTTCTTATCCGTGATCGCATCCACAATTGTGTAGGTATGGAGATTTACACCGAATGCCTGCTCAGTCGTACGAAGACTCGGATTATTCCCATTCGATGAGTTCGCCGCAAAAATCGGAGTACCGGTAAAGCCAAAGAGGTTATAGTTTGAAAATGCCTTTTTGATGGCCATATGCATGTCACCAAACTGGGAACGGTGGCATTCATCAAAAATTAGCACAACTCGCTTATCGTGGACCGCATGGTTCGGATTCAGACTAATGAACTTAGATAACTTCTGGATTGTGGTGATGATGATTTTCGCAGTCGGATCTTCAAGGCGCTCTTGGAGCTGCTTCGTCGAGTTGCTCGCATTGGCGGCCCCTTCTTGGAAACGGTTGTACTCCTTCATCGTTTGATAATCGAGATCCTTGCGGTCAACCACGAATAGCACCTTGTCAACCGATGGCATTTTCGAAGCAATCTGAGCAGTCTTGAAGCTCGTAAGTGTCTTTCCGGAACCCGTTGTGTGCCACACATATCCACCGGCATCGATTGTTCCAAGAGTCTTCTGGTTCTCGCTCATCACGATTTTCTGGAGTACTCGCTCGGTCGCAACAATCTGATACGGACGCATGGTTAGCAGCATCTGGTCAGAAGTAAACACGCAGTACTTGGTAAGGATGTTGAGAAGGCTGTGCTTGGCAAAGAAAGTCTTGCCGAATGACATTAGGTCATAGATGGGTTTATTGTTGGCATCAGCCCACCAGCTGGTGAACTCATAACTGTTGGAAGTCTTCTTGATACGCGTGTTTCCACTGACTTCCTTAATGTGTTGATCTCGCACCGTATTGCTGTAGTACTTCGTATAGGTACCGTTGCTGACGACGAAAATCTGTATGTATTGATAGAGCCCAGAGCCGGCCCAAAAGCTGTCGTGTTGGTAACGGTTGATTTGGTTGAAAGCCTGACGGATGTCGACTCCGCGACGCTTGAGTTCTATATGAACAAGCGGGAGGCCGTTCACCAGGACTGTAACGTCATAACGGTTCTTTCGAGCGCCTTCTACCTCATACTGGTTAAGTACCTGAATGCTGTTGTTGTGGATGTGTTGCTTGTCGATGAGGTAGATGTTTTTACTCTCACCGTTATCGCGCTTCAGCACACGGATGTGGTCTTCCTGGAATCGGCGAGTCTTCTCGATTATGCCGTCTTTCTCACTTGAGATACTTTCATTGAAAAAGCGGTCCCACTCGTTATCACTGAACTCGACTTTGTTCAGCTTCTCTATCTGAGCCTTGAGATTCAAAAGGAGGCTGGCCTCATCTGTGATTGGCAAGTACTCGTATGCCTGATCCTTCAGCAGTTCGATAAAGGCAGCTTCAAGTTGTGATTCGCTCTCATATGCCTTTGCCTTATTGGCGTTAGAATCGAGCTCTGCAACCACTGTGTTTTCAGAGGTAATGGCAATTGGCTCTATGTTCTGAAAAGTCATGCAACTTCCATCTCATCAAATGTCAGCACCTTGCTTCGGTAGTACTCGTGCTGTTTGCAGCGCAACGTGAGTTCCTCTGAAATTTGATTCTCAAGTTCTGTAAATGTATCCAGCATCCTGACAATAGCAAGTTGCTTTTCCAAGATCGGTAGAGCTATTTCGATCCCTCGCATGCTTGCTTGATTTATCTTTGGTGGCATGCCTCGAACCAGTCTTGACACATCTGTCATTTGTAGCGCGTAGTAGATATATCTAAGTGATGCGTGATCACACTTTTCTCGAAGGATATGGGCATGATTATTGACCCATATTTTCCCTTCCACCCAATGCAAGATTGGGCTCCGATCATTGTTGATTACGCTTCCATCTTCACCCATTAAGATAAAGGATCCATCGAAAATAAAATCCTTGACATATCCTTGGACTCCATTGGCCCCATAATAAGGAAACTCTCCTGCCTCACGTTTGTCTCGAGAAACTGGCCTCCTCAGATTGTCCAAAACCTCGACCACTTCCCCAAGTTGCACTTTTGGAGCGGATTCAGATCTCAAAAGGGAATTCTTATAATAGTAAGACTGAATTTTCCTTGCTTCGAGTTCTGCTTGTTGTGCAACTTCTAACTCTGTGAAGGTGTCGAGGATCCTCGCGATTTCTCTTTGCACCACTAACGGTGGCACTGGGCATTTGAGGCCGATCAACTTTCCTCTGCTCAAGCCAGGAATACCTGCTCCTGACTTCATACTTTGAATTTTATATTCCGAGTGCTTAAGGAAGTGATAAAGAAATCGGCCGTCTATGTGACCCGTATTCGGGGCTATCGCAAAGCAGTGTGCACCTACCCACAGATTACCTGGCATCCATGTTACATAGCCAGCAGATGCGCCTCCTTGGCTAATAACTGTAATCGGACCTTCTGTGTTGAATTCTTCGTGAAAACCAGAGGGGGATACTCCGCCGTTCATCACAGGATACTTTCCAAACATGGAAAGTGTTGCACGATTCAATTGCGTACCTGTATTTACTTGAGCAAGGGAATCGAGTGGACGATACGGCACACCTTCTGGACATAGCTCTGAAATTAACTTTTTAATTCGATTCATAGTTCGCGATCTTCTAGCTCTGCCACTATTTCTACAATCTCAGTGCGGAGGGCAGACTGTAGAGCGACTATTTCAGAGATCGATTTATTGAGTTCTTGGATATCAACCACTTCTCGTTTATCTTCCGCAATTACATAAGTTGAGACCGAGAGTGAGTAGTCATTATCTTCAATTTCAGTATGTTCTACATTGCGAGCGAAGAAATCTTCCTCTGTACGGTCTGTGTAAATGGCCACGATTCTATCGATATCTTCTGGGCGAAGCTTGTTCTTATTTCCAAAGCGGGCAAAATTTCGCTCGGCATTGATAAAGAGAACCCTATTGTCTTTCTTTGACTTCTTTAGGACCAAGATACATGTCTGAATTCCAGTTCCGAAGAAGAGATCTGGTGGTAGTTGAATTACGGTATCGACGTAGTTGTTATCGACAAGGTACTTTCGAATCTTTTGCTCGGCCCCACCACGGTACATCACGCCGGGGAACTCGACGATTGCGGCTGTTCCATTAGTAGCTAACCAGTTGAGGATATGCATCGTGAAAGCAAGGTCGGCTTTACTTTTCGGAGCTAAGACGCCTGCCGGTGAGTACCGAGGATCGTTGATCATCAGAGGGTTATCGTCGCCATCCCATTTGATTGAGTAAGGCGGGTTAGAAACGATTGCGTCGAATGGTTGGTCGTCCCAGTGAGTTGGATCGGTGAGTGTGTCACCATGGGCTATATCAAACTTCTCGTAATTGATGTCATGAAGAAACATGTTAATTCGGCAGAGGTTGTAAGTAGTGATGTTGATTTCTTGTCCGTAAAAACCGTCAGTGACATTGTCCTTACCTAGTACCTTTGCGAACTGAAGTAAAAGTGATCCAGAACCACATGCAGGGTCATAGACTCTATTCACTTTTTTCTTGCCGACGACAGTGATCTTGGCAAGAAGTTCTGAGACTTCTTGAGGTGTGAAGAATTCTCCACCTGACTTACCAGCACTCGACGCGTACATGGTCATCAGATACTCATAGGCATCACCGAAAGCATCAATTGAGTTGTCGGAGTAGTTACCTAGCTGAAGCTCACCAACAGAATCGAGTAGTTTTACCAAGAGCTCGTTTCGCTTGGTGACTGTACCGCCGATTTTGTTGCTATTGACATCCATATCATCGAAGAGGCCTTTGATGTCGAGCTCGCTTGGAGAGCCTACGGCAGATCCTTCGATGTTGCGGAAAATGCGTGACATAGTTTCGTTCAGATTTTGATCGTTCTTAGCTGCCGCACGCACGTTTACGAAGAGCTCACTTGGGAGGATGAAGAACCCCTTTTCTAGAACGGTTTCCTTGCGACCGAACTCTGCGTCTTTGTCGCTGAGTTTGGAGTAGTCGAAGTCCGTGATGCCAGCTTTGTGCTGGTGCTCGTTGAGGTAGTTCGTGAGATTTTCGGAGATGAAGCGATAGAAAAGTGTGCCGAGCACATACTGCTTGAAGTCCCAACCGTCGACGCTTCCGCGGAGATCGTTGGCAATCTTCCAGATCGTCTTGTGGAGCTCAGCTCTCTCTACATTTGCCACGAGTAGTCACCCATGTTTCCTTCTGACTTTCTAGTGATGGCCGGATTAAGGCCTATAACATTTAGGTGCACTTCATACCAGCTCATGCGCTTACCTTACTTTCTGTAACTGACATTGTGTGTTTTGTAACTGAAATTGGTCCGCCTATGCGGTGAATTGTGATCGTTACTGCGACTTCGATCTTTTGGAGGGTTACCCCAGAAGCGCCAAGGAGAGGGGCGCTTCTGGGGTGGGTATGGACTCCGGAAAGGGGAACGGAATCCAAAGTTTCTATTGGGCTACTCAAACTGATTAAGTACCTTTAAGACATTTGTGCGGGCTGTAAGCGCCGTGGAGACAAGGCGATCTATTGCATTTCGGGCAGCCTTCGCATCCTTATTGACGGCATCTTCAATGTCCAAGTACTTGATTGCCTCTTCGATTGCCTGTGAAAGTGATTGCTCATCGAATTCAGTAGCTGAATTCAAGAGCTTGGACATACAACGTGCATAAACGTATGCCGCATACAGGGCAGTTTCTGCACCGTTGTCACAAACGACCATAATCTTGTGACCAGGGAAAATCTTTAGCGATCGGCCTTGGGTTGGAGCTTGTTCCTGTGAAGCAAAGACCAAAATCCCGACATCAGTGCCGCGGTTGGCGCAGTTTTCGCCAATTTCTTTTAATGCAGCTTTTTCGCTGAGCTTGCTATTTTTTGCCTCAACAGAAAAACTAATTGCGTTAGTGGTGCCAAAAGTTTCGCCTAAAGTGACGCGATAGTCGCCTGACTTGCTACGACCTGAACTGTAGGCAGCACCTGCTCCGTCGGCGGATAAGTCTGACACCACATCCGATCCTGCGAAGCGCTCTAGTGCTTCACCGACATAGTCCTGATGTGGGGTTCCCTTCTGGGTCGAGGAGTCGAATGCTTTCTTCAGATAACCCAGATTCTTAAGTCCTTCGTCTAATGATGTTTTCTGCTGTTTCATGTTCTCTGAAATCTGCGAAGTAATATCCTTCGTCAAAGATTTCATGGCAGCATCCAGCTGAGAGTTGAGGCTGTTTGTTTGTTTGGGATCCAAAAACTTTAAAATTGAATCCACAAACTTTTGGGTTTTTTCTTCAATGACGCGGGGGAAGTTTTCGTTTGCCTCCTTGCCAATGAGTTTTGCGAAGTTCTCTGTAGCCGCCTCGAGATGGTGGCGCATTGTTTCGCTTTGTACTGAGTCCAGTGCAATCGCACCAAACTCTAAAATTTTGTTGATAGTCACCAAAGGTTCTACTCCTTGCAGGGTTCCTTCGATGATGCGCTGTGCCGGCTGACCTGTAATGGTTAGGTCCTTAGCAACTACACAATCCGTCTTCACCTCGACTTCAGAGGCTGAGATGGAAGTTTGATTATCTTGGGTCATATTTTCCTTTTTTTATACTTCTAGAGGGATTATTTGGGTACCAAGCGCCTCAAGGCGAGAACGGTTCTTGTTGAGATGATGTGCGCAGAAGAAAAGTTCTCCACACTTGAGGACTACTTGGAATTTTGAGCGGGCCTTGCAACTATCGCAGGCGATGTAACTAGATGGTTTAACAGGGGTTACAGCAGTTTTATTCCCGACTTCGTAAATCCTTTCTCTTGCGTATTTGAGGTTTTAACTTGAGGCCAAGGTCATGATGGATGCTGTGGAGGGCTGTGCGAATCAAAGATTCGACGTTCTGGTGGTGATGGGTAAACGAGTAAATCTGTGATCTACCGTTTTCATCTGAGTACATGAGTTGCACGTGTGCACGGATGGATGATTCTGGTATTTGTTCGCCCTTGGCTTCACCAGCGTGAACATGTGATGGCGCATGCCATGAGAACCATTCCGCATAACCATTAACTCCTTTATCTACAGGAGCAATCTGGAGTTCATAGTTATCGACTAGTTTGATACGAAAGAGTGAGCTTTTTGATTTTGTTACCTTAGTGGCCATCAGGCCTAAGTTTTGAAGCCAATCTGAAATCAGAATGTCTTCTAGCGCTCTGGCTTCGGCAGGAAAGGCCATGCGAAGTTGCCAGGAAGTTGGAGTTTCATCCCACAATGGGTAGGTCACCTCATTTCATAAAAATGTTAGATTAGAGAAAGTGATAAAAAGGCTGCTAGTTGCAGGCAGCGGCAGAGTCCAAGATTTGGTCTGCAAGAGCGTCGAGTTGTGATGTGGTGAGTTGAATTGAAGCAAGATTTGCTGAGCCAGCATGGCCCATGAAGTGGAGAAGTTCGGCATCTGCCTGGAACAGCAGGTCTACCTTTGTGCCATCGACAACATTTGCTGAGATACGGAAACCTGGAATATGGTCAAAGTGGATGGTGCGGGTGAAAGTTGCAGCAGTCTTGAAGAAGAGTGCAAGTGCACCCATTTCAAAGCCTGACATTGGAGATAGGTTGTAGGTGATCACACCGTTAGACCCGGTGAAGATGAACTTAGGTGCGTTGAGGGAGAAATCCTCAGTTGTGCAGGAACTGCAAAAGAAGTGCTGTGCCGAATACTCGGCGGCAAAGGGCACTGACTGCACGGTGGCAGCCTTTTGCACCTTTGGTAAAGCGGTTATCTGGACCATTTATGCCTTTCAGTTAAAGCGTCTTGCTCTAATACTTTAACTCCGGCTTAGGATTTCGGTTGTACCGCGATTTTTGTACTCTATCTACTCTTCGTCTACCGCGCTTTGCTCTCGTTTTTCCGCAGTGTTGAGTAGCAGGGCCCTAACATCGCCGCTTACCTGGTCAAAAAAGCCAGCCGGCCAATTATTGATCATGCCTTGATCATCCGGTGCGACACTGCGGTAGCTGGTGCCTGACGCATCATCAAGCTCGGTAAATACAAATGTAAAAATACTGCTGTTCTCGCTCGATTCCGAAGCTCTTCTTCGAAGCCTAGTAACAATGTATTCACTATGAGTCTCTGCAATAATCTGACGATCAGACTTGCATATCTCCAAGAAGAAATCCGCTAACTTTTGTTGGATACCAGGATTCAAATGCAGTTCGGGCTCCTCGAATAGAGCAATACCTCCCTTAGGCAGCATTAAGCACAGCGCTATCACAGGTAAAACCTGACTGACACCTGTTCCCATAGCTGGTAGTCCTCTGCCATCTACACGTAGGCGATATCCATACAGATCCTCAATCTTTACTTCGACACCAGTCGTACTGGCAAGACCAAGATGTATCAACCAGTTGTTTACCGCATCTCTGAGTCCAATTTTCTCGTTCAACTTGCTGAGCTCACCATTTGGAAGCGGGTACTCTCTGACCTCATTATCAAAGAGTCTCTTCGCAAGCAGTTCACCTTTGCGACCTAGGGGCAACTGTGGATACGGAATGGAAGAATCCCGAT
>Ga0114967_10004987_pt1 | contig 10583 bp, 6 predicted proteins | sample M_130628_MF_Meta_FD_92639 | JGI IMG/M metagenome (GOLD analysis project Ga0114967, IMG submission 92639) | Freshwater microbial communities from Lake Montjoie, Canada to study carbon cycling - M_130628_MF_MetaG | ecosystem: Environmental > Aquatic > Freshwater > Lake | place: Lake Montjoie... | reverse complement strand
GATTTTTGTTTTAACCCATGAAGGAATTAAGCCCCAATTGAACAATTGAACATATTTTGGATCAGCTTGTGTAATCACGGGCATTTGCAAAAAACTAAACCCAGAAGCATGATAAACAGGTTGCCATTCTTGACCTTCCCAATGCACTCGAAGCTTATCTTCGATAGTCGCCATTTTTTGTGTAATAGAATAATGAAAGCACATGGTGCAAATGTAAAAATAAAACGAATGTGAAACGAATTTGAGGTTGGACGAAAAGAGGTTTTTGAGGTCGTAGGGGTTGAAAATCTTCAACCCTTACAAGAGGTTTTTGAGGTTGGGAATTTTCGTCTGCCGATGTTGGTGTTATCACCAATCATCAAAGTGATAATGTTTGGTAGTCATTTCTTCAACTTCCCCCTTGGGGGATTGTGGGGGCTAACAAACAACAAACCACAAACAACTAAATTTTTTATCTACTTTTACACCTACAAATTCAACAATGGAAAATATCATTTCGGCCATAAAATCACTTTGGCTTCAATTTAATACAACAGCAATTTCGCGTATAGAAAATATTCCACAAAGCGGTAGCGATAGAAGCTATTTTAGAATATATTGCGAAAGCGAAAAAACATATATTGCCACTTTTAGCAACAATACTAAGGAAAACGAAACCTTCATTTATTTCAGTAAACATTTTAAAAATAATGGTGCGCCAGTACCCGAAATTTTATGTATAAATGAATCTCAAACCATTTATATCCAAGAAGATTTTGGCGATTTAAATTTGCTGAATGTATTAGAAGAAAAAGGACACACATCAGAAGTGTTTGAGTTGTTTAAAAAATCGCTGAAAGCACTATCAAATCTGCAAATAAATGGCGATAAAAATCTAGATTACAACAAATGCATTACCAGCAAAGGATTTGGGCAACAAGCCATTTTTAGTGATTTGTTGTACTTTAAATATTATTTCCTCGACACATTAAAAATTCCATACGACAAAGAAAAATTGATTGGTGATTTTGAAGCCATCAGTAATTATTTGGCGCATGCTGATTTTTCATATTTCATGTTTCGCGATTTTCAAAGCAGAAACATAATGGTAAAAGATAGCGAAGTTTATTTTATAGATTATCAAGGGGGCATGAAGGGTGCGCTTCAATATGATGTCGCTTCTTTGTTGTGGCAAGCAAAAGCCAATTTAAGTGATGAATGGAAAGATAATCTGTTACAATATTATGTGGATTGTGTAGATGAGCAACTTGAAACTTCCGTAGATAGAGCATCATTCGTAAATCAATATAATGGTTACGTGTTGATTCGTTTATTGCAAGTATTAGGTGCTTATGGATTTAGGGGATTATTTGAACGTAAAGCCCATTTTTTAACCAGCATACCATTTGCTTTGCAAAATTTAAAACATTTTTTACTGCATAAAAAAATAGGCATTCGTTTTCCAGAGTTTGAGCAATTGCTCAACAAAATCGTAGATGATAAAATCATTCAACAATTTGAAAATATTAAAGCAAATAAGGAGACAGCATTAACTGTAAAAGTGCAAAGTTTTTCTTATTTAAAAAATGGATACCCAAAAGACGAAACTAAAAATGGCGGTGGATATGTATTCGATTGCAGAGGTATTTTAAATCCAGGTAGAATTGATGAATACAAAAAGCAATCTGGACAAGACAAACCTGTGAAAGATTATTTAGAACAACAAACGTTGATGCCTAAATTTTTAAACAGCATTTACGACATCATAGACATCACCGTTGAAGATTATATCAAACGCGGTTTTGAAAGCTTAGAAATAAATTTTGGTTGCACTGGTGGACAACACCGAAGCGTATACGCTGCAGAAGCCGTGGTAAGACATTTGAAAAATAAATTTGGCGTAAAGACAACACTACATCATTTGAATAACGAAAACTGGGTAAAATGAGAGCAATGATTTTCGCTGCAGGATTAGGCACTAGATTCAAACCTTGGACAGATTCAAATCCTAAAGCACTCGCTATAATTAATGGAAAGTCTTTACTACAAAGAAATATAGAATACCTTCAAAAATATGGGATTACAGATGTAGTAGTAAATGTGCATCATTTTGCAGATAAAATCATAGACACCGTTTTGGCAAACAATGGATGGGGATGCAATATAAAAATCAGCGATGAACGAAATGAAGTATTGGAAACTGGTGGAGGACTTTTAAAAGCGCGACAATACCTTCAAAATAACGAACCATTCATTACGTTGAATGCTGATATCCTTACTGATTTTCCAATAGATGAACTCATTGAATTTCATCAACAAAAAAAGGCATTGATTTCGTTTGGTGTGTCAAATAGAAAAACAACAAGAAATTTTTTATTTGATGAAAAGAATCAACTTTGTGGCTGGGAAAACAATGTCACAGGTGAACAAATCATATCTATTCAAAATAGAGTATTGCATCCATTAGCATATAGTTGTGTAGCGATTTTCGAACCCACTGTTTTTGAGAAAATACCACAACGAGGAAAATTTTCATTAACAGAAACCTATTTAAGTTTAGCCGAAAAAAATATCATTGCAGGGTTTGAACATAACAATAACAGATGGATTGATGTAGGGAAACCGGAAAGTGTGGAAGTTGCTGAGGAAATGTTTAGAGAGTAATGCTTCCCCCAGGGGGGAAGATTTGACACGAAGGCACAAAGGCGCAAAGACACGAAGTTTTTTTGAAATAAATGATGCTAATAAATGGAAAATACTTTAAACCTTAAACCCTTAAACTATTAAACCAGCAAAGCGTTTTAAACTTTTTTTTCTTGACACTAAGGCACGAAGACGCAAAGGCACGAAGTTTTTTTTGACACGAAGGCACAAAGGCGTAAAGACACGAAGTTTTTTTGAAATAAATGATGCTAATAAATGGAAAAATCTTCCAACCTTAAACCCTTAAACTATTAAACCAGCGTAGCGAATTAAACCTAATGTCTTCCAGCATCTATTCCCTAACCTCTGCCGGCGCTTCAAAACCATTCTTCTTTTCTTCTTTTGGCTTGGCTCCGATATTGTATCTAAACGTGATGCCTAATCTTCTGGTGTCGTTAATGCGCTTCCCATTTATGTTTTGATTGTTTCTATCAAATTGAAATACAACACGATTAGTTTGTAATACATCGTTTATAGAAAGAATAAGGTTCGCTTTTCTTTTTAACATTGATTTATTTGCAGAAACAACCATACCTCCAAAAGTATTCAACTCATAAAAATTTTGTAACGCTTTTGAACGTAAAAACCCTTGCAAATTACAGGTAAATGATTTTGTGAATTTATATTCATGAAAAGTAAAAAAAGTAAAGCTGCCTCGATTGTAATTGAATATTTGATTCTGATAGAAGCCGCGATACTCGTTGTAATTATATACACCACCTATGTAAAAGAAGTATTTACCGCCAGGTGGTATTCCACCAACCAATCTACAATACGTCTCTTTATTCTTTCCTAAATTATCAAATGTTCGAAATGCAATTTTTGTTGACTCATTTTGATAAATCACACTTGAAAAAATATCTTTCGTATAATTAACCCCAACAGAAGCTACAGGCATATCATTAAACGTCACATTTAATTCGTAGTTGGTTGTAAACTGTGGTTTTAGTGAAGGATTTCCAGCTTCGTATAAATATTGATCTATGAATTTTGGATAAGGATTCAAGCTCTCATAATAAGGACGCTTAATGCTTTTGCGAAATATAGCATTGGCCATTAAAGTTTGTCCATAAATTTTAAACAATTTATGTTTTAAATAAACGTATGGAAAAACATCTTTTCTTTTTATTGAAAAATTTGTATCAGTCGGAACGATTTGATTTCCGGAAATATTTGTTGATTCAAATCTTAGTCCTGGCTTAATGGTGAATCCAAAAAATGTTTTTGATACTTGAAAATATGCAGCATTAATAGACTCTGAATAATTGTATGTGTTGGTTTGAAAATAATCAATCTGTCTATTTTGATTTGCAGAATCTTTATAAAAAAGAGATTTATTGTTACTATTGCTATTGCTCAATTTTAAGCCTGTTTCAAATGTAAATCCGTGTTTTGATTTCAACACCAAATCCGATTGAAAGCTACATATTTTTTTTTCATTGTAATTATCACCATCACCATTTAAATTAGCAATTGAGGGGATAAAATAATTATTCGTGTATTGTTGACTGTTATGATAATTAAAAATCGAATATTCCAAAACGTTTGTCCACTCGCTTCCTATGGTATCAATTTTAAATTTTGAATTTAATATGTTAGATAAAAAAATAGTATTGTTGTTATTGTAAACATCTGAATTGTTTTTTGCTAATAATTGCGCTACATTGACTTTTGAAATATTGATATTATTGATTGACTTGTTTTCATTTTTTGTGGTATTAAATTTTACATCAAGTCCTAAACTCCATTTGTTATTGATTGCATAATCTGTACCTGCACTTAGATAATTAGTAATGCTTGGATATTTTGTATACGAATTTTGCGAAACGGATACACTATCAATATCAAAATTTCTATTTGAAATTATAGATTCAAAACTATTTTTTTTTGTGAATTGGTAACTGAGGTAGCTGTTAAATTTCGTAGTGCCATTATTGATGTTGAAGCCGATTGTGCTGGTATTATATACACCTTGAAATGTTGCCATATTAAGGCTTCCGCTACTGCCAACCTTTACGCCTTTTTTAAGGACAATATTTAAAATTCCTCCACTACTTGCTGCATCATATTTTGCGGAAGGATTTCGCATAATTTCAATTTTACTCACACTATTGGCTGGTAAACTTTTTAAAAGTGAAGCCAAATCTGCATTGCTGAGTTTCATCTCTCTGCCATTTAAAAATATGGTTGCTGGTGTAGTACTGTTTAAATAAACATTTCCATCCTGATCTATTATTGTACCTGGCGTTTTTTCAATTACTTCAAATGCATTAGTACTGCTATTTGAAAATGTAGTTGCATCAACAATAGTTTTATCATCCTCCTCTTTCATCAATGGCTTTTTGGAAACAATTGTTACTGCATTCATCACTTCAACATTGTTATTTAATACTACAACAAGTTGTATGGATTGTGTGCCGATATGTATTTTCTTTTCGAAATTCTTCTTTGATACTGCCGTAATTTTTAATAAATAGTCTGAAGACGATTGAACATTAAAAAAGTCTTTCGATTTCAATACTTTTTTTTCAATAACACTACTATCTGGCAAATGCATCAAAACTGCTGTTGCATTTTCGAAAGCTTCGTTTTGTGGATTTAAAATCGAAAGATTTAAGTTTAATTGTTGCGCAAATATTTGCACCTGAAAAAACAAAAAAAGAAAAACTGTTGAATAAAATAATTTCAATATTGTATAAATCTATGGATGATTAATTTTTTTCAAAAAGTGCGCTCTTGTCAACAACTTTAACTTCCATACTGTCTTTCAAGTTTTTACTAACCGTTTCGTATGGACCAGTAATTACTTCTTCGCCTTCTTTTAATCCGTCTGTAATTTCAATGTTGTTGATGTCTTGAATACCCGTTTTTACATTTACTTTTTTCACTTTCGAATCTTTGGCTAAAACAAAAACGACTACATCCAAATCATCAACAGAAATGGCAGGGGTTACGTTTGTTTCATCTGTTTTTTCTTTCTTTTCAACACCTAATTTTTCTCTTGTAGTAACTGCATTGATTGGCACACTCAACACATTATATTGAGTACGCGTTTGAATATCTGCATTGGCACTCATTCCTGGTCTAAATGGGAAACTGCCTTTTCCTAATAAATCCTCATAACTTTCACGAAGTAATCTAACATAAACTTTATATTGTGTAACATCTGTGCTTGATGAAGACAAACCAAGTTGTGAAGCTGCACCATTATTGCTACTTGCTATCTGTGTTACGATTCCTTTGAATTTCCTATCACTGTATGCATCTATCGAAACCAATGCGCTATCGCCCAATTTTACTTTAGGTATATCATTTTCGCCCACATCAACACGTACTTCAATTTTGTCCATATTGGCAATGCGTAAGATTTCGGTACCCACATTAAAGCTATTTCCCGCAACCTTTTCCCCTTTTTTTACATTGAGCAAGCTTACCACACCATCCATCGGCGCAATGATTGAAGTACGATTTAAATCCTTATTGGCTCTATTCAAAGTTGCTTCTGCAGATTTAACGGAAGCACTAACACCATTAATACTCTGTACACCTGCAGAATAATTTGCTTTCGCTGTTTTGTATCCTGCTTCTGCAATATTGAATTCACTTTTGCTAATTACTTTTTCGTCATACAATTTCTTTTGCATGTCGAAATTCTTTTTTGCTTGTTCGAGTTGAGCATCCAAAGCATCCAAAGCCGCTTTTGAATTGGCAACCTGAGATTTAGATTGATCAACACCAAATGCTGCTTGATCACGTTGAATGCTATAAATATCTGCGTATATGCGTGCCAGTAATTGTCCTTTTTTTACGGTATCTCCTTCTTGAACATATAACTCAGTGATTTCACCACTTATATCTGGACTGATTTTCACCTCAACTTCAGGATAAACTTTACCACTTGCGTTTACAATTTCAATGATGTTTCTGCGTACTACTTTTTCAGCGGTAACCTTTGTACCCTCTTTTTTTCCAAACACACCCGACTTAAATAACACCACCATTACCGCCAACAATAATATTGATAATGCAATAATCCATTTTGCTTTCTTATTCATAATGATAACAATTTATAATTTTAATCCAGCGCCTTTGTAAAATTCGAGCACCTTCATTTTAAAAACGTAATCGAATTGATTAATACTATATTCCAATTGAGCGCGAAGTAAATTATTTTGAGCAGAAATTAGATCGAACATACTCAGCATACCGATATTAAATCTTTTACCAGCATACTCATAGGTTTTGGTATTAGATTCAACCGAATTTTTTGACGCATTAAATTTTTGGAGTGCTGTTATTGCTGCAGTATACGCTTGATAAATATCTTGTTTTAATTTAAGATTATCTTGTTCTTCTTGCAACTTAGCCGCTTGAATATTAAGCTTGCTTTTTTCAAAATTAGCTTTGGCCGTTCCTCCATTAAATAAAGGCACATTTATTGTAAGTCCAACAGATTTGCGTAAATTATCTTTTAACTGGGTGTTTAAAGAACCTGATTTGAAATAAGAGTCAATGTTACCATTTGTAAGAATCGGACTTTGCACATCATAAAACACACCTCCTCCACCATTTGCAATTAGTCCAGTAGATTGATAACCTACTATTTCTTTTTCGTAAATCGGTCTTTTTTTAAACGCTAGATAGTTACTTGAAATGCTTCCAAAAGCAGATAAAGTAGGATACTGACTGGCTTTTGCGGCACGCATCGTTTTTTCTGCAGCTTTAATTCTGTAGGAATTTCCAATTTGTTGTGGTTGATTTTTTAGTGCTTCTTGATAAACAAAATCGGCTTGCAAATCTGCAATAGACTCAACTGGTATTGTTTCAATTGACGGCATTTCAATGTCAAAATCCGTTGCTGCATCAAGGCCTAAAAACGATTTTAAAACAAGTTTCGCTTGATTGAAATTCCCTTCAGCTGTAATGTAGTTACTGCTATCAAATGCCAACTGTGCTTCAAGTTGGATGGCGTTTAATTCTGGCAATGCGCCAGCATCAATCATTTTTCGGGTTACATTTAATTGTGATTGAGTTTGCGCAATTTGAACAGTTGCAATTTTAATTTGATCTTTTGCAAGCAAAGTTTGTAGATATGCATTGGCTGTTGATAAACCAATATCGTATTTTATTTTATTAAAATCTGCTACGGCAGCCATGGTTTCCCATTTTGATGCTTCAATTCTGTTCTTTTTGCTGTAAAAATTAAAAATCTCTGTGCTGGATTGAAGCTGCATTCCCGCTGAAAGATAGTTTTCGGTAACCCTGCTGAAAGTAGTTGGATCCTGGTTGTTTCCAGTATTAAAAGCACCATTTGTAGATAAATTCAACCCTGGCAGGATAGAAAGCTGGCTTTGCTTATATGAAATACCAGCTATTTTAGCTTGAACTTCAGACAATTGAACACCTTTATTATGTTCAATGGCATATTCAACGCAGGTTTTTAAATCCCATTTCTGTTGTGCAGTAGTAGAAAAGGAAACTATCAATAATGAAAAAATAAATATTATACCTTTTAACATGAGGCAAAATTATGCGATAATGACAATAAAAAGACGATTGACAATTTTATTTAAACTGATTAGGGTTATCCATAAATAAAAAATCAATTATTCTACATGTTATAAAATATTATTCTTAAGTTTGTCACTAGAAATTTTATACATTATAAATAAACAAACATGAAAAAAATCACAATCTTATTGGCAATGGTATTTTTTGCCGGTTCAATTTTTGCACAAACAGAAAAAAAGGTTTGGCCTGAAATGAAAGAATTTCACACAATCATGGCTGCAACATTTCATCCTGCTGAAGAAAACGATTTGAAACCTTTAAGAGCTAAAGTTTCTGAACTTTATCGTGCTTCAAAAGTTTGGTTCGCATCTGAAGTGCCTTCTGATTTCAAAAAAGCAGAAACAACTGAATTATTACAACAATTGATGGTTCAATGCAATGATATTTGGTCTGCAGTAAACGATAAAGCTGACGATGCAAAATTGAAAAACTTAATTACAATGGCGCATGATATTTTTCATAAAGTAGCAGGAACTTGTAAGAAAGATTAATTACTTCTAAACATAATTTTTAAAAAGAGCCGCTTATTTGAGTGGCTCTTTTTTTTGAAGCCCCCTTCCCCAACCCTTCCCCCGAAAGGTGAAGGGGGTTAAAGCTCGGTTCGTATTAAATTTTTTCACACAAATTTACTAAGCGAGAAAACTCCCACCTTAAACCATTAAACTATTAAACCAACGTAGCGATTTGAACCTTCTTCCACTTTATCAACACCCCAAGCATAACTTTTTTTGATGATGCTATTTTGGATGTCTACTTTTGAAAAGTAATGGTTTCCGAATATCGGAATTAATAGGGAAGCTTGGTGAAATTCCAACACTATCCCCGTAGCTGTAAACACTTGTATTTGTTCATTCTTCATGCCACTGTAAATGTATGGGAAGGCGATGAACAAGGTGTAAGTCAGAAGACCTGCCAATACAAAATTATTCATCCAAAAGCTTTCGGGAGAAAGGCTTGAGATGTAAAGTGTTTTGCATTTTATATTTCTACCAATAGTGGTGTAAAAACTATTATTCATTTCTCGGAGGCAGTAAAAAAATCTTAAAAAATGAAAAAGAATTTTTTTGCTGCAGCTGCATTATTCATCAGCATCGTAGCACAGGCGCAAGACAGTACAAAAACTTTAAATGAAGTTGTAGTATCTGCCAACAAATTTCCTACAAAAACTTCTTTAACCGGAAAAGTAGTAACTGTTATAACCAGAGAACAGCTAGAACGCAATGGGGGAAAAGATTTGGCTCAAGTATTAACGGAGCAAACAGGGATTTTCATTAATGGTGCAAACAGCAATGCAGGAAAAGATAAGGGTATTTATTTGCGTGGGGCAAAAGTAGACCATACGCTTATTACCATTGACGGTGTGCCGGTTTATGATCCTTCGGGAATTGGAAGCAACTTCGATATCCGTTTGTTATCTGTTGATCAAATTGAAAGAATTGAAATCTTAAAAGGTAGTCAATCTTCGTTGTATGGCTCTGATGCGATGGCAGGCGTAATCAACATTACAACAAAACAAGCGTCAAGTAAAAAAGCAACCTTTAATGGTGGAATCAGTTATGGTAGTTATTACAGTTATCGTGCAGACGCCAACGTTAGTGGAAGTTCGAAGTATGTAGATTATTCAATTGGAGGTGCTTATTTTGAAACCGAAGGAATTAACGAGGCAACGGATAGCATTAAAAATAATTCTATTAGAAAAGATAATGATGATTATACTCAACAAAATTTCTCAGCATCTGTAGGAATAAAACCAAATAAAAATATACGCATTCAACCGTATATCCGTTATGCTAAATTTTGGCAAAGCTACGACCAGGGGGCGTTTACGGATGAATTGGATTTGTTTAGTAAAAATAAAAATGTACAATTTGGTGTAAAAAACGAATTCAACTTTGGCAAAATAAAAATGAACCTATTGTACAATTTCAATAAAAACGAAAGGACCTATATAGATGATTCTACAAAGAGCAGAAATGGTTATGACATTTACAGCAAAGGAATATATAATGGCAGCGAACATTTTGCTGAATCATTTTTTATAATTCCAATAAAAGCCAACATGAAATTAACTGCTGGTGCTGATTATAGACAATCAAACAGTGATCAACTTTACAGTTCAATTGGATATTATGGGCCTTTTGAAAGCAATCTTGGAAAAGATAGTTTAAAACAAAATCAATTGAGTGGATATGTAGCATTTTTACTAAACACTAAAAAAGGATTTAATGTAGAGTTAGGCGGAAGGTATAATCGCCATTCGGTTTATGGAAGCAACATTGTGTATAATGCAAATCCTTCTTTATTAATAAACAACAAATTTAAAATCTTCG
>Ga0114967_10004984_pt1 | contig 10584 bp, 16 predicted proteins | sample M_130628_MF_Meta_FD_92639 | JGI IMG/M metagenome (GOLD analysis project Ga0114967, IMG submission 92639) | Freshwater microbial communities from Lake Montjoie, Canada to study carbon cycling - M_130628_MF_MetaG | ecosystem: Environmental > Aquatic > Freshwater > Lake | place: Lake Montjoie... | reverse complement strand
TTTCTCTTGCTCCTGAAGTACTTTAAAAATTGTAAAGTCATGCAAAAGAAATTACACATTAAAGTTGGAGACTCAGTTAAGGTACTTAGCGGTGAGTCTCGTGGACAAGAGGGAAAAATTCTTGTAATCGACAAAAAGAAAGACCGTGCAACGGTTGCAGGTTTAAATATGATGAAACGTCATACTAAACCTTCTGCTTCTGATCCGCAAGGTGGAATTGTTGAAAAGGAAAGTGGTATCCATATTTCCAATCTCATGGTAGTTCACAATGGCACTGCTTCAAGAGTGGGTCGTAAAATGAACGATGCAGGTAAATTAGTACGTTATTCTAAAAAGTCCGGAGAGGAAATTAAGTAATGAGTTATACGCCAAGACTTAAGGAAAAGTATGCACAGGAGGTAATTCCTGCACTTACTGAAAAATTTGGGTACAAGACGGTAATGCGTGTGCCTAGATTACAAAAAATCGTGTTGAGCCAAGGTATTGGGGATGCGGTTGCAGATAAAAAGTTAGTAGATAATGCGGTCGCAGACTTGTCTAGAATTGTCGGACAAAGAGCAATTGCTACAAACTCTAAAAAGGATATCTCTAACTTTAAATTACGTAAAGGAATGCCAATTGGTACGAAAGTAACGTTGCGCGGAGATAAAATGTACGATTTCTTAGATCGTTTGATAGCTGTTGCCTTGCCACGTACACGTGACTTTAGAGGTATCAGTCCTAAAGGATTTGATGGAAGAGGAAATTTTAACCTTGGAGTTAAAGAGCACATCATTTTCCCTGAAATTGATATTGACAAAGTAAGTCGTATGATGGGAATGGATATTACTTTTGTTACTTCTGCTGATAGCGATGAAGAAGGTAAAGCTTTACTAGACGCATTTGGTTTTCCATTTACAAAAAAATAAGAAGAGATGGCTAAGGAATCAATGAAAGCGCGTGAGCGCAAAAGAGAAAAAATGGTCGCTAAAGATGCTAAGAAAAGAGCAGAATTAACAGCCATTTTGAAATCTACAAGTACTGATGAAACAGTACAAAATGCTAAATGGGATGCTATGATGGCATTGCAAAAATTGCCGGCAAACGGAGCTAGAGTTCGTTTGCATAATCGATGCGGCTTAACTGGTCGTCCAAGAGGTTACATGCGTCAGTTTGGAATTTCAAGGGTGACATTCCGTGAGATGGCATTGGCAGGGAAAATCCCAGGCATCAAGAAATCAAGTTGGTAATATTTTTTAGGAAAACAGATGAATACAGATCCTATAGCAGATTTTCTGACTCGAATCAGAAACGCGAGCAGTGCTCGTTTGAAAATGGTTGAAATTCCTGGTTCTAACGTTAAAAGAGCCATGACACAGATCCTTTTCGATCAAGGTTACATCACGAATTTTAAATTCGAGGAAGATGACAAACAAGGTGTGATCAAAATTGCACTTAAGTATAATCAGTCGACTAAAGTTCCGGCTATAACAAAATTGGATCGTGCTTCACGTCCAGGTTTGAGAAAATATAGCGGTGCTTCTGAAATGCCACGTGTGTTGAATGGACTCGGAATTGCAATCGTTTCTACTTCTAGAGGTGTTATCACTGACAAGGAAGCAAGAAAAGAAAACGTGGGTGGAGAGGTTCTCTGCTACGTATATTAATATCATAATTAATAATTAAAATGTCAAGGATAGGTAAATCCCCAGTTACGATCCCGAGTGGAGTAGAAGTAACATTAAACGGAACAACTGTTTCCGTTAAGGGTCCTAAAGGAACTTTGATGCAAGAAATTGATTCTTGTGTAACAGTGACTATCGAGGACAATGTAATCACTTTTAGCCGCGAATCAGACGCACCAGCTCATAGAGCTAAGCACGGTTTATACCGGTCATTGATCAATAATATGGTCATTGGTGTATCAGAAGGGTACAAGAAGGCATTAGAAGTAGTAGGTGTAGGTTACCGTGCAACAGCAACAGGTCAATTGTTGGAGTTGTCATTAGGTTATTCGCATATTATTGCTCTAGAACTTCCTTCAGAAATTAAGGTATCTGCAGAAACCCTAAAGGGTAAAGCTCCAGTTGTGACTTTAGAATCATTCGACAAACAGTTGATTGGTCAAGTTGCTGCCAAAATTCGTTCTCTTCGTAAGCCAGAACCATACAAAGGTAAAGGTGTTCGATTCGTAGGTGAAGAAATTAGAAGAAAAGCTGGTAAGGCTGCAGGTAAAAAATAATTTGTAATTATCATGGCATTTAGTAAATTAAAAAGAAGAGCAAAGATTAAGAGAAGAATCAGAAAGAAAATTTCTGGTACTGCTCTATTGCCTCGTTTGACGGTTTTCCGCAGTAACAAACAAATCTACGCACAGCTTATTGACGATGTAAACGGGGTAACCCTTGCATCTGCGTCCTCTTACAACAACAAGGCTACCGAAAAACTTGCAAAAGTTGCTCAAGCTGCAATAGTTGGAAAAGAGGTTGCTGAAAAAGCAGTTAAAGTTGGAATCCAAGCAGTCGTTTTCGATAGAAACGGTTACTTGTACCACGGTAGAGTTAAATCATTGGCTGACTCAGCTAGAGAAGGCGGACTTAAATTTTAAAAACGATGGCACAAACATTAAATAGAGTAAAACCTGCAGACTTAGAGCTTAAAGATAAGCTTGTTGCTGTGAATCGTGTGACTAAAGTAACTAAGGGAGGTCGCACATTCAGTTTCTCAGCAATTGTTGTTGTAGGTGACGAAAATGGTATCGTTGGTCACGGTCTTGGTAAAGCGAAAGAAGTAACTGAAGCTATTACCAAAGGTATTGACGATGCAAAAAAGAATTTGATCAAAGTTCCAATTTTACGTGGAACTGTTCCTCATGCACAAAAAGGTAAATTTGGTGGTGCAGAGGTTCTACTCAAACCAGCTACGCCTGGTACAGGAGTTATTGCCGGTGGTGCAATGCGTGCTGTATTAGAAAGCGTTGGTGTACATAACGTATTGGCTAAATCTCAAGGGTCTTCAAACCCGCACAATGTTATTAAAGCTACAATGGATGCACTTTCTAAAATGAGAGATGCTGTTGCAGTTGCTAAACAACGTGGGATTAGTTTGGATAAAGTGTTTAACGGTTAATATTACGAAAATGGCTATAATTAAAATTAAGCAAGTAAGAAGCGCTATTAAACGCCCAGCTGATCAAAAGGCTACGATTAAAGCACTTGGATTTAGAAAATTGAATCAAACTGTGGAAAAAGAGGGAACACCTCAAATCCTTGGAATGATTAAAAAAGTACAACACTTACTAGAAGTTGTTGAGTAGAATCTTTAAATCGAATTAAAATGAACTTAAATAATTTAACTCCTGCAAAAGGTTCTGTTAAGCAAGGAAAGCGAATTGCACGTGGTCAAGGATCAGGGCATGGTGGAACTTCAACAAGAGGACACAAGGGAGCAAAATCCAGATCAGGATATAGTACAAAAATTGGTTTTGAAGGAGGGCAAATGCCGCTTCAACGCAGAGTACCAAAATTTGGTTTTAAAAACATCAACCGTGTTGAGTATAAAGCCATTAATTTAGATATTATTCAATCGTTAATTGAGCGAAAAAATATTTCTGAAATTACGCCGGAAATTTTACGTGAAAACGGCATTATATCAAGAAATCATTTGGTTAAAATCTTAGGAAGAGGCGATTTGAAATCCAAGATTAATGTTACCGCACACAAGTTTTCTGATACTGCAAAAGCAGGAATCGAAGCTCAAGGGGGTATTTGTTCAGAAATCTAATTAACTTTGCCAACATTTTTTCCAAATGAAGAAGTTTATACAGAATATTAAAAACATATGGAAAGTAGAAGAATTGAGAAAGAGAATCATTTTGACTCTTTCTTTAATTCTTGTCTATCGCATAGGGTCTTTCGTTATTTTACCTGGTGTTAATTATGCTGCTTTGGCAGCTTCTAACGCTAAAGGTGATGGTAACGCTTTGACAACTTTGCTTTCTCTATTTTCAGGTGGTGGTTTCTCTAATGCCTCAATTATGGCGCTTGGAATCATGCCATATATCAGTGCTTCAATCATTATGCAACTTTTAGGTATGGCTGTTCCAGCTGTACAGAAAATGCAAAATGAAGGTGAGTCTGGAAAAAAACGTATCAATAACTACACACGAATCCTTACGATTGTGATTTGTGCTTTGCAAGCGCCGGCTTATCTAACTCAATGGGTTGGAAATAAAGGCGCATTGCCAGTAGATGCAAGTTCTCTATGGTGGGTTCAATCTGTCATTGTAATGGTCGCAGGTTCGATGTTTGCTGTTTGGTTAGGAGAACGAATTACAGATAAAGGTATTGGAAATGGTATTTCTTTATTGATTACTGTTGGAATTCTCTCAAGACTTCCGCAAGCGTTTTTCGCTGAAATCGGTATGAATGAAGATAACCTTATTAAAATTGTATTGGAAATAGTTGCATTCATGTTGATTGTTTTAGGCACAATTTTGATTGTTCAAGGGGTACGCAAAATTCCAATGAACACTGCAAAAAGAATTGCTGGAGCAAGAGCAACAGAGGAAGGCGCAAGAAGTTATCTGCCAATTAAAGTAAATGCAAGTGGAGTAATGCCAATCATTTTTGCTCAAGCAATTGTGACGATTCCAATGATGATCGTTTCAAGCACAGCTGGGTCTGAAGGTGGTGGCTGGTTCCAAAATGCGTTTTCAAATATCTATGGAATTCCATACAATGCGTTGCTAGCTCTTTTGATAATTGTCTTCACATTTTTCTATACAGCGATTATGATTAATCCTAGAAAAATGGCAGATGATATGAAAAGAAATGGTGGATTTATTCCAGGAGTAAGACCAGGTGAAGAAACTGCTGATTACATTGACACTTTGGTATCAAGAATCACACTTCCAGGTTCTATTTTTCTTGCAATGATTGCTATTTTGCCTTCTGTTGCACATTCAGCTGGAATCACTTCTGGATTTGAAATGTTTTTCGGAGGAACATCGCTGTTAATCATGGTTGGAGTTGTATTGGATACCTTGCAACAAATTGAGACTTACTTATTAAATCGTCACATGGATGGTTTGATGGAAGGATCGAAAGTTAAAGGTAGAAGAGCAGCTAATGAATTATCTGGATTTTAAACATGGCAAAGCAAACATCAATTGAACAAGACGGTGTAATTATCGAAGCATTATCTAATGCAATGTTTAGAGTTGAATTAGAGAATGGACACGTTATTACAGCGCATATTTCTGGTAAAATGAGAATGTTTTACATCAAAATTTTGCCAGGAGATAGAGTGAAGGTAGAAATGTCACCTTATGATTTATCAAAAGGTCGTATCTCATTTAGATATAAATAGTCTATTTAATTAGAAAAGAAATGAAAGTTAGAGCTTCAGTTAAAAAGCGTTCTGCAGATTGCAAGATCGTTAAAAGAAAAGGTAGAGTTTACGTGATTAATAAAAAGAATCCTAAACTTAAACAAAGACAAGGGTAATTAGTAAGAATTATGGCACGTATAGCAGGTATAGATTTACCAAAGAAAAAAAGAGGTGTAATAGGTTTGACTTACATCTTCGGTATTGGTCGCAGCACAGCGGCTCAGATCTTGAAAACGAATAGTATCGATGAAAACATCAAAGTTCAAGATTGGACAGATGAGCAAATTGGAGCGATTCGTGAATCATTGAGTGAAATCAAAGTGGAAGGTCAATTGCGTTCTGAGATTCAATTGAACATCAAACGTTTGATGGATATTGGTTGTAACAGAGGAATTCGCCACAGAGCTGGTTTACCGTTGAGAGGTCAAAGAACTAAAAACAACTCTCGTACAAGAAAAGGTAAGAGAAAAACAGTTGCGAACAAGAAAAAAGTGAGTAAATAATAATTAAGATGGCAAAGTCTAATCAAAAGAAGAAGAAAAATGTCAAAGTAGATGCATTGGGTGAAGCGCATATTCAAGCTACCTTCAACAATGTAATTATTTCTTTGACAAACAACGCTGGTCAAGTTATCTCTTGGTCATCGGCTGGAAAAATGGGCTTCCGTGGTTCTAAAAAGAACACTCCATACGCAGCACAAGTTGCAGCCGAGGATGCAGCGAAAGAAGCACATGACTTCGGATTACGTAAAGTGAAAGTATTTGTTAAAGGACCAGGTGGAGGACGTGAGTCAGCTATTCGTTCTTTGCACAATGCAGGTATTGAAGTAATTGAAATCATGGATATTACTCCACTGCCACACAATGGTTGTAGACCTCCAAAAAGAAGAAGAGTTTAATAACAAATAAGAGAACGACACCATCGAAGGAAAAGCCTTAATTCATGGTGCTCTTTATAATAACAAATAGAAATGGCAAGATACACAGGTCCAAAGTCGAAAATTGCTCGACGTTTCTTAGACCCAATTTTTGGTCCAGACAAATCTCTTGATAAAAGAGCTTATGGTCCAGGACAACATGGTCCCTCCAAAAGAAGAGGCGGCAAAAAGTCAGAGTATGCTATTCAATTAGCAGAAAAACAAAAAGCGAAATATACTTACGGTATTTTGGAACGTCAGTTCTCAAATATGTTTGATAAAGCTTCGCGAAGCAAAGGGATTACAGGTGAAGTTTTACTTCAATTGTGTGAATCTCGCTTAGACAATACAGTTTACCGTATGGGTGTTTCTCCTACTCGTCGTGGTGCACGTCAGTTGGTTTCACACAGACATATAACTGTTAACGGAGAAGTAGTAAATATTCCTTCATACACAATGAAAGTTGGTGATGTTGTTGGTGTTCGTGAAAAATCTAAATCTTTAGAGGCAATCACTTCATCGTTGTCTTCAAATAATAAGAAATACGATTGGTTGGATTGGAACCCTTCTGATATGTCAGGTAAAGTGTTGAGTATACCAGCTCGTGACATGATTCCTGAAAATATCAAGGAACAACTTATCGTTGAATTGTATTCTAAATAATAATTTAAAGAATTAACATGGCTATTTTAGACTTCCAAAAACCCGATAAGGTTATCATGATTCAGTCTGATGAGCATAAGGGACAATTTGAGTTCCGTCCCCTCGAGCCTGGATACGGTATCACCGTTGGGAATGCGTTGCGTCGTATATTGTTATCTTCTTTGGAAGGTTTTGCAATCGCTTCTATCAGAATAGAAGGTGTCGATCACGAATTTACTACCTTGAAAGGTGTAGTAGAAGACGTTACTGAAATCGTATTGAACTTGAAACAAGTTCGATTTAAACAGCAAATTGAAGGCATTGATAATGAAACGGTAATCGTTTCAGTTAATGGACAAAATCAATTGACAGCTGGAGATTTAGGTAAATTTACTTCCGCTTTCCAAGTGTTGAATCCAGATTTAGTAATCTGTAACATGGAATCTTCTGTGAAATTTGAAATGGAAATGACCATCATCAAAGGTCGTGGTTACGTTCCAGCAGAAGAAAATAAAGTAAGTGGTGTGCCTTTTGGTACAATTTTTATCGACTCTATCTTTACTCCGATTAAAAATGTTAACTATACGATTGAAAACTTTCGTGTAGAACAAAAAACGGATTATGAGAAATTGGTAATGGAAATTGCTTCAGATGGTTCAATTCATCCAAAAGATGCATTGAAAGAAGCTGCGAAAATTTTGATTCACCATTTCATGTTGTTCTCCGATGAGAAAATTACTTTGGATAGTGAAGTGAAATCGGATACAGAAGAATTTGATGAAACATCTCTTCACATGCGTCAATTGTTGAAAACTAAGTTAGTTGACATGGACCTTTCAGTGCGTGCATTGAACTGTTTGAAAGCTGCTGATGTTGAAACTTTAGGTGACTTAGTTTCTTACAACAAAAATGACTTATTGAAGTTCCGTAATTTTGGTAAGAAATCACTTACTGAGTTAGAAGATTTGGTCGATAACAAAGGCCTGACTTTTGGTATGAATGTAGCCAAATATAAATTGGACAAAGATTAGGATCGCTGAATTAAATGTAAAATATCGTAATAGGTGATTGAATAAATGCGATCTATAGTTATTCAATTAACCGTTACTTACGAAATTAATTAAAATGAGACACGGTAAAAAATTTAATCATTTAGGCAGAAAAACAGCGCATAGAAAAGCGATGTTGTCTAACATGGCATGTTCTCTTATTGAGCACAAGCGAATCTCTACGACTGTTGCGAAAGCGAAAGCTCTTAGAGTTTATGTTGAGCCATTAATAACCAAATCCAAAACAGATTCTACACATTCTCGTAGAACAGTTTTTAGTTATTTGGGAAGTAAAGACGCAGTTTCTGAATTATTCAGAGATATAGCTCCGAAAGTTGCTGGTCGTCCTGGAGGTTATACGCGCATCATTCGCACTGGCTTTCGTTTAGGTGATAATGCTGAAATGTGTATGATTGAATTAGTTGATTTCAACGAGCTAATGTTGAATGATACAACTAAGAAATCTACAACCAGACGTTCTCGTCGCGGCGGTGCTCCAAAAGCAACTTCTGAATCTGAAGAGTCTGTAGTTGAAGAAACAGTTGTTGAAACAGAAGAAGTTTCTGAAGAGACGCCTGAAGCATCAGCTGAAGAAGCGTCAGAAGAATCAACTGAAGAAGCTCCTGAAGATACGACGGCGGAAGAAAGTTCAGAAGAAGAAAAATAATTCTTGATTGAATTGATATTTGAAAGGGCAGTTTATCTGCCCTTTTTTTGTTGCTATATTTTCCCTTTCTATTTTTTCAAGAAGATTGATATTTGTTTTTTCAAATTTCTAGTTTGATTCAGATTGAAATCCTACCTTTGCAAAAATATTTTTAGATGGAAGAAAGAATACCCGCTATCCTCTTGTTAGAAGACGGTACCTTTTATCAAGGAATGGCTGTAGGAAAAAAAGGAACAACCACTGGTGAAATTGCTTTCAATACAGGTATGACTGGTTATCAAGAAGTTTTTACTGACCCTTCTTATTTTGGTCAGATTTTGGTCATGAATACTGCTCATATCGGTAATTATGGTATTCATAGCTCAGAAAATGAATCTGATTCGATCAAAATATCTGGCTTGGTAACAAAAAAATATTCAGAAATTTATTCTAGGTCATCTGCTCAAAGTTCATTAGATTCTATGATGATTGAAAACAATTGCGTAGGAATTTCAGATATTGATACGCGTTCTTTGGTGAGACATATTCGAAGCAAAGGCGCAATGAATGCAATTATATCTTCTGAAATCATTGATATTATTGAGTTAGGCGAAATGCTTAAAAAGGTTCCATCCATGGATGGCTTGGAACTGTCATCAAAAGTGACAACAGATAAAATTTACGATCTTCAGCCCGAAAATGCTAAATATAAAGTCGCACTTTTAGATCTAGGTGTTAAAAAAAATATCATTCGCTGTTTGGTGGAGAGAGACTGTCATGTCCGAATTTTTCCGATGAATTCCTCGATAGAAGAAATGAAAGCTTTCAATCCTGATGGATTTATGATTTCTAATGGTCCTGGTGATCCAGGTGCAATGAATGAAACAATTCGGTTAGTATCTCAGATTGTTGATTCAAATATTCCAACCTTTGGGATTTGTTTAGGACATCAAATTATAGGATTAAGTCAAGGCCTGAAGACTATTAAAATGTTTAATGGCCACAGAGGAATTAACCATCCTATCAAAAATTTGAAAACTGGAAAAGGTGAAATTACTTCTCAGAATCATGGATTTGTGATTTCAAAAGAAAGTATTGATGGAAATTCAGCGGTTGCTGTTACTCATATTCATCTGAACGACAATACAATTGCTGGTATTGAGATTGTTGGCAAGCCTGTTTTCTCTGTGCAATATCATCCAGAAGCTTCGGCTGGTCCGCATGATTCTAGATACTTGTTTGATCAGTTTATTGATTATATGGAACAAGCAAAATAATTCAACCCCTCACATTAAGATTTTAAATTCAAAATAGGATGAGCAAAATTGTAAAAATCGTTGGAAGACAAATATTGGATTCAAGAGGTAATCCAACAGTGGAAGTCGATGTTTTTACTTCCAATGGAGTTATGGGTCGAGCAGCAGTTCCTTCTGGGGCATCGACAGGAATTCACGAAGCAGTTGAATTAAGAGATGGTGACAATTCAGTTTATCTTAGTAAAGGTGTTTTGAAAGCTATAAATAATGTCAATACGTCAATATCACAATTGTTAATCGGTAAATCTGTTTTTGATCAAAAAACCATCGATAACGCAATGTGCGAATTGGACGGCACTGAAAATAAATCTAGCTTAGGAGCAAATTCAATTTTAGGAACCTCCTTAGCGGTTGCGAGAGCAGCAGCACAAGAAGCGGGATTACCTCTTTATCAATATATTGGCGGTGTAGGCGCAGTTACAATGCCTGTGCCCATGATGAATATTTTAAATGGAGGTTCTCATGCGGATAATTTAATTGATATTCAAGAGTTTATGGTAATGCCTTTTGGGGCAAGTTCATTTTCAGAGGGATTGAGATGGGGAACAGAAATTTTTCACCATTTGAAAAATGTTTTGAAATCCAAAGGAATGTCAACAAATGTTGGCGATGAAGGCGGTTTTGCCCCAAATTTAGGTTCAAATG
>Ga0114967_10004982_pt1 | contig 10586 bp, 9 predicted proteins | sample M_130628_MF_Meta_FD_92639 | JGI IMG/M metagenome (GOLD analysis project Ga0114967, IMG submission 92639) | Freshwater microbial communities from Lake Montjoie, Canada to study carbon cycling - M_130628_MF_MetaG | ecosystem: Environmental > Aquatic > Freshwater > Lake | place: Lake Montjoie... | reverse complement strand
TTCCTCCGAATTTGCAGTAATACTATTTTTTGTAAGCACAGGTAACTGAGTTTCATGTTTAATAATTTTTTCTTGCTGTAATTGATTGATATTAAAGAAAGTTCCATCTGCCTCTAATTGTTGTTGTAACTGTTTCCAGCTTTCTGCCTTAACAGCAGCTTTTGCGATGCCAATACCTGCTCGATAACCTAAATGATAAAAAGATTGTTTAGCAGTAATATTGGGGTTGTGAGCAGTAGGCAAAGTGCTGTAGCAAACAAGATCATCTTTTAAAGCTGTAAAAGGTTCCAATAAAAAAGGCAATCCCACAAGCTGTGTGCGTTTATGCCAGCCTTCTTCAATAAACCTGTTTAAAAATAAAGTGGTTTCTGCACCGCAAAAAGCAGCAAAAATAAAATCGGGCTGATACTTTTCTATAAATGGAAAAATAATATTCATATCCGAAAGTTCACCTTTGTTTGGCATTGGTGGGATAGAGAAAAACCATTCACTATTTATGTCGGCAGCTTTCATGCCTTCGTGAAACATATAAGAAAAACTATAGCCACCATCGAACACAGCACCAACAAACATTCCTTTTTTGCCAAAACGTTTAACACCCTGATAGCCTAATGCCCATGCATGTTGCCATAAAAAATAGGAGTTGAAAAAAACATATTCATTCAAATGTTCATAAACAGGTAATTGTTCTCCAAGATTAGAAACCACAAAAGGCTTTTTTGCTAATTTGAATTTTTCTCTCATGCTTTCAGCACTCATTCCTGATACTACACCTGTTATTATATCTACATCATCGTATGTAATTAATTTGTTAATGGCTTCTTCTGTTTTTACCTGTCCACCTTGCCCAATAAATTCTTTAGTAATTTCGAATTCAAGTTCAGGAAAATTCGATAAGCCTTCTTTCAGTCCCTTTTCATAATCTTTTCCAATTGGTAAAATGGTTGAACTTGGTATCAGTAAGCCAATATGAATTTGTTTCATAAATAATAGTTGCAGATAAATATTATAAATCAGTAAACATGCGTAAAAGATTGCTATATACTTGTTGAGATAACAAGTGCAAAGAGGAACCTTGTTGTTGCTGATTGAGTAATTCTTGTAACGATTTCAGTTGAAACAATAAATCTCTTTGTTCAGTACTTTTAATCATACTCTGAATCCAGCTAACTGCTACCATTCTTACACCATCAGTTACAGGCTTTACTCTATGTAATTGTGTTGTAGGATATATCACAGCGTCTCCAACATTCAGCTTAAAAGTTTTTAGTCCACTTGGGGTTTCAATTTCTAATTCACCACCTTCATATTCAGATGCAGCGTTTAAAAAAATAGTAATGCTTAAATCAACTCTTATCATGTATTGATCTACAGCCATTAAAGGACTATCTACATGCCAGCCATATTCCATATTGGGGTAATACCTGCTGATTAAAAAAGGAAGTATGCTTTTAGGTTGTGTTGATTCTTTAAATATTGGACTTGTCATTAAGGCTTTTTCCAAAACTTGATTGATAGCTTTGGTATGGTATGCTTCACGGTCAAGCTGTTCATTGTTTTTCACTTTCAACGCTGCACCAGTTGCTGTAATTTTACCACTTGTAAAAGTAGCAGTATTCAATAATTCTTTTATTTGCAACTGTTCTGCATCATTTAATAAAGTAGGGATAACTAAATACATAATTGATAAATTTTAAAACTACAAAACAGGGTATTGATAAAACAATTGTATATTAAATACAATCAAGTAGCTAACCACTTTAACATGTGTGGGTATGCTGGAACTCCTTCTGCAGCAGCATTTTTCTCATCTTTTGTAAACCCTAACCACTGTAGCATGGGCACACCAAAATAATTTTTATTTATAAAATTATCTGCTATGTAACTACCACCACCTTTATACCCAAACTCATGAAAAACAATCTTAGGATCAATATTTAAATATATAGCTGCAGCAAAACTCCAGGCAATGGCCATCATTTCTTCAGCAGGTGCTTCATTATGATCATTAGTTAATATTCCATCCATCTTTTTTCTATTCTCAGTACTTGCTACTGCGAGATGCCCAGCTTCATGCAAAATATCTCCAGGATACTTAAGAGAATTAATATCAATAAGCAAACCTCCATGATGAATACAAATACCAGGAACAAATTCTTTTTCTGGTGGAATAATACCAAAATCAACAATTATACCAATCGATTGAACAAAATCTATCATTTTTTTAGTTTCAACGGTCATACTTTACTAAAATTAGTTGACTAGAGAAATTAGTTAGTTTATGGTAAATTTAAGCAGATAAACTTAAATCTTAGTGATAGGCTTATTGAATGTAAATTAATAGTGAATAAAATATTTAAAAGTACACTAATAGTAGTAGCAACCCCAAGCTCTTTGAAATACTATGAAAAGCCTTAGTAAAAAAGTTGAACAAAGATATGATTGATGAAAGCCTCAGTTTGTAATATTTCTTCATTATTAAAAAGGCTGAATGATATTATATTGCATAGCTTTCAATAAAAAAATTATAAAGTAAGTATGTTTTAAAAATATCTTTACTTAACACAGACCAAGTGCATAGTCATATTGGAATTAGAACTTGCATTGTGATTAATTAAAAACTTAAATTATGTTGGAATCTGTTCAGTTAGCTACATCTAAAGAAGTGGGGTTTCTTAATGTTAAACACCTAAAGCGTTACTGGCATAAAAATAGGTTATTGAGAAGTGGAAAAATTAAACAGGATCACCTGCTTAATGAGTGGAATATTGATATAACATTATTAGGTATTTTAAATATAGGACTTGAGCAAACAGTTAAGTATTTATACGAAGAAAACCCTGATTTTGAAACGCTAGAAAAATGGATTTTGCATTTAAACAACGGTAAACTAAATAATTATAAAATTGAACAGTTTAATAATTATATAGATACCTTGAAGGTTGCCTATATGGCAAATGAACCAGAAGATCGAGTTTTATCGGAATCGGATATGAACTTTTGGAATGAAAATGGATACATTATTATACGCAATGCAGTATCGAAAGAAGATTGTGAATGTACTATTGAGGCTATTTGTAATTATATAGATATAGACCGTTACAACAGCAATACATGGTACGCTCCTCATACGGCAAAACAGGGTATCATGGTTCAGCTATTTCAGCACCCTGCCTTAGAGAAAAACAGAAATTCACCAATTATTAGAAAAGCATATGAACAGTTATGGCAGCGTAAAGATTTATGGATAAATGCTGATAGAGTTGGTTTTAACCCACCAGAAACTGAAACTTGGAAATTTCCTGGTCCACGGATGCATTGGGATGTAAGTTTAAAAATGCCAATTCCATTTGGTACACAAGGTATATTATATTTGGCAGACACAGCATACAATCAAGGAGCCTTTTCTTTGGTACCTGGATTTCATAATAGAATAGAAACTTGGTTACATAATCTGCCATCTAATGTACAACCAAGAAATGAAGATATTTACAGTTTGGGTGTTCAACCAATTGTAGCAAATGCAGGCGATTTTATCATTTGGCATCATGCACTTCCGCATGGCAGCAGTGTAAACAGCTCTAATCAACCAAGGTTTGTACAGTATATGAACTACGAACCCTTAGATGCTTTTAAACAAGATGAGTGGATTTAGTAATTTGTTTTCAAAAGTAATTCTTTTGCAATTCTTTGCTTTTATTTGTATTCCTTTTGCATATTATGGCAACCCGATTACTCATTATTATACCCTGTTTTAATGAAGAAGATTCAATTGTATCATTATTAAATGAATTGAATCAAATGGTTGTGCCAAATACATTTACAATAACTGTTGCAGTAATTAATGATTGCTCAAATGACAATACTAGTATGATTGCTGAAAAATTTTCGGTTGTAGTGATTAATTTACCAGTAAACCTTGGCATTGGAGGAGCCATGCAAACTGGCTACAAATACGCTTGGGAAAATAATTTTGATTTAGCAGTTCAAATGGATGGCGATGGACAACATCCACCAGCCGAACTCAACAAACTTTTACAATGTTGGCAAAATACTCAGGCAAGTGTTGTAATTGGTTCCAGATTTTTAGTTAAGCAAGGGTTTCAATCTTCTCTACTAAGGCGATGGGGTATTAATTATTTTCATTGGTTAAATAAATTTTTTACCGGCATACATATTTACGACTGCACTTCTGGTTTTCGTTTATTTGATAGAAAAGCAATTGAACTGGCTGTTCAATATTATCCTGATGAATATCCTGAGCCCGAGTCAATTGTTTTTTTTGCAAAATCTGGGTTAAGTATCCACGAAACACCTGTAATAATGAAAGAAAGGCAAGGAGGAAAATCTTCTATTCGACACTTTTATCAATTATATTACATTATTAAAGTGAGTATCGCAATGTTTTTTTCATTTATTAGAAAATAAATTATGGCCAAAATTCAAATCATTGTAATTTGTACAAACTTGATCTTTCTTGCATTTATAGCAAGATTGATTATAAAAGCAAAACTGCGAGAAGAATATGCTATTGTATGGCTGCTGATTACCGTTTTATTGGCATTATTTTCTTTTTGGCGAAAAGGACTCGATGTGGTTTCAAAGTTATTTGGGGTATATGAGCCTGCAAATTTTGTATTTACAGGCTTTATTTTTTTCATACTTATTTATTTGTTACACTTGTCTATTGTAAATTCAAAACTGCAAAAAAGTATTACTAAGCTTACGCAAGAGTTGGCATTGTTAAAAGAACAACTTAAAGAAACTAATAAAAGTAAAATAAACTAGTAAATTTTTTATATGAAAGCTAATAATCGAAATACCCTTTTTTTAGGACTTCTTTTTTTAGTGATATTAATGTTGGCTTATTCCAACCATTTTAATAATGATTTTCATTTCGATGATTCACATACCATTGTAAATAATGTACATATTCGGAAGTTAAGCAATATTCCAAAATTTTTTACAAACCCTCAAATGTTTAGTGCATCTCCAGCACATTGGGGGCTAAGGCCAGTTGTTACCACAACACTAGCAATAGATTATTGGATAGCAGGAGGACTTAAACCTTTTTACTTTCATTTATCTACTTTTTTATGGCATATTTTATTATGTGTGCTTTTGTTTTTTGTATATAAAAAATTATTATCAAACACACTTCAATCAAAATGGATAAACTATGCTGGAATACTTGCTGCAGGATGGTTTGCAATACATACGGCTAATGCAGAAACCCTCAATTATATTATTTCCCGTTCCGATGTGATTTCAACTTTTTGTATAGTAGCATCATTTGCTATTTATCTATTATTTCCAGCCAAAAGAAAATATTTTTTTTACCTTATTCCAGCAATGTTGGGTGTTTTTGCAAAAGAAACCATACTAGTATTGGTTATGATTTTGTTCTTCTACAAATGGTTATTTGAAAAAGAGTTTTCTATTGTTGGTTTATTTAAAAAGAAAAACTTTAAGCACATAATACAAATTGTTGTAACGTTATTGCCATTATTTTTTGTATTGGTTGTATTGCAGGTATATACTTTATCGAAAGTAAAAGCTATAGATGGCATTACTGGCCCTTGGGGTTACTATGTATTAACCCAATCGTATGTTTGGTTACGCTATTTCTTGGCTTTTTTTATACCGGGAAATTTAAGTGCTGATTCGGACTGGGTTGTAATTAAAAATGTTTTTGACGAACGAATTTTGTGTGGTTTAATATTTGTTGCTGCATTAATAACAACAATTATCAGAACATCTGTAAAAAACGAAACACGACCAATTGCATTTGGATTAATTTGGTTTGTTGTTTCATTATTACCTACTTCATTGGTTCCATTTGCAGAAGTCACCAATGACCATAGAATGTATTTTCCTTTTGTTGGATTAACGCTTACTGTGGTTAGTTTTTTTGGATTAAAATTAACCCAGGTTACACAAAAAATTGCTTCTTTGAGAAAAGCCATTATGGTGCTATCTATTTTGTCTGTTATGCTGATAGGTGCTCATGCATTTGGTGTTTACCAACGCAATAAAGTTTGGAAAACAGAAGAATCTTTATGGTTAGATGTTACAGTTAAAAGTCCTGCAAATGGTCGTGGATTAATGAATTATGGCTTAGCACAAATGGCTAAGGGTAATTACAATATAGCAAATGAATATTTTCAACGATCGTTGATATATAACCCATACTACCACACCTTGTTTATTAATATTGGTATTTTAAAAGCTGCTATAGGTAAAGAAGCAGAAGCAAATGAATATTTTCAAAAAGCTATTTTATATGGCCCTAAATATGTAGAACCTTATGCCTATTACGCCAAGTTTTTATTAGAAACCAATCGGTTAAACGAATCCATGTTTATGGCCGAAAAAGCATTGACTATTGATCCTTATTCTGTAATGGCACTAAATACTAGTATGACTGTATATAGCCAACTTGGTCTTTGGGATAAATTGGCAGATGCTGTTAATAAAACATTATTTATTCAGCCAGGAAATCGCACAGCAATAGCACTTTTACAAAAAGAAAAAACCAAGCCTGCTATTACAACGCCTGCTGCAAAAAAGCCATCAACTTCGGATGATTATATTAATTTAAGTTTAGTTTATTACAACCAAAAAGAGTATCAAAAATGTATTGATGCATGTTTAAAAGCTCTACAGCTAAGACCCAATAATTCCGATGCCTATAATAATATTGGAGCAGCTTATAATCAGCTAGGTCAGTGGAAAGAAGGTATCGATGCCTGTACAAAAGCCTTGCAATTTAATCCAAATCATAAATTGGCATTGGGTAATTTAAACTGGGCTAAAAGCCAGCTAAAAAAATAAATGTAATTGTAAAGATGAAATTAAGCTACACCCCTGGAGAAAAATTATCAATACCCCGTCCTGTAGATAGGGTAAATTATATTGTAGAAGTTTGTATTGGAAAAAATGTATTGGATCTGGGTTGTTATGATGAAACTGCATTGATAAAAGAAAACACCGGAAAATATTTATTTACCGAAATTTCAAAAGTTGCCAAATTGCATTTTGGTGTCGATAATTCAGCACAATTACCCAAGGAAGGAATTACATATTCACCCACTGAAAAGATTATAAAAGGTGATATTTATAACTTGCATCAAATGGATTTTAACCAAACTCAATTTGATGTAATTATTGCAGGGGAATTAATAGAACATTTACCTAATACGCTGGATTTTTTTAAACATATTAAACAACAACACCCAGGTAAAAAATTAATTTGTTCAACGCCCAACACCACATCATTCTCTAACATTGCATTGGCTTTTTTTAAAAGAGAGTCTTGCCATGTCGATCATTTTCAAGTATATTCTTATAAAACATTAAATACACTTTGCAGGGTGGCAGGGTTCAATAACTGGAAAATTATTCCCTACCATGTAAAGTTCACAGAGATGATAGAACGTTCGGTCGGAGTAAAAAAACTATTCGTTGGCACATCTGAAAAAATTGTAAACTGTGTAGAGACTTTATTTCCTTTGGTTGCCGGAGGCAATATCTTAGAAATAGATATTTAATAAAGGGCTACACTTTATTTTGTTTATGTCCTATTGTATAGGCCGTACTAAAAAGTTTTGCCAAATGTTTGCCCCAAATTAAACTATACATAGCTTTTTCTTCAGTTTTTCTTTTTCCATTTTCAATTGAGTTGGTTGTTTCAGATCCTGTATGAATTCTATGCAACAACAGGGATTGATTAATGTATAAAAAACTACCTTTTTGTGCAGCTAATTCATACCATGCGAACCAATCGAGTATGCAATCGTAGTTATTCGAAAATGAAAATGATTTTAGTTTTGTTAAGTTAAATGTTACAGTAGGGCAACCAATGGGGTCACCAAAAGCCAAAACGATTTTTTTCAAAAAAACAGATTCAATATTGTTTTTCAACATAAAAGGAAATAATAGAATTTTTTTTACAACATGATTTAATGAAAAACCTCGTAGCTCTGATAAAATTAAGTCTTGATAATTCGTAAAGGCAATTAAAACATCCTTTCCTTTGGAAGTGATTGAATTAAGAACGGTTTCGGTAAAATTTGGTAAATAAATATCGTCCTGATGTGCAATAGTAATTAGTGGAGTGATAGATTTTGAAAGAGCAAAATTCCAATCGGCAGCAATACCTTTTGCACTTCCTTCATTAATAAAATATGGTAGGTTATATTTACTTGCCAAATCCAAAATATATTTATTGGGGGTAGATGTTGTTATTATTATATTACTTTTAACTGTTTGTGCAAGTAAGTTTTGAATACACAGCTCCAGATAAGGGGCTTCTTTATAAGCGGGGATAACAAAAGTGTGTTGATTCATTCGAATAATTTGAAATCTCAAAAACAAAATTTTAAGTAGGTAAAATTAGATGAATATTACCCTGTACAAACGATTGTCTTTATTAATTTTTAAGTTTAAAACCAAAAAAGACTAAAGTATATTTTTTATTATGAAATAAAAAATATACTTTTAATTTTCTGCATTTTCAATGACACTTAAGACTCTTATGACAAAGAAACTTATATCCCCTTTTCTTTTGATTTTTATAATTAATATTGGCATAAATGCTCAGGGTATTATTATAGGAAATGGAGCTACATTAAACGTAAACGGGGCTGGTAATTTGGTAATAAACAATGGAGGGCTTTCAAATGCAGGAACTTTTACAGCTGGTACTGGAACAGTGGCATTAACAGGCACAGCTCAACCTACTTCAACTTCGCTTAGCGGCACATCGCCTCTTAATTTTTACAATTTAAGCATAAATAAAACTGGAGGTAGTGCAAGATTGTTAAGAAATACAAGTATCACCAATAATTTATTGCTCAACAATGGAAACATTGATTTAAATGGGTTTGATATTGACCTTGGTTCAACTGGTTCTTTGGTTGGTGAAAGTGTATTCTCAAAAGTTGTAGGATCATCTGGAGGTTCAATTAACCGTACCGTTTTATTAAATGCACCAATTAATGTTAATCCTGGTAATATTGGCATCGAAATAACTTCTGCAGCTAACCTTGGATTAACCACCATTAAAAGAGGTCAAACGCAACAGGTAAACAATTCAGGCTTTAGTATTAATCGATATTTTGATATAATTCCAACCAACAATACCGCTTTGAATGCAAGTATTAAAATGTACTATCAAGATACTGAATTAGCAGGGATAAATGAGAATGAGCTAACATTGTGGTCTAAGCCAGTAGCATCAAATGTACTTTGGACCTTACTAGGAGCAAATGCACAAGATACATCTGCAAATTGGGTGTCAAAATCTGCTTTAGACTCTTTAAATAGATTTACACTAGCTAGTCGTACTAACAATCCGTTATCCTTTCAGTTAATATCATTTAGTGGGTTATTACAGAATAATGGTGCACAGCTTAACTGGTCAACCCTAACAGAAGTAAACAGTAAAAGCTTTGAGATAGAGAAGGCATTAGATGGCCGGAACTTTAAAAATATAGCTACAGTATTAGCTGCCGGAAACAGTAACATTATTAGAAGTTACGGTTTCTTTGATGCAGCTCTATTAGAACCATCTGCTTATTATCGTTTGAAATTTATTAAAAATGATGGTAGTTACATTTATTCAAGCGTAGTATTTATCACCAAAGGAAATTTCAATAGTAGTTTTATAGGTATGTATCCTAATCCTGCACGTGAAAAAGTAATGTTGAGATTTATCAGTAGCACTACAAATTCTGTTTTGTTACAAATCAGCAATACAGATGGTAAATTAGTAATGAGCAAATCATTAGAAGCAATAAAGGGAATCAATACTACAGAATACGATATGAATAACTTACCACAAGGATTTTATTATTTTAGACTGATAGGAATTGACAATAAAACAATTAAAGTATTGAAATATTAATTTTCAGTAAATCATACACAACAAATAGAAATTTATGAAACTAAAACAGCTGTTTATTGCATTATTGCTGTTGGCAAGTGTACAAGTATTTGCACAAAATGTAGGTGTAAATGCCGATGGAAGTGTGCCTGACAATAGTGCCATGCTGGACGTAAAAAGTGTATCACGTGGTATATTAATACCTAGGATGTTACAATCGGAAAGATTAGCGATTGTGAATCCTGCAAAAGGATTGTTGGTTTATCAAACTGATGGAGTGGATGGTTTTTACTTTAATAAAGGTACGTCTGGTACTCCAAATTGGATTTTACTTGGAGCAGCTGGAGCTACTGGAGCTACTGGTGCAACAGGGTCTACTGGTACAACTGGTTTACAAGGTATTCAGGGTGTTACTGGTGCAACTGGTCTAACTGGTGCAACAGGTATACAAGGCTTGCAAGGTATTCAAGGTATCGCAGGTGTTACTGGAGCTACTGGTGTGACAGGTTCGGTTGGTGCAACAGGCTTACAAGGTATTCAAGGTATTCAAGGTGCTACAGGAGCAATTGGTGCGACTGGTGCAACAGGTTCGGTTGGGGCCACAGGTGCAACAGGCTTACAAGGTATTCAAGGTGTAACTGGTGCTACGGGAGCAATTGGTGCAACAGGTTCTGTTGGAGCCACTGGTGCAACAGGTGTA
>Ga0114967_10004979_pt1 | contig 10591 bp, 7 predicted proteins | sample M_130628_MF_Meta_FD_92639 | JGI IMG/M metagenome (GOLD analysis project Ga0114967, IMG submission 92639) | Freshwater microbial communities from Lake Montjoie, Canada to study carbon cycling - M_130628_MF_MetaG | ecosystem: Environmental > Aquatic > Freshwater > Lake | place: Lake Montjoie... | reverse complement strand
CCGGATGGATGAGCGGAAACTCCTTTCCTGCGGCACCAAAACCAGGGAATCCTTCCAATCCTTCCAACTGCATATCGAGTTCCTCCTCCCCTTCAAACCCCTCGGGCGAGGCCAGGGACGGGGCAACAGCGGGGTCTATCTCCAGGACCGCTACGAATTGCAGGTGCTCGACAGCTTTGGGCTCAAGGGAGCAGATAATGAATGCGGCGGCATATACAAACACAGCGGGGCCAAGGTCAACATGTGCTATCCGCCACTCCAATGGCAAACCTACGACATCGACTTCACCGCCGCCCAATTCGATTCCGCCGGTAAAAAAATCCATCCGGCCATTATCACGGTGAAGCACAACGGGGTCACCGTGCAGGATCATCTTGAGCCCGATTCCGCCACACCCGGCGGCGGCTTTGAAAACGAAGTGCCTGCTCCCGGCCCGATTCAGCTCCAGAGTCACGAAAACCCGGTTTTTTACCGGAATATTTGGATTGTCAGGAAATAGGATGCCGGTTGGGCATGGCCACCTTTTGCACGGGGCTCAGGCGTCGCTTCCAAGCTTCAGTCCTCCGCTGGGATGAATCCAACGGCGGCACGGGAGTTTTATACCAGAGCACTCAAGGCAATTTGCAGAAGCCGTTTAGCCCGCGTATCCAAGGGGCACCGCTCCGCTGGACACCACCATGACGGTGCAGAAAGGAAGCGGTGTGCCTCTCTCCTCCCCCGGAATGATCCTCCCCAGATGCATGCTACCCACCATGGTCTTTGCCATGGCCTGCGCGGGTCCCCTTGCTGCCGCCATCATGCCGGGTGGTTTGGAACTGATCAGCACCAGCAACTGCACCGCCTGCCACTCCGCCGCCGCTGCGTCAGGCGCATGGCTTTTCCCGAAACAGGCCCCCCGACTGACAGAACTCGCCTCCCATGCCCGGCCTGCCTGGCTGACCCAATTCCTCACTGCTCCCGGGGCGGCCAAGCCCGGCACCACCATGCCGGATCTCCTGCGGGGGGATGCAGAAAAGGCGGAAGCCCTGACGCATTTCCTCCTTTCCGCCCAGCCACCAGCCAGCGGTCCTCTCCTCCCTGACAAAGCCGCCGCAGCCCGGGGGGAAAGCCTCTACCACCGCATCGGCTGCGTCGCCTGTCATGCTCCGCAAAACGACACTCCGCCCCCGGCTGGTTCCGTGCCCCTGCCCCGGATGGAGGAAAAATGGACCTTCGAAGGCCTGCGGCGCTTCCTCCTCAATCCTCTGGCCACGCGGCCCTCCGGACGCATGCCCGCCATGGGCCTAATAGACAGGGAATCCTCCGACATCGCCCATTACCTCCTTCGCGGCACGCGCGTGCCTGCGGCAGTGGAAGTTGCCATTTACCGGGATCGCATCCGTTCCCTTGAAGACTTCGACACTACCGAAATTGAGCGCACCGCCCCTGCGTCCGGTCTCGCCCTGACAGGTTCCCTGAGTGAACGGGGTGCCGCGCTCCGCTTCACCACATGGCTTACCATCCCCTCCGCAGGCCGATACACCTTTTATCTGAATGCCAGCACCGCCAGCCGCCTCGCGATCGATGACGAATGGATCATGGGCATGGACTCCTGGGAAACGCGAGGCATCTCCGAAAATCAACTGCGGCGTCTTGACGCCGGGCCTCATGAAATCAAGGTGGACTTCATCCGCCGGGGCCAGGATACGCCTTCCCTGACCATCGAATGGGAAGGCCCCGGCATCCCGCGCGCTCCCATTCCTGCGGGACTCCTTTCCAGCACCCGCGAGCCGGTGCCCCCTGCCCCAGCCTTCACCCCGGATCCCGCCAAAGCAGCCGCTGGCCGCACTCTCTATGCCGCCCTGAAATGCGCGGCCTGTCACGGGTCGACCTCCACCATCACGGCTCCTCCCTCACTGGAATCCCTCGCGGCCCACTCCAGTCAGGGTTGCCTGGCCGAAACCCCGGCCGCCTCCCTGCCGGACTATCACTTTGACGGAACCCAGCGCCAAGCCATCAGGGAAAGCCTGATCACATTCACCAAACCCAACCTGCCCCCTCCCTCACCCGGGGATCGCCTCGCCTCCACGCTCACCACTTTCCGCTGCCTCCAGTGCCACGTCCGCGATGGCCAGGGTGGTGTCCCGGCTGACCGCAGCGGCTTTTTCACTTCCAATGCCGACGACCTCGGCGAGGAGGGACGCCTGCCGCCCCGGCTTGATGGCAGCGGCGACAAACTGCGCCCGGAGTGGATCCGCCGGGTCCTCACCGAAGGCGCAGCGGTGCGGCCTTATCTGAACACCAGGATGCCCCAGTTCGGCCAAGCCAATACCGGTCATCTTCCGGACCTGCTAACCGCCCTCGACCGCAATGCCACTCCGTTGAAACCCACCAGTGATGCACCGGAAATCCAACGTGCGGCCGGCCGCCTCCTCACCGGCACCGATGGCCTCTCGTGCATTGCCTGCCACCGCTTCAACCGCCAACCCGCCCATTCCCTCCAGGTGCTGGACTTAACCACAACGACCCAGCGCCTGAACGAAGACTGGTTCCGCCGCTTCCTCCGCGATCCCAATCAATTCAACCCCGGCACCCGCATGCCCGCCCTCTGGCCCGGCGGACACAGCCTCATTCCCGCCGTGCTGGAAGGCGACACCGACCGCCAACACGCCGCGCTCTGGACCTATCTCGCCGATGGCCCCAGCGCCAAATTCCCTGAAGGCCTGAGCCGTCAGAATATGGAACTCATCGTCGGAGGCGACCCTGTCGTCTACCGCGGGAAACTTTGGGAAGCCGGCTTCCGTGCCATCGCGACCGGATATCCCGGCGGGGTCAATGCCGCCTTCGACGCTGAGGAAATGCGTCTCGCCCTCGTTTGGCGTGGCCGTTTTCTCAATGTCTCGCCTCATTGGAGCAGTCAGGGCATGGGCAGCATCCACCCTCTTGGCACAGATGAAGTCCTCTTCCCTCACGGCACGCCTTTCGCCATCCTGAGCAATCCGGAAGCACCATGGCCCACCGCCTCCAGCAAGGCCACCGGCATGCGATTTGGCGGCTATCAACTGGACGTCTCAAAGCGTCCCATCATGCTATATGCGTTCAACAGTCTGAATCTCGAAGACACCCTGACACCTCCCAGCCCAGCGGCTTCCCCCTCCCTGCACCGCACCCTCACATTCACCGGTCCACTCCCGGTCGGCCTGCACTTCCGCCTCGCCACCGGCAGCCTCTCCCCTGCTGGTCCCGGCCAATGGCGGCTGAATGACCGTCTCACCCTGAAGCTTCCTCCTGCCGTCTCTGCCCTGCTTCGTGGCAAAGGAGCGCAGCAGGAACTCCTCGTCCCTATCCTTTCCACCTCCCCCCTGGAGATTGAGTATGTCTGGTAAAAAACTCATCCTGCTGCTCGCGCTGAATGCCTTCGGCCTCTCTTTCCTGCAGGCCGATGACGAATGGCTCACCTACCGGGGAAAACGCGGCCCCGGCAAAGGAAAGCAGATCGTCTTTATCACGGGCGATGAGGAATACCGCTCAGAGGAATCCATGCCCGCCATGGCCCGCATCCTCTCCGCCCGGCACGGCTTCACCTGCCGGGTCCTTTTCTCCATCAATCCTGCCAATGGCACCATCGACCCCAAAATCGATAGCAACATTCCCGGCCTCGAAGCCCTGAAAACCGCCGACCTCATGGTCGTCTTCACCCGCTTCCGCCACCTGCCGGCAGAGCAGATGGCGCACTTCGTGGAATACGTCAATTCCGGCCGTCCTGTGATTGGCATCCGCACCGCCACCCACGCCTTCGATTACGATAAATTTCAAAGCGAACCTTATGCCGAATGGGCCTGGCGGGGCCGCAGCAAAACCTTTCCCGGTGGCTTCGGCCGTCAGGTTCTGGGCGAAACCTGGGTGGATCATTACGGTGGCTATCATAGTGAAAGCACCCTGGGCATCATTCCGCCTGACATGAAGGATCACCCCATCCTGCGCGGCACCGGCCAGCTTTGGGGCCCCTCGCACGCCTACGCGGTCACCACCTTGTCCGGTGACAGCCACCCTCTCGTGCTCGGTCAGCCCCTCACCGGCCTGAATCCTGGCGATCCGCCCGACAAGGAAAAGCCTCCCATCCCGGTCGCCTGGACAAAAACCTTCACCGGCACTTCCGGGAAACCTGCCCGCATCTTCACCACCACCATGGGTTATGGTGAGGACTTCAAGGAAGAGAGTATCCGCCGGATGTTCGTCAATGCCTGCTACTGGACGCTCGGCATGGAAGACCGCATTCCCGCCCTTTCCGATGTCAGGATCCCGGGCGGCTACAACCCAAAGCCCAGCGGCTTTGCCGGCTACCGCCGCAACATCCGGCCTGCCGACGTCCAACAAAACATCAGCACCGACGACCTCGTCGAAATGGAACCCAACGGGCGGGAAAACACTTACTATAAGGTTACAGATATCCCCCTTCCTCCCGGCGCAATGGTGGAAGCCGGCAGCATGCTCATCCTGCCGGACGGCCGCCTCGCCGTCGGCACCCGGCGCGGCGAAATCTACTTCGCCACTGGACACGATGCCACTCCACCCCAGCCCCAATGGAAACTCTTCGCCACTGGCTTCACAGAAATCTTCGGTCTCGCCTCGAAGGATGGGGTGCTCTACGCGACCCAGCAGAGCGAAATCACCCGCGTCCTGGATACCGACCAGGATGGACGCGCCGACCGCTTCGAAACCGTCAGCGACGCCTGGGGCTGGAGCGGGGAACACGAATACACCTTCGCCACCAATGGCTTCGACAAGGATGGCGCCATCTGGACCACCCACTGCCTGACGGGCAGCTACACCTCGGAAGCCCCCTTCCGCGGCTGGGCCATGCGCCATTTTCCTGACGGCCGGTCCGAGCCCATGTGCAGCGGCCTGCGCAGCCCCGCCGGCGTGGCCATCCATGCCAGCGGCGACATCTTTTACACGGAAAATCAAGGCCCGTGGAATGGCACCACTTCCCTCAAACATCTCCGCCCTCACGGCTTCATGGGTCACCCCATCGGAAATTCATGGTATTCCCTCGCCCCCAACATGGGGCCCCGCCCCGCCGGACCTACCAATAGCGAGGACTCCCGTTACTACCTGGATGCGGACCGTATCCCGGAACTCGTCCTGCCTGCCGTGATCTTTCCTTACAAAAAAATGGGCCAATGCGCCACTGCCATCATGCCCGACATTTCCGGAGGGAAGTTTGGACCATGGGCAGACCAGATGTTTGTGGCAGACTACACCCTCAGCCTCGTCATGCGGGCTGATTTGGAAAAAGTAAACGGAGCCTGGCAGGGGGCCTGTTTCCCCTTCCGTCAGGGGCTCAGCACCGGCATCATCGGCGGCACCCTCACCCCTCAGGGCCAGATCTTCGCAGGCGGCAGCAAGCGCGGCTGGCCTGTCCGCGGACTCGCCTCCCACGCCCTGCAACGCCTCGACTGGAGCGGCCAGCTCCCCTGCGAAGTCCAGACCATGCACGCCAGTCCTGACGGATTCGATCTCCGCTTCACCTCCCCCGTCGATCCCGCCAGCGCCTCCGATCCTGACAACTACACCCTGGAAACCTGCACCCATCACTATCACGAAGTCTACGGCAGTCCGGAACTGGAACAGGCCGACCAAACCATCACCGCCGCCATCATCAGCCCGGATGGCCTGAACGTCCATCTCACCGTTGACCATCTGGTGCGCGGCCACGTCCACGAACTCCATCTCCCCGGCGTTCTGGACCGCAGCGGCCAGCCCCTCCTGCATGAAGCCGCCTACTACACCATGAACTCCATCCCGAAATAATCCCGCCCCTTCATGAAGCTCCCCGCCCTCTCCCTTCTCGCCCTGCTCACCCTCAGCCTTTTCGCCGCCGAGCGCCCCGGCCTTCCGCCCGCGCATACGGACCAAAAAATCGAGGGTTGGACCATCCGCGTCGATAACCGCCTCCTCGCCAAGGAATCCGCCGCCCAGGGCGAACGCGCCCTGAAGCTTCTCAACGCCCGCCTCGTCGCCATCTCCACCGTCGTGCCCGAGCCCGCTCTTACCAAACTGCGGAGCATCACCATCCAGCTCGATCTTGACTACGCCGACCTGAAGCCCATGCAATACCATCCCGGGGCCGATTGGCTGAAGGAAAATGGCTACAGCGAAACCCTCGCCAAATGCGTCCACATCCCCGCCGTCGCCGGATTCCTTTCCCCCTTTGAAAACCACCGCATGCCCTGGGTCATCCTGCACGAACTTTCCCACGCCTATCATGATCAGATCCTCGGTTTCGACCATCCCGGCATCATCGCCGCCTGGAAGAAATTCCGCGACAGCGGCAAATACGCCTCCGTCCTCACCAGCCCCGGCCCCCTCCGCGGGCACTACGGCCTGACCAACGAAAAGGAATTCTTTGCCGAAATGACCGAGACCTACTTCGGCTCGAACGACTTCTATCCCTTCGTCGCCGGCGAACTTAAAAAAGAAGAACCCGGAATCTTCGCTCTGATGTCCGAAATCTGGGGCCCCCTGCCCACACGGGATTAAAATGACCTGAGCACCAGGAGAGGCCTGGCCTGCGGCCCGCAGAGCATTTACTCCGGTGCAATGGGGGGCACGAGTTCTCCGGGTTTCAGGGGCCTTACCCTGACATTCCGGATGGCGCCCTGGGTGCTGTAGCTGGCAAAACCCAGGGGCATGGACTTGCGGATTTCGCTGGGGTGCATGTCGATGGTTTTGCCTTTCAGGCTGACTTTGAATTGCTCCTTGCCGTCAATGGTGGCGCGCAGGCATTCCGTATTCACCTGAAGACTGAAGGCATACCAGCGGCCGGGCTCAAAGGCCATGGAGCCGGTGGTTTCGTTTTCATTGGCGAATTGGTGCTGGATGGAGGAGACCCCGGTCGTCCAGCCGCCCCAGCCACCAGTGACAAAGGTGGCGCATTTTTCCGGAGCTCCCACCGGGAAGGTCAGGGAGGCGAAAAAATCATTGCCCTCCATGCGCATGGCCTCCCAGGAAATCTCATACTGATCCACCAGCAGCGGCTGTTTGCCCTCGTATTTGACGATGGCGAAGGGCTCGCCCCGGCCAAGGAGCAGCACTCCGGCTTTTTTGGCTTCCCCGCTGAGCGGTTCCCGTCCGGCGACGGGTTTGGATTCATCCACGGAGGGCACCACTTTTACTTTTGCTTCCGGGCCGGTGTCCTGCTGTTTCCACTCGCTCCAGTCGCTCACGGTCCAGCCTTTGTTTTCCGCTTTGGCTGGCGTGGGTTTCCCCGCCTCGGGTGTCTCCCCGCAGGCGGATAGCATGGGAATCACTGAGAGCAGCAATCCGGAAAAATAGCATTTTATCATGGGAAAAAAACGCATCGCCCCTGCTCCCTCTGTCAAGCATTCCGCCGGCTGCAGCTCGTTCCCGGTGCTGTAAAATGGCTCCCTTGCGCCCATTCCGCACGGCGGCATGATGGGGGATGAGCGAACCTTTGAAATTACTGGTCACCGGCTGCCGTGGACGCATGGGCGAAGCGGTGGCCCGCTGTGCCGGCGTGGATGCGGAAGTGAGGGTTTCCGGAAAGATAGATGCCGGGGATGATCTGCTGGCCGCCCTCGCAGGCTGTGACGCGGTGGTGGATTTCAGCCATCACACTTTTACCCGCGAGCTGGTCACCGCCTGCCGGGATCTGGGAAAACTCCTCATCATTGGCACGACGGGCCTGAGCGCAGAAACCGAAAGCTTCATTCAGGATACGTCCGCTATTTTACCAATCGTCTTTGCGCCCAATTACTCTGTGGGGGTGAACACGCTGTTTTGGCTGACCCGCAGGGCCACGGAAATCCTCGGGGCGGACTTCGATCTGGAAGTGGTCGAAATGCACCACAACAAAAAGATCGACTCCCCCAGCGGCACCGCCCGGCGGCTTGCCGAAATACTGTGTGAGGTGGAAAACCTGTCCTACGGCGAAGATGTCAGGCATGGGCGCTTTGGCAATGTGGGGGCCCGCACCAAACGCGAGGTCGGCATGCATGCGGTGCGTGGCGGTGATGTGGTAGGAGACCATACCGTCATTTACGCCGCCCAGGGCGAGCGCGTGGAACTCACCCACAAGGCCAGCAGCCGGGACACCTTCGCCAACGGAGCCATCCGCGCCGCCAAATGGCTGCGCCGCCAGCCCACCGGCCTTTACGATATGCAGGATGTCCTGGGACTCCGCTAACCTGCCGCGGGGGGCGGCCTTTCCAATCCTCCTGTCTTCCAACTATGTCCGGGGATCCTGCCCAATCTACTGCCGCCACTGATTATGGCATCGCCCTGGGGTCGAATCTCGGTGACCGCCTCAGCCACCTGCACGCGGCGCTGGGAGCGTTGGCTGGCTTGGGAAAACTCACGGCGGTTTCCGATGCCTGGCAAACCGCGCCGGTGGATTGCCCGGAGGGAGCCCCCGCTTTTTTGAACGCGGTGGTGGAACTGCGCAGCAAGCTGCCACCGGTGGCTTTGATGGCCGCCCTGCGGCACATCGAGCTGGGCCTGGGCCGGCCGGAGCGGCGTCCGGTCAATGCGCCCCGGCCCATTGATCTGGATATCCTTTATGCGGGCAATCTGGTGCTGCCGGACGGTAGCCTGACCATCCCGCATCCCCGCCTGCACCAGCGCCGTTTTGTGCTGGAGCCGCTGGCCTCCATCCGGCCGGAGCTGGTGATTCCGGGATTTGGAAAAAACGTCAGGAAACTCCTCGCGGAACTCTCCAGCAATGAGCCGCCGCTGCTGCGGTTTGCCATGCTGAACCAGCCGGATCGGCCAGGGGATCTGGCCGCACGCTGGGCGGCGTTTTCCATGCTGAAACCGGAGGGAAAACGGGTGGTCTGCCTGACGGCAGGGGACTACGCCACCGCGCGGCTGCTGGATGAAGGTGGGGTGGATTTGATCCTGGCAGGGGATAGCCTGGGCATGGTGCTGCTGGGCTATCAGGATACGGTGGACGTGACTCTCGCGGAAATGGTGCATCACACCCGGGCGGTGCGGCGTGGGGTGAAGCGGGCACCGGTGCTGGGCGATCTGCCTTTTCACACCTACCTCACCCCGGAACAGGCGGTGGCCAGTGCCCGGGCCCTGGTGCAGGCCGGGGCGGATGGGGTAAAGCTGGAAGGCGGCATCCCTCAATTGCCTCAAATCCAAGCCATCCTCCGTGCCGGCATCCCCGTGGTGGGGCACATCGGCATGTTGCCCCAAAGTGTCAGGGAGGAAGGTGGCTACAGGAAAAAAGGCAAAACCGAGGCCGATGCCGCGCGTCTCCTCGCCGATGCCAAAGCCCTGGATGCTGCCGGGGTGACGGCCATGGTCCTGGAGGGCGTGGTGCCTGCTGTGGCGGCTGCCATTTCGCAGGCCGTGAAATGTCCAACCATCGGCATCGGGGCGGGCAGGGATTGCGATGGTCAGGTGCTGGTCACCGCCGATCTGGTGGGGGCCTTTCCCTGGTTCCGTCCTCCGTTTGCCCAGGCCTGGGGCGATGTGGCCGGTGTCATCCAGGCCGCTATCCAGGGGTTTTCGGAAAATGTCCGGGAGTCTGCTCAAGGAGTCGTGTCAGGATAGGTGATTTCCATGCGCAGGAAGTAGCGGGGACGCACTGCGGCCGATTGGGGGGCACGGAAGATTTTTAGTGAGGGGGTATCGCTGATGATGGTTGCGTAATCCCCGTAGCCGGAGGTTTGCGTGCTGCCCCGCAGCACAACATCGGCCCCTTCCGTGGAGTAGAAGGGCTTGGTCCAGATGCCTTCAAGGTAGCGGGCGAAGGAAACGGTTGTCAGGCGGTGGGCAAAGAAGCTGCGGCTGGCGCGGTTCAGCGGCTGTGTCCCCAGGATGAACTCCACCAGATTTTCCTGGCCATCCCCGTCAGGATCGCTGAGCAGGGCGTCCTGTCCTGACGTAAAAGGCTGGGTGCCGGCCCAGAGTTCGCAGGAGCCCATGCGCCAGGTGTAGAGCGCACCGGCGTCCGGGGCGCCGGCATCCGAGCCGGTGGCGGAGACGGCAATGGCGGAACCATGCAAGGCCACCGCACTGCCAAATTGGCCGTCGGCAGCGGAGTCAGGCGGGATGAGTTGGCGCACCTGGCCGCAGGCATTGCAGCCCCCTTCCTCACGGCGGTGCACAAAGGCGGCACCGCTGCGGTTCAGGCCGGACACCGTCTGGGCGCTGGAACCAATGATCAGGGTATCGCCCTGCACCGCCAGAGCAGCTCCCCACCCGCTCTGCGCCACGGGTGGCACCAGCTTGCGGCTTTCCCCCCACAGGTTGGTGCCTCCCTGGTTCCTCTCAAAGACAAAGGCCCCGCCGGAGTCCGGAAAAATGATGGGAGGAAAGGTGCCAGCGGCCAGGGTGGTCCCTGACAAACTGACAGCGGCGCCAAACAACCCCCGGGTGGTATCGCTGGGGGTGAGTTTTTTACCTGGCTCCACACCACCGGCGTGCCGCTGCTGCGGAAGAGATAAACCTAAAAAGAACGCTGACCGGCCACGGATGGCACGGATATGACTGATAATCACAGATTTATGGAAATAGACGCCCTCACTTGCAGGGTGACCATCAGATTTGGGCGGGATCTTCGCAAGTTACTGATTTTGTG